>SDBV01011282.1_pt1 | contig 11604 bp, 10 predicted proteins | sample 2277081 | NCBI WGS metagenome assembly SDBV01 (sample SAMN10402039, study PRJNA504765) | marine sediment metagenome | isolation source: marine sediment core GS10_PC15, 223 cmbsf | place: Arctic Ocean: Southern Knipovich Ridge | collected 2010
GCCTTCGACTCATTGGGCGCCAGTCGAAAATATCTGCTCGGCACTTTTGAGCAGGCGGCCGAGGCCGGGGCGAAGAAACGGCGTGAGATCGAGTCCGGCCAATTCAGTCTCTTTGACGGCCAAGAGTCAAAAGACGTGGCCGGCGGGCCGGTTGTCTGGCCGAAAGAGGCAAAGGTAGAGATGCCCAAACCTGATCTGCTCAGCTTCGAAAAAGAGATGCTGGGCTTGTTCGTCAGCGATAATCCGCTCCTTGAATGGGCGCCGGTTTTGGAGGCCCAGACCACCCCCATCATCGACGCGCGCGAAGAAAAAGACGGCAAAGTTCTGTGGCTCGGGGGCTTGGTCGGCAAGATCAGCCGGATAGTTACGAAGAAGGGCGACGCCATGGCCTTTGTGGAGCTGGAGGATCTTGAGGGATCGATGGAGATCGTCGTCTTCCCGAAGGTGCTCGAGAAACATCAGCAGTTGCTGGTTGAAGATAAAGTCATAAAAATCAAGGGTCGCCTCGACGTTAAAGAGGACGAGGTCAAGTTGATCGCCCAAGACATGAAATCCCTTGATGAAGCTAAGGCCAAGCAGGTCAGCGCGCTCTACTTGAACGTCAACGACGAGCGGCTTGATAAAGATCTCATCACCAAGTTACGCAAAGTGCTCATCGCCCATCCCGGCGAAGCCGAGGTCTATCTCAAGCTCGGGAACGGCCGTGAATTCAGGTTCTCCACCGACTTTCGTGTCGCCAGCCGCGGTCCTTTAATTGGAGAATTGAGCGGGCTACTAGGCGACGGCTGCGTCACCCTAGCCTAGGACGCGTTCTAAAGCGTCGTCTGCTTCGTTGTCCTCGGTTGACGCTCAATTGCGTACGTAAGTGTACGCGCAATCGCCTCAACCTTCGTCCGCCTTGCATCCAACACTTTAGAACGCGTCCTGTCCAGAATGAAGAGTCGTCTGCTGCGTTGTCCTCGGTTGATGCTCAATTGCGTACGTAAGTGTACGCGCAATCGCCTCAACCTTCGTCCGCCTTGCAGACGACGCTTTAGAACGCGTCCTGTCTAGAATGAAGAGTCGCCTGCTACGTTGTCGGTCAGTTCGACAAAGACGGGGACATTCTTAACAAATTTAACTAGCCGCCCGCCGCTCGGCCTATAGGCTCCAAGAGTGTCCCCACCTCTAATTTAATCGCGGCAAGTTCTTTGCCGCTAGGCGTGAGAAAGAAGAGTCGCCTGCTTCGTTGTCGGTCGGCTCAGGCGCGATGGGGCCGGAGCTGCCTAACTGAACTTACGCCCCATTCGGCTCTGTGAACAGGCCTTATCTCGTCCACTCCAGCCCAGAAATTGCACCGAACGCCGTTCCCAACGCAACAAAGGGCCGGGGCTGCCTAACTGAACTAACTTTTTCCGTTCAAGATCGCTTTCACTTATCTCACCTAGCGTCAAGCTGCGCTTGCCACGGTAAATTTAGAGGTGGGGACACTCTTAAATCCTATGAGGCCGAGGCAAGCTCGGCTCGCTAATTTGGTAAGAATGTCCCCGTTGCCGTCTCAACAACGCACAATACGCTTGTACGTCCCCTTTTTTCTGATCACGGGGCGCGCGAAGAAGCTTGACACTTCAGCGATTTAACGCTTTAATGTGTTAAATTTTACGGAGAGTGTAAGAGTATCCAAAGAGAGGGGTGACCGAGTCGTTGATAGATAAATCAGGCAGCTCCTTGCCGCGGGACGGTTCGACAAAGTCCCCGGCTGCGCCCGAGGGGTTGTGGGATATCTTGCCGGCTGCCGCCAAGGTCCGGCGCGCCCTCGAGGGCAAGCTCCGGGAGACGTTCGAGGCGCGCGGTTTTGGCGAGGTCATCTCGCCGACTTTCGAATACTATGATCTTCTCTCGATCGAGGCCGGCAAGCTGGTTGAGGACGACATGATTCGCTTCATGGGCTCCGACGGCAGGCTGCTGGCCTTGCGACCGGAGATGACAACGTCGATCGCGCGGCTGGTCGCACAGCGCTTCCGCCCGGAAGATGAACCGCACCGTTTATATTACGTCGCCAACGTATTTCGCGAACACCCGTCCAAACAAGGCCAACCGCGCGAGTTCTGGCAGGCGGGTATCGAGCGTGTCGGAGGCGGCGCGGTCGCCGACGACGTCGAAGTCGTCGCTCTATTTATCGAGGCGATCCAGGCGTCCGGGCAGAGCGACTTCGTTGTCGGCCTGGGGCAAATCGATATCGTCGCCGGCTCGATCAGAGCTCTTGCAATCGGCCCGGCCGAACGATCACGGCTGATGCGAGCGCTCGGTGAACGCAATATCGTGGCATATAATCGCATCGTCGAGGGCCTTAAGCTAGACTCGGCAGACCTCTCTCGTCTAAAATCGCTGCCGGCCTTGCGCGGGGGCGCTGACACTCTGGAGCAGGCGAAAGACCTGGTGGTCGGCGACGAGGCGGCCGAGTCGCTGGCTGAATTGACGGCGGTCTACCAAGGGTTGGTTCGCGAGAAATTGGCTCGGCGCATAATCATCGATCTGGGGATAGCGCGCGATTTCAATTATTACACCGGGATCGTATTCGAAGCGTATTCGCCGGGGCTGGGCTGGCCCCTGGGCGGCGGGGGCCGTTACGACAATCTGCTCGCGGAGTTTGGTTACGAAGCGCCGGCGGCCGGGTTCGCGCTCGGTCTCGAGCGGCTCGAGCGGGCCTCGATTTCCGGACGGGGTCTTTAATGAGCGCGCTCCGGATCGCCGTACCGAAGGGGTCGTTGCTCGGTCCCGTCACTGACAGACTAGCGGCAGCCGGATTTGACGTATCGCCCCTCAAGAGCCCGGGCCGCCGTCTTTTAGTGGAGTCAGAGCGAGTAGAGTACATCGTCGCCAGAGCAACCGACGTGCCGACTTATGTCGAGTGGGGGGCCGCTGATCTCGGATTTGTCGGCAGCGACGTTCTGATGGAAGGAGACTTCGATCTCTTCGAATTACTCGATCTTGGCGTCGGCAAATGCAAGTTTGTGCGGGCGGCGCCGGTAGAGCGGGATGCCGGGCGGATGAACGGAGCCTCGGGGTCGCCGTTGACGATCGCGACGAAATATCCGAACGTGGCGGCGGCGCACCTTGCCCGGCGCGGTCTGCAGGCCGAGATCATCAAACTATATGGTTCAATGGAGCTGGCCCCGCTGACGGGTCTGGCCGACCAGATAATAGTCCTGATGGCGACGGGGCGGACTCTGGCAGACAACGGCCTGGAAGTGATCGACGAGATCACGGATGTCAGCTGTCGCCTGATTGCCAACTATGTCAGTTATAAACTAAAATCGTCGGAGATAAACGAGCTGGTAGAGAGGGTCAATGACTGCTCAAATTAAATACCTGACGCGAGATAATATCGCTGCTGAGCTGCGCCGGCCTCAATTTGGAGATGACGTACAGGTTGAGCTGGTCGTGCGCGGGATAATCGATGATGTTGCCGCTCGCGGCGACAGTGCCGTGCTCGAATACACTAAGAAGTTTGATGGGGTCGATCTGACACCCGGCCGGTTGCGCGTCGGCCCTGACGAGCTGGAGCAGGCCCTGGCGGTTGTCCCCGACGCCGTGATCAAGAGCTTGCGCTTGGCCGCGGACAGGATAAAAGAATTTCACATAAGGCAGTTGCCCCGCTCGTGGATGGTTGAGACCGAGGGCGTCAAGATCGGGCAGAAGCTCAGCGCCATCGAGCGAGTTGGTCTCTACGCTCCGGGCGGTTTGGCCAGCTATCCATCCTCGGTGCTCATGAACGCCATTCCGGCCCAGATCGCCGGCGTCTGCGAGATCGCTCTAGCGGTTCCACCGGACAGCGAGGGGAAGGTCAACCCATACGTTCTGGCCGCCGCGTCCGTCGCCGGAGTAGACGAGATCTACCGGATGGGTGGGGCTCAGGCGATAGCCGCGTTTGCCTACGGGACGGAGATGGTCCCCCGGGTCTATAAGATTACCGGGCCGGGCAATATCTACGTGGCCACGGCCAAGAAACTGGTCTTCGGCCGGGTCGATATCGATATGATCGCCGGGCCGACGGAGATAGCGATCATCGCCGACGCGGGCGCGCGCGCGGATTTCATCGCGGCCGATATGATCGCCCAAGCCGAACACGACACGAAAGCCTCAGCGATCGCGCTCACCGACGATCCCGCGTTGGCCGAAGCTGTCGCGGCCGAACTCGACCGCCGGCTCGAGGCGGCACCGAGGGCCGATATTGCCCGCGGGTCGCTCGCGGACAACGGCCGCATTTATATAGTGAGCGATCTGGATATCGCGATAGACTTTGTTAACGAGTTAGCTCCGGAGCACCTGGAGATAATGACCGAGAACGCGCCGGAGCTGATCACTTCGATTCGCAACGCCGGAGCCATTTTCGTCGGTGATTACACGCCGGAGGCTCTTGGCGACTATGTTGCCGGATCGAACCACGTCTTGCCGACGTCTGCCACGGCGCGTTTCTTTTCGCCGCTCGGAGTCTACGACTTTGTAAAATGGTCCAGCGTGATCGATTTCAGCCGGGAGGCGACTATCAGGTTGGGCGAAGACGCGATTCGTCTCGCTGAAGTCGAGGGCCTCGACGGCCACGCCCGATCGGTCGAGTTGAGACTGAAAAATGTCGTCCAGCGGAAATCCGATGACGAAGAAGATTAAAGAGATGCTCCGACCGCGCGAGGCCGTTGCCGGGCTCGACGCTTACGATCCCGAGCACCACGACGTATTGATCAACCTCAGCGCCAATGAGAACTCCTATGGTCTGCCGGCGGCGGTGCGGTCTAAAATTGATGTGTTGTCCGCCAGCTTGGCACTCAACCGGTATCCCGATCCGCTCGCGACCGACGTCCGAAAACTGATCGGCAAGCGCGAAGATCTACCGTCGGCGCGGATCGTCGTCGGTAACGGGGGCGACGAGCTGATCCAACAGCTACTGTTGGCGTACGGGGGCGCCGCCAGGCGGGCGGTCGCGTTTACTCCTACATTTGTGATGTACGGAATTCTCTCTGAGCTGACGGCGACAGAGTTTACTCCTCTACCGCGCGGGCCGGATTTTGCTTTGCGCGCTGACTTTGGCGCACAAGCCAGGGAGGCCGGCGCGGATATTATCTTCGTCTGCACGCCGAACAATCCCAGCGGCAATCTGGTATCGAACAGCGAGATCGCGGAGCTGGCGCGTGAATTTCCGCGCTCGCTGGTCGTGGTCGACGAAGCCTACCATGAATTCAGCCGGGAGACGGCCCGGGCGCTATTGGACAGATTTGAAAATTTGATCATCCTGCGCACGTTCTCAAAAGCTTTCTCATTGGCCGGGCTGAGGCTGGGTTACATGCTCGCATCTGAAGAGGTCATTGCCAATATCTTAAAAGTGAAATTGCCCTATAATGTCAACGTCTTCTCTCAAGCCGCGGCCGCTGTCTTGCTTGGTAACCTAGGTCAGGTCGAGACGGTAATCGGCGAGATAATCAGTGAACGCGATCGCCTCTTCAAGGCGCTGTCTGCTATCTCCGGCCTCACGCCGTATCCCTCGGCGGCCAACTTTATCTTAGTCGGATGCGCGCCGGGGGCCACTAAAGTATGGCGGCGCCTGCTTGACGAGGGGATATTGGTTCGCAATTTTGACCGCGCGCCGGGGTTGGATAATTGTTTAAGAATCACAGTGGGAACGCGTGAGGAGAACGATCGGGTCGTCGAGGTCTTGAGCTTGCTTTTTTCGTCAGGCTGACTTAGTTTAAGTGGAAATTAGCCACAGAAAGAGGTCGAAATGGCCAGGAGCGGAAGCGTGAGCCGCCAAACCAATGAAACCAAGATAGAATTAACGCTCGACCTCGACGGCGAGGGTCGGGCCGAAGTATCCACCGGTGTTCCGGTTCTCGACCATATGCTCGACTTGTTCGCCAGGCACGGGGCATTTGATCTCGCGGTTAAAGCCGACGGCGATCTCGAGATCGACGCCCACCACACAGTTGAGGATATCGCCATCTGTCTCGGGACCGCTCTTAAAAAAGCTCTCGGCGAAAAGGCCGGGATCGCCAGATTCGGAGATTGCCTGTTGCCGATGGACGAAGTATTGGCCGCCGTCGCCCTCGATCTATCCGGGCGCTCCGGGCTATATTACGATGTAGATATGCCGATCGAGTTGATCGGCACCTATGATACGAGCCTGACCGCCGAGTTCCTTAGGGCGTTCGTCAATAATGCCGACTGCACTCTTCATGTGACCTTACTGAAGCCGGGGAACGCGCATCACATTGTAGAGGCGGTCTTCAAGGGCCTCGCCCGGGCGCTCAAGCAGGCGGTTGCGCTCGATTCGCGGATCATCGGCGTACCGTCGACAAAAGGTAGCCTGTGAGCGACGCGATCGCCGTGATCGATTACGGGATGGGTAATCTGCGTAGCGTTCAGAAGGGTTTCGAGAGAGTAGGAGTCGGCGCCAAGATCACCGGAGATCCGGGTGAAGTGGCAAGCGCGCCGGCGGCTGTGCTGCCCGGCGTCGGCGCCTTCGGAGACGCGATGCATGAACTCAAACGCACGGGCTTGGACGAGGCCGTCTTAGCGGTGATCCGGGCCGGCCGCCCTTTTCTCGGCATCTGCCTCGGGCTTCAGCTGCTGTTCGAGCGCTCGAGCGAATCCGGGGACCACGAGGGCCTGGGTGTTTTTCGCGGTGTGGTCGACCGGTTGACGACCGGGGTGAAGATTCCGCACATGGGCTGGAACCAGATCGAGCAGACCCAGGATCTCGGTCTCTTCAGGAATGTGCCGGATAGGTCGAACTTTTACTTCGTCCACTCATATGTCGTTAAGCCGGCCGATTCATCGGTCGTCGCGCTCACTACCGATTACGGCGGGGATTTTGTCTCCGGAGTCGCTCGCGACAATATTTTTGCGTTCCAGTTTCACCCCGAGAAAAGCGGCGAGATCGGGTTGTCGATATTGAAAGAGTTTGGCGCGTTATGAGATCGGTCAAGCGCGTGCGAGGGGAAAGGTCCAGGGCGAGATGAAAATTTTTCCGGCTGTAGATATTCTGAACGGGTGGTGCGTCAGACTGCATCAAGGGCAGTATGACGCGGTAACTATATATGCCAAGGATCCCAGCGAGATGGCGAAAGCCTGGGAGGCCGATGGGGCCGAGTGGCTTCATGTCGTTGATCTCGACGGGGCCAAGAGCGGCAGTGTAACTAATCTTGAGGCGGTCGAGCGGATCGCGGCCCTGGTCGAGGTCAATATCGAGTTCGGTGGCGGGGTACGATCGGAAGCTGATCTGAAACGGCTCTTCGACCTCGGTGTCGACCGGGTAGTGCTGGGAACGACCTTGGTGACCGATCCCGAATTCGCCACTGCGGCGATCAGCGCGCATGGGGAGAGGCTCTTGGCGGCGATCGACGGGCGCGACGGTAAGGTGGCCGTTTCGGGTTGGCGCGAAGATACCGATCACGACGTTGTGGAGTTGGCCGTCGAGATGGAACAGCTGGGGATACCGCGAGTCATGTATACGGACATATTGGTCGACGGCACCCGGCGCGGTCCCAACATCGAGACGACTCGATCGTTGGCCAATGCCGTCAAAGTCCCGGTTCTCGCCTCGGGCGGAGTCTCTTCACTCGCTGATATCCAATCGATCAAAGCGCTCGAACCCGACGGTGTCGAGGGCGTGATCGTAGGCAGCGCTCTCTATGAAAAGACGTTTACTCTGAGCGAGGCGATCGAGGCGGCCCGCGGCTGATGCTGACGCGCCGCGTGATTCCCTGTCTCGACGTCGACAAAGGCCGGGTTGTCAAAGGTATAAACTTCGTCGACCTCAAGGATGCGGGCGATCCGGTAAAGCTGGCGTCGGCCTACGATGTCGCCGGCGCTGACGAGCTCGTCTTCCTCGATATTACCGCGTCTCACGAAGACCGGGACACTATAGTGGATATCGCCAGGGGCACCGCCGAGCAGGTCTTTATCCCGTACACGGTTGGAGGCGGGATCCGCAGCATCGAGGACATCCGCACCATTCTCTTCGCCGGGGCCGATAAGGTGGCGATGAATTCCGCCGCCGTGAAAGACCCTGAATTTGTCAAGATCGCGAGCCGCCGGTTCGGCAACCAGTGCATAGTCGTGGCGATAGACGCCAAACAGACCGGAGCGAACCAATGGGAGGTTTTTATAAACGGCGGGCGATTGCCGACCGGGATCGATGTTGTTCAGTGGGCAAGAAAAATGGAGAAGTTCGGGGCCGGCGAGATCTTGCTCACCAGCATGGATCGCGATGGGACAAAAGAGGGATATGATGTGCCGCTGACTAAAGCTGTCACCGATGCCGTCAATGTTCCTGTCATAGCCTCAGGCGGGGCCGGCTCGCTCGAGGATTTTCTCGAAGTGATCGTCGAAGCCGATGCCGACGCTGTTCTGGCCGCCTCTCTATTTCACTTCTCAGAGCTATCGCTGATCGAAGTGAAGGAATACTTGGAAAAAAACGGGGTTCCTATTCGCCATTAGCATCGGCGCGTCGAACCGCCCGTTCAAGTCCCGCGCCTTAAATTCTTCCTTGCTAACTTCAACGCGTCGCGCAACAACGGTCTGATAGTGATGACTCCGTCCTCAGCGTCGATCGAGACCTTCGCCCCCCTTCCAATATGATATTTTTTTCTGATCTTCCCGGGGATTCTAATTTTTCCTTCTTCTGTTACTTCGACTGTTACCACGATGTCTACCCCCTTTACCAGGACAGTTGTCTAAATATCCAAAAACAAGCGATTTTAAACATTTCAAACAGGGGGCAAATCGCCTGATGGACTTTAGCAAAGCAAAATACCAACCGATAAGGTGATTATGAACGTGCTGAATAATTTAATTGCGCGCGTGAACAAACGCGCCAGTTTGCGGACTCGCTTACTCGGTGGTTTTCTGGGGATCGCGCTGGTAGCGATATTCGCGATCGCGTTTTTTCAATACTCGGCCACCGCAGCAAATGACGTCTCGAAACAAGCCTCCCGCCGGACACAATCGATCGCCGCGGCCGAAGGTTTGAAGCGCGAAGTTGCAGCCAGCTCGCTGGTGATCTACGAAGCGGTCCTTGGCGGATCTTCTGATGGCGAGAACCGATGGGCGGAAGCGTCGCCCGGGCTTGCCCGGGCTGTCAATAGAGTTGAAAGAAGCGTGGCCGGCGACGCTCGGGGACAGGCTCTCTTGAGCGACGTCGGGGTGGATCTGGCACGACTGAGGGTCGCACAAGACCGAGTTTTGCGTGCTTCCGAAACGACCGATCTAAATGAGGGCCTGGCCGAGGCGAGCTTGGCCCGGAGCAAGATCGCGGCCGGCCTGAATGAGTTTATTGATCGCGAAGAAGGTCGGATCGCGATTCTGGAGCGCGATTCTGCCGCCGCGCAGGGCCGCCTGACGGTCTTGGGGGTCGGCGCTGCGCTCAGCGTCGCGATAGCCGCGGTTGTTCTGGCGCTGCTCGCCCATACAAACGTGATCGCCCCATTACTGAGCCTGAGGCACGGTCTGAGCAAGATCTCCGCGGGCGACTTCGGGTCCCGGGTATTCGTCGGCGGTCGGGATGAGATCGGCGGGTTGGCTGAAGATCTCAACCAGATGGCGGACAACTTGGAAAAAACGACCAAAGGCCAGCGCCAAAAGTACTCGCAGTTAACCAACCTATATAAGATGAGCAAGGCGATCACCGCCCATCGCGATCTCGACGACCTGTTGAGTGAAGTTCTGCACCAGTCACTTTCCTTGATCGGGGCCGAGACCGGTTCGATCATGCTGATCGAACGCGACTTGGATCAGCTTGTCATCAGGGCCGCAAAGGGGCTTGACGAGCGGACTATAAAGACGACCCGGGTCAAGCTCGGCGAAGGTATTTCGGGCGCTGTCGCCGTGACCGGCAAGGCATTGATGATCAAAGATGAGGAGGACCGAGTCGATCAAGGGTCGCGGGCGAAAGACGCTCTCTCGGTTCCGCTGGTTGCCAACGAGAAAGTTATCGGCGTGATCAATGCCAATAATCGGGCGGATGGCAAGTTCGACCGGGATGATCTGCGGTTTTTCTCGACCATAGCCGGACAAATCGCCGCGGCGGTAGCCAACACGACATTGGTGCAAGACACCCAAAGAGCCTATTTCGAGACGATCAAGGTTCTGGCCGCGGCCATTGACGCCAAAGACAAGTATACTTACGGCCACTCGGAACGCGTGGCGAAGTACGCTGTGACGATCGCGCGGCAGATGGGGCTACCGGATGAGGACGTCACGAGAATAGAAGCCGCGGCTTATCTCCACGATATCGGTAAGATCGGGGTCCCGGACAGCGTGCTGACAAAGGACGGGCGTCTGACCGATGAAGAGTTCGCGATGATAAAAAATCACCCGGTGATGGCCGCGGAGATACTCGAACATATCAATTTCCCCTGGGGAAACATCATCCCGGGAGTGCGGGGGCACCACGAGCGGTTTGACGGCCATGGCTATCCCGATGGCCTGGCGGGCTATGATATCCCATTCGATGCCCGCATTATCGCGGTCGCCGACACCTTTGACGCAATGACCAGCAACCGGCCTTATCGTAAGGCTCTGGATAAGAATGTGGCCATAACCGAGCTGGTAAAAGGGCGCGGGACTCAGCTCGAACACGAGGCCGTCGATGCGTTCATCCCCGCGCTGCTGACCACGCTAATGTCATCGCTTCCCGGCGGCATCGAGGATCGCCTCGAATTCTCCGCCGGCGAGGGGGATGAAGCCAAGGCCGCGCTCGACAACGCCGCGGCCGCCGGACGCACCTTGTAGCGAAACCACTTGCAGCGCGCAGATATTGTCTCAAAACGACCCGCAAGAATCCCCCGAGGAACTCACTTTCCACCACTATTCCGGAGTTGTTGACACTAAAAAATCACGGTGTTAATCTCTAAGAAGACCCACCACCACAGGACCACTCGGCAAGTTACAACCAGCTTGGCCCTCCTGTACCCGGACGGGGTCGGCAGACACTATCAAAGATGGCGCCCGGCGGGCGCCGGAGCGGAGGGTCAATGGAAATAGAGATCGGCAAAGGCAAGAGGGCGCGACGCGCTTACGGTTTCGATGATGTAGCGATTGTACCGAGCCGCAGGACCCGCGACCCCGAAGATATTGACATCTCATGGCAGATCGGCCAACTGAAGATGGGTCTGCCGGTGATGGCTTCGGCAATGGACGGGGTCGTCGACGTCAGGACGGCGATCGCTCTTGGCAAATTAGGCGGGGTCGGCGTCCTCAATCTCGAGGGTATTCAGACCAGATATGAAAACCCCGACGAGGTTCTGGAGCAGATAGCCGGCTTCTCGAAAGAAGAGGCCACCAAAGGACTCCAGGAGATATATAAAGAGCCCATCCGTCCGGAGCTGATCGGCCGCCGCATAGAGGAGATCAAGGCAGCCGGCGTTCCGGCAGCGGCGTCGCTCACGCCTCAACGTGTCTCGCAGTACTATGAGCACGCGATAGAGGCCGGGCTTGATATTCTTGTTATCCAAGGCACCGTTGTCAGCGCCGAGCATGTCAGTAGCCTCGTCGAGCCGCTCGATCTACATAAGTTCATTTCTTCTCTCGATGTACCCGTCATTGTCGGCGGCTGTTGCTCGTACTCAACGG
>SDBV01011283.1_pt1 | contig 11604 bp, 6 predicted proteins | sample 2277081 | NCBI WGS metagenome assembly SDBV01 (sample SAMN10402039, study PRJNA504765) | marine sediment metagenome | isolation source: marine sediment core GS10_PC15, 223 cmbsf | place: Arctic Ocean: Southern Knipovich Ridge | collected 2010
GGAACGGACCGGCGACGCCGGCAAGCTGGCGATGGTCTTTCAGACGAGCAGCATCGTGGGGGCAGCTTTGCTCGAAGGCCCCGCCTTCTTCGCGCTGATTGTCTACCTGGTGGAGCAGTCGCCGCTGAGCCTGATCCTGGCCGGGGTGCTGATTCTCGGCCTGGCCACCCATCTGCCGACGCGCTCGCGAGTGATCCACTGGATCGAGGACCAGCTCGTGCTGCTTCAACAGGAGCGGCAGCTGGGCGGGTGATCGGGCCGACCAGCGATCCTCCTACGCCTGGGAAACGATGATTGACACCAGTGGCTGGGTAGGCACAATATCGGGCTGTCGACGCTTTATCCCTTTTTGAGAGAGCACCGATGGACTTGCACCTCAAAGACAAGGTAGCCCTGGTTACCGGCGGATCGCATGGGCTGGGCAGGGCGATTTGCCTGGGGCTGGCCGCCGAGGGTGTCCGTGTGGCCGTCAACTACCGGCTGGATCCGCAGAAGGCCGCCGCCGTGGTCCAGCAGATTCACGACTCGTATGGCGTCCGGGCGTCGGCCGTGCTGGGAGACGTTTCAGAGGAAGCCGACGTAATCGAGATGTTCAGCCGGATCGAAGAGGAGCTCGGACCGGTCGACGTCCTGGTCAACAACGCCGCGGTCTGTCCGACCTGCCAGGTGAAGGACATGACCGAGCAGGAGTGGAGCCATACCCTTGGGGTCAATCTGACCGGCACGTTCCTGACCAGCCGGGAGATGGTCAGGCGCCTGTTGGCCGCGGGCAGTACCGGGCGGATCGTCAACGTCTCGTCCCAGGCGGCCTTTCGCGGCTCGACCACCGGGCATGCCCCCTACGACGCCAGCAAGGGCGGGATGGTCTCGTTTACCGTTTCGCTGGCCCGTGAGGTCGCCGCGGACGGCATCGCCGTGAACGCCGTGGCCCCGGGCATGATGTATACCGAGATGACGGCCAAGACGATCGAAGCCAACGAGCAGAAGTACCTCGCCCGGATTCCGCTGGGGCGTATCGGCAAACCGGAGGAAATCGCCGGCGTGATCGTCCTGCTGGCCTCCGACCGGGCAAGCTACATGACCGGGGCCACCGTCGACGTCAGCGGCGGCATGCTCATGCGCTAAGAACTTGGAAAGGAGTATCCTGGGGGGAACATCCTGGGGACTGTCCCGATTTTCGCAGAGCGAAAATGGGACTGTCCCTTTGCGGGATTCTAAGGAAGGCAAACCGATGGACCGTAGCCAAAATGGCCCTTTCTTTGATTCCAAGAAACCCCGCAAGACCCTACAAGAACGGGGGTTTTCGCCTCTCATACCCCTCTCTGGGTTGCACCTACTTAGGGCTAGAAAACGGTAGAAACTACCGTAGTTACGGTAGTCGACTACGGTAGTGCCTTCAAGAATCTCGCCGGCAGATCCAGCCCCTCATCCACTCCCCCCCCGACCATCCGGGAGCCCGGCCAATTCGACAGGCCGACGTGGCTAAAATCCCCCCCTCCGGACCATTTTGACTACCTGGTTTAACATTCCCGGTTTTCTCTGTCAGGAATGGGGGTCGAGCGGCGGAGTAGTAGTAGAAGGTCAGCCTGAACACCGGGAGGCAGCCATGCACCCAAAGGGACTCTTTGGCTGAGGGAGGTTTCTACGAAGGACCGACTGCTCGCTGAAAGACTTTCGCACGCCGCTTCAGGCGTCGTCGGGTAACACGTCGTCAAATCCGGTTTCCAACACCAGGAGGAAGAGTAATGTTCGTCAACAAAACGCTGCTGCTCGGGGCAATCTGTATCGGACTCTTGTTGTCACCATCTGTGGCACAACCGAGTGTGGTACACGATACCTTCTTCGTCACGTTAAACCCAGACAATACGGTAGACCAACCCTCTAGCGGTGGGTCTGGTTTTGACGGTGGCACCTTCTTCGTGTACTCGGACCCCGCCGGAGGCCCCAACTGGTGGAACCAGTGGTTCTTCAACAGCCCGGAAATCCTCGGGTCGAAGACGATCGAGTGGCAAATCGGTTTTGAAGGTGTTCCGGATACGGAACCGCCTACTGTGGTCGAGGTGGCCATCAACTATAGTTCTCGGGATTGGCTCGATCCGAGTACACCCCCGATGCCCGGTGACGATCCGTTCATAATTAGGGAATCGATCTTCATTGGCTCACCCGGTCCCGGCCAGGTAATCAATAACTTTGGCAATCCCTTGCTCATCCGTGATTTCAACCCAATTTGGGTCTCCATTGACCTCCGCTTACTGGAGTCGTCAGGGTTTGACGCGGTTCTTGTTGGGGGCGAAATCTGGCATGAGCATCACCCCATCCCCGAGCCCACCTCCCTCATCGTCTGGTCCCTGCTCGGAGCCATCGGAATCGCGGTCGGCTGGAGGAGGAAGAGGAGGGTTTGACCACCGCGCAATCCGGCCGGTGGTATCCCCCCGGAAACCAGCAGCTCGGGCAAATCCCCTTGCTCGCCAGGCAGAGCGGGTCAACTGGCGAGGGCCTGACTTCGGTCGCTTTGTAGCCTTTCGGAGCATTGATCCTCACGAACTCCACCGTGGTCCCCTCGTTGAGTTGGTCGAAGGAGACGTCGGGGGCCATGTCCGAGCGGTGCAGGAACACGTCCCTCGACCGATCGTCCGGCTGGATGAATCCGAACCCTCGGTCCCGACGATCTTCTTGACTACGCCAGTTTCCTTCTCGCTCATCTTGCTTATTCGCTCCTCAGTCTGAGTTGCCCGTTCGATCGGGGCCTGGCCGGCCTGGCGGGTTTGCCGGTGCGGGCCTTCGCGGTAGAATTCGACCTGCGTCACCTCTGCTTTCGGTGTGGTTCAGTAGGCCCACTCCGGCGGGTGCTTTTACGGCAGAAGATCGGGTTGCCTTCCATTGCAATGACCGCACACCGACCGTAGACCCCAAAGAAGCAGAGAGTCGCAAAAAGGCATACGTCCCTGTGGCATAACGACTTAGTGGCAGTCCTTGATTCATGAGGCGAGCCGATGGACTACCTGATGGGCATCGACCTGGGCTCCACCAGCCTGAAGGCCGTGATCTACGACCTCGACGGCAACGCGCTGGCCAGCGGCAGCCGAAAGACCGAGCTTTTTCATCCCAGCGACGAACATCCCGAGTGGGCCGTCTGGCAGCCCGAACAGATCTGGGGCGGCGCGGCGGCGGCTGTCCGCGAGGCCGTGGCCCAATTGGACGATCCCCGGGCAATCAGGGGCGTGGCCGTCACCGGGATGGGCATGGACGGCCTGCCGATCGACGAGAGCGGCCAGTGGCTCTACCCGCTGATTAGTTGGCACGACCCCCGCACCGGGCCGCAGTTCCAGTGGTGGAAGCAGCAGATCACCGCCGAGAAGGTCTTCTCCATCGGCGGAAACCCTCTCTGGCCGATCAACTCCGCCCTGCGGATCCTCTGGATGGCCGAGAACGAACCGAAGATTCTGGCCCGCACCGACAAGTGGCTGCTGATCGAGGATTTCCTGAACTTCATGCTCTGCGGGCGCCGGGCGACCGACTATAGCATGGCTTCCTGTACGCTGCTGTTCGACCAGCGCACGCTGAACTGGTCCGACGAGTTGCTGGAGCTGTCGGGCATCGATCGGCGGCTGATGCCCGAGGTGTTTGCCAGCGGAACACCGCTGGGCGAGGTGACCGCGGCGGCTGCCGACGCGACGGGGTTGCCCGAGGGTACGCCGGTGATTCTGGGCGGGCACGACCACCTGTGCGGCGCGTTGCCGGTGGGGGCATTTCGGCCCGGTGTGGTCCTGGACGTGACCGGGACCTGGGAGAGCGTGTTGACGGCAACCGCCGAGCCGGTGCTGAACCTCGAGCTGCAGCAGATGGGCATGACCGTCCAGGCCCACGTGGCCCGGGGGATGCACGCCGTGTGGGGCAGCAACGTCTCCGGCGGTATGCTGGAGTGGTACCGCAAGGAACTCGGCGATGCGACCGACGACGACGCCGACTGGGACTCCCTGATGGCGGCCGCCGCCCAATCTCCACCCGGGGCCCGGCGGGTGATGTTTCTGCCCCACATGTCCGGCTCGTCCTGTCCGGTCGGCGACCAACGGAGCCTGGGGGCCTTCGTGGGGCTGAGCAACCTGGCGACGCGTGGCGACATGCTCCGAGCGATCATCGAGGGGTTGAACTATCAACTGCTGGACGTGGTCACCTCGCTTCAGTCGGGCGTAGGTGCCCAGCTCGAAGAGTTCATTGCCGTGGGCGGGGGCACGCGCAACGAACTCTGGATGCAGAACAAGGCCGACGTAGTCGGCCGGCCGATCGAGGTCCCCGGCATCGAAGAGGCCACCCCTCTGGGCGCAGCCATCCTGGCCGGGATCGGCCTGGGGCTCTACGAGGACCAGCAGGAGGCCTTCCGCCGGGTGCAGAAGCCGGGCAAGACGTATCGGCCCGACCTCGAGCTGTCCGCCCGCTATGCCGAGTGGTTCGAGATCTACAAACAGCTTTATCCGGCTCTGGGGCCGATCAGTCACCAGCTTGTTGACGGCTGCCCGGTCTGATCCGTAGGGCAGGAGGGCGGCCGGAATAAGGGACCAGGCGACTGAGTTCATGCCCGACCAAAGAAATCCCTGCAACAAGTGCCGATTCTTGCGTTTCTTACCAACCCCGCCCTCCCGGGCGGGGCTGTTGTCCAAGAGTGCGAGATTGGCTCTCGGCAACCCTTCGATCTACAATCCCATGGACTGACGGCAGGTTCCACGGCTAACCCTCAAAATAGACGCCGCCCTTTTCAAGCGCCTTTCGCAAATCGGCGTATCGAAGCTCTCGCGTTCCGCATTTCTTGGCGGCGCACAGCGCCGCTGCGGTGCCCGTCGCCTGACCTTGTCCCATGCAGGCTACCGTGTTTCTGGTCGACATGTGGGCCCGATGGTCGGAGGTGATCATCATCCCGGCCGCCATCAAGTTCTCGATTCCCGCCACGCGCAACGCCCGATAAGGTATGCCGTACGTTCCTCCGCCCTTGATCTGCAGGCGGGGCGCCGAGTCGTGAAAACCGTAGACAAAAACGTCGTCGTCGAAATGGCGGCCCTGGATCACGTCTTCGTGTGAAACGTCGTAGTCGCACCTGATCAATCTGCCGCGGCGGATGTTCAGCCGCGGGCTGGTCCTGGCGATAAACGCCTTTTCGCAACCGGGGACGTACTGCCGGAACAGCTCGACTGCCTTGAGTTGGCGTTTTCTGAGCTCCAATTCCGCCTGGGCCACGGTATCTCGGTCAGTCGGACTCTGGGGCAGCTTGATGTTCATCTTGATGAACATGAAGTAGTTGTCGTGCACGGTGGTGGTCGTGATCGACATGCCGATATTGCGGGCCCCCTGGCCGAATCCCTCGGGGAGCTTGACCGACCTGCCGTTGAGTCGCACGATCTGGCCGTCTTTTCCGCTGCGCACGCCTTCGGCACGTTCGGTCAGGGCGTCGTGCGATTTGAGAAACTCATGGTATTTCTCGACGCTCACGTTGGCCACGCCGATGCTATTACACACCGCGTAATCGTTGGGCTCGGTGTAGTCGGCCCCGGCATAGGCGGCCAAGTCGCCGTAGGCCGTGCAGTCGACGAACGAATCGGCGTAGAACGCCTCCCTTCCGGAGCGGCTCTCCGCGATCACGCCCCTGATGCGGGAACCGTCCATGATGGCTCCCGCCAAAAGGGTATTCACGCACACGAAAACGCCCGACTCGACGAGCATCTCGAAGGTCACGAGTTTATAGAGTTCGGTATCGATCGCCGTGCAGACGGAATCGTAGTCGTACCCCATCGACATCTCGGCGTGGCCCGAGGTGCCGCCGATCTTTGCCAGGCGGTCGACGATTTCCGGGGGGATTCCTCGGACGACCTGGCGTTTCTTGGCCCCGGGGAAGGCCTTCCAGAGGTTGTAGAAGCTGTGCAGCGCAGTGCCGCCTTCGGTGGCGGTCCCGCCCGGATAGCCCTTGACTTCGATCAGTGCCGTCTTGGCGCCTTGACGTGCGGCGGCGATTGCCGCCACCACACCTCCCGTACCGCCGCCGGCCACGACCACGTCGAATTTCCTCACCGGCAGCCTCTTGGCCGGTTCCTCGTAATAGTCCCCAGGTTGATCGGCGGCCCCTGCCTCGGTGCCCGCTGCAAGGTAGGCTGGAGCGCCGATTCCGAGCGCCAGCATCTGTTTCGAGAACTCTCGACGCTTCATTGTCAATCTCCTTCGATGGTCTTGCCGCGGGCGTTGGAGCCGGGCTCACGCGCCCGCTGGCCGGCTATTGCTCTGAATTGCCCCGTTCCTTGGTCGTGCTTGAATACCTGCGATCAACATCACCGGAGTGCTTGGGAGTTGTCTAAGAACAAGTGTCCGTTTTTTGCGTTTGTCGATAACCCCGCCCGGGAGGGCGGGGTTCCTGGAATGTGGCCACATTCAACCCCGTCCTCCCGGGCGGGGCTATTCTCCAAGCGTGCGACGTTGTTTCTTGACAACTACTTTGGTCCGGGCAGCGAGAAACTCGGCGGGCGAATCGGCCCGTACAAGCCCTCCAGATCCCCGGCACACGTCTCTGCACAATATCGTATTGCGGATCGACTGTCAAATCTCACGGGGCGTTGCGTGTTGAGCGGAACCCGCTCACTTGATCGTCGGCACGGGCGCTGTTACAATGGACGGCACTCGGATTGTCGGCCCAGGCCGCACCGAAGCGAGGACCCAACACAGACTTTGTGGCGTCGTGGCGTCGGTATGTGAGATTGCCTCGGGGAACGTTACGGTAGGCGATGGAGATGAGCGGTCCGGACATGTCTGGAAACACTATTGATCCGGAGCTTCTAAATCGCTTCAAGTCGGCCTGGCTTGCGGGACGGCCGCAGCCGATCGAGCGATTGCTGCCTGCCGAAGAAGACGCCGACTATCTGACCACCCTCGAGGAGCTGGTCCAGATCGAATTGGAGCTCACCTGGCAGTCCTGGTTCAGGGCGGCGCAGTGCAAGTCCACCGTGCCCCAGGGACAGACCGTCGCCCGCCCGCCCAAGGTGGAAACCTATCTCCAGCGATTTCCCCGGCTCAACCGGCCGGAGATCGTGCTGCGGCTGTTGCAGCAGGAATGTTCGGCGCGGAGGCATTGCGGAGAAGACGCTTCGATCGAGGAGTATCGCCAGCGCTTTCCGGATGTGGTGGTCGTCGAGGACCAGATCGAGTCCTGGCTACCGTTGTTCAGCCAGTCCAGCCGGGATATGGCAGTGGGGGAGACCCTTGCCAGCGGCCCGCCCGGCGGGGTGAGCGTGCCGGGCATCGAGCAGCAGGACTTCGGCAATTACGAATCGCTGGAAGAGATCGGCCGGGGCGGGATGGGCGTGGTCTATCGCGCCCGGCAGCGCACCGCCGACCGCATCGTGGCCCTGAAAGTGATCCGTCGGGACCGGCTGGACCAGCTCCCTCGGGACAGCCACTCCACCGCGCTGGACCGCTTCCGACACGAGGCCCAGGCCGCCGCGAAACTGGAGCACGAGAACATCGTGACCGTCTACGAGGTGGGCCAGGTCGACGGCCAACCGTTCTTCTCGATGCGATACGTGGAGGGTCGCAGCCTGTCCGAGATCCTGCGCGAAGGCCCGATGGACGACCGGCGGGCGGCCGGCTACCTGGAGCCCGTGGCACGCGCGGTGCACGAAGCCCACAGCCAGGGAATCCTCCACCGCGACCTGAAGCCGCAGAACATCCTGGTGGACGACAAAACGGACCGCGCGTTGGTGGCCGACTTCGGATTGGCCAAGCTGACCGAGGGGGGCGACGAGTTGACCCGCGCCGGAGAGGTAATGGGCACGCCCTCGTACATGTCGCCCGAACAGGCCAGGGATTCGGGCCGGGTGACGGCAAAGACCGACATCTATGCTTTGGGGGCGACGTTGTATCACGCGCTCACTGCCCGGCCCCCGTTTCAGGCCGCCACGCCGGTCGAAACCCTGCGGCAGGTGATGGACGAAGAGCCGGCGCCGCCCAGGCAACTGAACCCCTCGATCGACCACGACCTGGAGACAATCTGCCTGAAGTGCCTGCAAAAGGAACCTTCGCGGCGTTACGACTCGGCCGAAGCTTTGGCCGACGATCTGCGTCGGTTTCTGGCTGGCGAGCCGATCCTGGCCAGGCCGATCTGGGCGATGGGACGGATCTGGCGCTGGTGCCGGCGCAAGCCGGCCTTGGCCACGGCGATCGGACTGGCGGCGACGTTCCTGGTTGTGGGTTCGGTGGTCAGCACCGTGCTATGGCTGGAGACACGCGAGGCGTTGAGGCAGTCGGAGGAGAGCTTGAGGCGGGCCGAAGTAGGCTTCGGCGCGGCCCAGGGGGCGCTGGACGACGTGATCACCAAGATCAGCACGGAAACGTTGCTGAACGAGCCGGGCGCGCAGCCACTGCGTCGGGACTTGCTCACTATAGCCCGTGGGTATTGGCAAGGGTTTCTCGCCAACAGCGGCAACGATCCCACCGTTCGCGACAAAGTGGCGCTGGCCCATTTCAACGAAGGTTATCTGACCGAGATTATCGACTCGCCGCAGTTGGCACTGGTCTCCTACCGCCGGGCTCTCGAGTTGCAGGAACAACTGGAGTCGGAACGCCCGGGGGACCGGGACTGTCTCCGGAATCTTGGCAATACCTGGACCGCTATCGGCAGAGTCTTAAGCAAACAGCTCACACTAATCGAGGCCCGAAGTGCATACGAGAAGGCGGTCGGGTTCCGCGATCGACTCGACAAGATGGCCGGACCGGCGGAAACCGAAATAGGTCGAAAGCTCGCCAACAGTCACATGAACCTGGGGATCACCTTGATGAATCTCGGGAACAAGGAGGAAACCGACGAAACGGCGCGCCAGCGCTATTTCGACAAGGCACGTGCCGAACTGGATCAATCGCAGAAGGTCCGGGACAGAATCTTGGCCGATTTTGATTGTCCCGATACGCGGCGCGACCTCGCTAAGGGCTATTTCAGCCTTGCCGGCCTGGCAATGACCACCGACAACGCAAAGGAAGCCGAAGAGAATCTCAATCACGCCATGGGGGTCTTCAGGGACTTGCTGAGCAAGGATGACACGGTGCTTGACAACCAGAGCGACCTGGCCACCTGCTACCGGATTCTGGGCGACCTGAAGAGTGCCTTGCGCAGCCCCGACGAGGCACGTACTTGGTACCAGGACGCGCTTACGCTTTTGCGCACGCTCGCCGACGACAACCCTGCGGTCACCAGATACCGGGTGGCACTGGCCAACCTTCACATGAGCCTCGGTCAGCTCGAGCGCGATGAACAACGTCCTGAAGCAGCACGGGCGGCCTTCGAGGAAGCACGCAGAATCCTCGCAGAACTCGTGCGGGACTTCCGCGGCAACGATGAATACCAGGGCCAACTCGAGAGGGCAAAGGCCGAGCTGGACGCCCTGCCGCCCGAGCAACCGCAGCAGAAGTAGACCGCCGCGGGGAGCGGGACTCCGCGGCCGGTGTGGTAGATGTGTCGAGCGGGCGGATCTTGCACGGCAGGGGGTACCGGAGCCCTCAAAGACGGCCCATTTTCGCTATCTGCCGCAGGCGGCATGACCCGAACGCAGCCGATTGGTTTGATCTGCGTTACACAGCGGAACCGATACAATCCAAACAATTGGTATTCTTCCGCGCCACTCTGATCCGACCTGACTCTCAGCGTGTGCCTTTGCGTCCCGAGGCTGGTGATCCGTCAACTGCAGTCCGCCGCGCTCGCGGTATCGGCTTCCCCCCGGGCATTTCCGCCTGGAGTCGGTACTACGAACGACTCGTCTGTAGATTGACCGACGACCGGGCCAGCCCCACGGCGCGTTCGGCGCAACCGGCTGCACTCTCCAGAGTTGGCCAGCGGTCCACCGCCCATCAAGGAGGTAGCCATGTTACCCTACGGAAGTTGGCGTGCGGTTGCGTTCCTGGCCTTGATTCCCCTGGTCTGGCTCGCCGTGGCCTGCCCGTCCCACGGCCAAGAGATCGACTCCCTGGGCGAAGTCGCGCCTCCGCTGCCGGAGAACTTTTACCTGGCTGGCGAGCCCGCAAGCGATGATCCGGTAAGCGATGGTCCGGCAACTGGGGCCCCGCCCAAGCCGGCCCCGCTGCCGCAGACACTACCACCGTCGCGTACCCAGACCGATCCGCCACAACGTAGGCCGAGACAACCCTCCAGGCGGCCGGCCAGGCGCCCCGACGTGAGTTCGCTGTTGGCCTGGCGGAGTCCGCTGATCCGTCTGGGTGGTTTACCGAACATGTTCGGCGATTCTTACGGAGGTCAACTCCAGGTCTGCGATATCGCAGGCTGCGACCTGACCGATATTCCTCCTCCAGGGGGAACTCGCCGGGCCAAGATCTCCGAAAACGACAAGGCCCTGCCGATGGACCGCGTCTTCTTCACCTATAACCACTTCCAGAATGCGATAGAGACGTCCTTCGCCGGGTCGGGTACGAGGTCGCTTCCCATCGATCAATACACCTTCGGGCTGGAGAAGACGTTCCAGGACGGATTCTGCTCCGTGGAGTTGCGGATGCCGCTGAGCAGGACGCCCCAAGTGGTAGGAACCGATTTGCTGCTCGACGGTGGTGACGTCGGCAACCTCACGGTTACCTTTAAGCGACTGCTGTTCGCCACGCGGACCACGGCAGTCGGCATCGGACTGCCCATCCAAACGCCGACCGGCAGCGACGTAAGCGGGCGGGGGGCCGTCAGCAACATGTCAGTCTCCAACGACGCCGTGTACCTGGCGCCCTTCATCGGCTTCTTGAATATGCCCAACGAGCGCGTATTCTGCCAGGGGTTCCTCCAGGTGGACCTTGCCGCCAACGGCAATCGTGTCCTCTTCGGTGGCAAGAACATCGGCAGACTGTCCGAGCAGAATCTGCTCTACGTGGATCTGGCCTTGGGATATTGGCTGCATCGGAACCCGCAATCGCGCTTGCTTACCGGGGTGGCCACCGTGGTCGAATACCACTACACCACGACACTCCAGGATGCCGACATCGTCAGCGGTACCGACGGCCATCAACTTCTCCAGTTTGGCAACACGTTCAATCGGATGGATATCTCCAACCTCACCGTAGGGGTCCACACCGAACTCGGCAAGACGACGGTCCGCGTGGGAGGCGTCTTCCCCTTGAGCGGAGGCTCCAACAGGTTGTACGACGCCGAGGTTCAGGTCTCGGTCAATCGTAGATTCTGACCGCAGCGCGTTCTCGAATCGCCGTGGGCGAGTCCGCTGTACGGCCGCCGGCCTTCCCATCGGTGGGACATGAAGATGCCCCGCCGAATGGGCGGGTGCGCGGACTGGCGGCGCGGCTTGCCTAGAATCACTGGGGGGGCAATACCGTACCGGTGAATCGCGGTAGGAGGCGACTCCAGTCGCCGATCGAACGGCCAGAACCAAGCGAATCGCCGACCGCAGTGACCTCCCAGAATACGAGTGCAGCAAGAACCGGCAGGTTCTCAACGGGCTGCCCCCCCCAATACCGTTGAATCAAGGAGTGATTGGGCGGTAGGGTAGTGGCACCGGCGTCTCGCCGGTGGTGCACAAGTTGATGCGCTGCCGCGAGTTCCGGCACACCGGCGAGACGCCGGTGCCACTG
>SDBV01011284.1_pt1 | contig 11603 bp, 7 predicted proteins | sample 2277081 | NCBI WGS metagenome assembly SDBV01 (sample SAMN10402039, study PRJNA504765) | marine sediment metagenome | isolation source: marine sediment core GS10_PC15, 223 cmbsf | place: Arctic Ocean: Southern Knipovich Ridge | collected 2010
TATCTCGTCAATAGAATCATTGGAACCCACATTGACATAATCATCTGCGGCGTCTCCACCGTCGAAACTCAAACCTCCTCCGATTTTTCCCGTCGTCCATGTAGGCCCATTGACAAGCGTACCATTTTTGACATTTCCGGAAGAGTCGTAAGCTGTCAGGCCTGATCCCTCGTCGAATGTCCAGTGGGCAACCAGATTAGGATCAATGGTTTTATCGGCTGCCTTCAAAATCAGCACGGCATCCTCCCAACCGGACGGTGGTATAAAACTTATCGTTTCCGAGGTTATATACGTCCCGGCAGATTGGGTGTTTCCATTGCGAGGATCAAACCATATCCCTATCGCGATGTTTGCTTGCGTAATGTTATTCAGCCGAATCTCAGCCGCGGAATTTGTAGCAAAATACACAAGCACTTCATCTCCATCAGGTGATCGCAAGCCTCCCTTGATCGTTTCCCCACTGTCCTGGCCGCTTATGAATATTCCCTGATCAGGTATATACTTCCACCATTTCCTTGAAGTAAAAAAATCTCTGAATAAAGTCATCTGCATGGCCCCACTTGCATTCAGGGCATTGGGAATGTCCAAAGTTTGATAAATGCTCAAATGTCCGTAACTATATCCCGCCACACCCGCAAAAATCGTTTGATAGGCCTGCCTGCGCGTCTCAAACGGGCCAAGACCTTCATATTCCTCGTATTGCGGTTCAAGCATAATAGTCGGTTTGATAGGATTGGTTAGATTATAATCAGCATTGACGGTAGAATAGACAGTGCTTCTATCTCGAAAGGTCTGTATTCCATTGAAGGTAAGCCAGGCATCCTTATGAAACCACTGCGAGGAAGAGTTTCGATGCGGATGAAATGTCATCAGCACAGTAGAATAGTCGGCTGCTCCGTCAAATTTGTTAATTCCCTTAACGCCATCCGCTACCCCCTCTGCCATCGCCCGCTCGGCTTCGATACCTCTGCCCCCGGTACTTGGATCATAATCCTGCCCTAAGCTGAAAATTACGTTTTTCTTGCTGCCGAACCGTTCTCCGATTAACCTCCCGTATTCATAAGACTCGGATGTCGAACTCAATGGCCATGGGCTGTCACTTCTGTGCCCCTCGCCAAGCATAAGAACCATATAGAGTCCGCGCGCGGCTGCTTCATCGATAACCCATTCCGTGCGGTCGAAGTATGGCGCATTCCAGAGCAAAGGATTATTATTGATAAATGGTTCGTCGCCATTTATGTTGGCTGATCCAATAGATGCATCGAGCGTTATTAGTACATGAATCATTACTGCGTTGAATTGCTTATCTTTGCGGTCATCCAAATACGTCTTTACTTCATCATCCGTTCCCCTTATATGAAGCTCCCATATAGTATCCGCCAGCCAGAAGAACGGTGTACCATCAGCATGTTCAAGATAGCGTCCGTTGTTGGATACCTGCAAGGCACCGTGTTCCTCCCAGGGAACTGCCGACGGTGAAGTAATGTTAGCAGTTGCCTTTATAGAAGAAGGAATATATAATATTAAGGCTACAAGAGATATGAAAACCAAAACAGGAAGACAAGATAATACTGTTTTTCTAAATTGTGATAAAGTGCTGTTTGGTGACATTTGGTACCTCCTTTTTTTGCCCTGGCAAAAACTCAAGCCCAGAAGGTACTGTTTCTGCCTGGCAACATTGTGACCTTGTCCTGAATAATAGGACTTAGGCCAATGATTTGCATCCCACCTTTTCAAATGGTTTACCTTTTTCAGGTTTTTAATGATCGTTTAACCGGCTTAAGCCGATACCCTGCATCTCGAACCTTACAAGCAAGATAAAAGTTCTATCAGTTCATGATATATTATCGGCATATCCATCATTTTCTTTTGTAAGCGGGAGCAATTATTATGCCAATGTATTTTATCAGGTAAAGCCCTCATAATATACCACCACAAGTGTCTATATAAGCGGAAGTTACGGATTCTGGCGTTGTTTTGGAGATACAATTAGTTATGTATTTGCTGCCTTCTAATCAAACAACTAGAGCCATAATAGTACACGATTAGGCAAAAAATTTCTTCCTTGTTATGTCATCAATCTTGGGATTTTATTTCTACTTTGATTTTATATGAGAAGTGGTGTACTAGCTGAAACAATATTGAGGGTTTTTACAAACAAAAAGGATTTGCCTTTAAAAGCGTTTTTGAAGTTTATGCAAGACCCTTGCGAGTGAGGAAAAAACTGTTTGAAATCGAATCTGTATTATGAGCCATTAAGGGTATCGGAGGAAACGTTACGGATAATGCAGTTGGTGACGCTTGCGTATATGACTATACGGAAGTTATACAGTACGTGGGTCAATTTCGATCTGACAGTTAAAGAAGGGCTTAAACAATTATCAACAATTTGTTCAACGGAGATGATACCTAAGGGGCATGGTTCATGCTTGAAGATACTAAGGTCACGAGAATTATTAAAAGCAGTGAATGTCAGGATGTCAATAGTTTTGACCAGTAGGAGGGTGTATTTAGTTACAGGAAAATAGCTAACTAAACAATGCAAATTGTCTTAATAAATAGGAACCCTCCCATCATCAACACCACGACTCATGGAGGTGAGCATCCGACATAAGGCAAAAATGGAAGGGAAGCACTAAGGAAGAGAGCCAACCAATTATTATGGCATGCCAAACAATGAGGGGAGAATTAGGTGTCTATTACGGTGTTTTTTATGGGTGAAATCGGTGTTTAATTATGTTTTTATTACAAATGAACACTTAGTTACAAAAACGCCTTTTAATTAATTTCAAAGTTTCTCCTTGTCAATAGTAATTAGTTTCTGTTGCGGAAAGCTTAAATACCCAAAAATGTCATTTTTACCCCAATTCCTTGCTTCCTCCCGCAAAACGGGACTTAACGGCAAGGAAGCATTGGGGGCTGAGCCAGGTCCTGAATCCCGACTGAGTCGGATCTCATAGTTGCTTCACGGGGCGCCACAGGCGACAAGTTCAGGATCAGAGACAATATAGTGTTTCCGCAACAAAAACTAATTAAAGCTTACTTCATTTTCAGCGATAAATTTGAATTTTACCACGCCTTACTTCGTTACATAAAAATATTTAACCCGATTAAACAAACTAATCTAATTATTTAACATAGCATACCTTTACAAATAACTTAGCTTTTTTCAAGCAAATGAGGAGTTCCATACTTGAAAAAAAACATAGGGATGGCTATAAATAAGATGCTAATCAACAGGTTTTCCAATTTTAAATCCCTCCCGCTTACGCCCACCAAAATATTTTCCAATATAAAAGGTATTAGCAGTAAGCCTGCAAAGATTATCAGAATCTTTATTACAAATCGACTTCTCATTATTTTGACTATGGGTGTCATCAGAATGCCCAAAGGTACAAAAACAAGGGCATAGTACATATAGTGCATAGCCTTGTAACCTATCATATAATATGTGCTTAGACGAAATAAAGAACTAAAAAGAATTATCCCCGGGCCTAATTTTAGAGCGTAAGAACTACGCTCCCCATCCACATAGAGAAGGAGAGTTGACCCATCGTAGGTAATGACCAAATTATGTGGATTTGTGGTTGAAAAGATATCGGGCACTATCAAATGGGGGTTTGTCCCATTTTCACCGGTAAGGGGCGTACGGAGCCTAAAGACTAAATCAGTTCCCTGCTGCCCAAGTGTGAAATTACGACGACTGGTATCTCCTGAAAGTGAGACAATGCGAGCGGGTCCGGTCTGTTTTGTATCGCTGGTAGCCACAGTTACGCCCAAAGTGAATTGCGAGGTTTCAACTATCCTTTGCATCAAATATTCTACAGGTGATTCTGTTTCTAACCAATTATTATGGCCTAGAAGTAAACCTTCGCGTTGTTGAACATCCTGAGACTCTCCTCTCCAGACCAAATCAGGAAGATTCCCAATCTTATCATGATAGCCTCCTATACCCGTTAATTGATATGAAGCCAGCAAAGAATCACTGAGAGAAGCAAGTGAGTTCTTACTGGAAAAGATATGTGCCACCTCTGTCTTTGAAAAAGTCCTATCGGCAATATATAATTCAGATACATGTCCTTGCCATGGTCGATCTCCTGTACGCTCGTTACCAAGAAGAAGAGGAAAAGTCCTATCCCAATTGTTAAGACTTGAGAAATGTTGCAAATTGATAGAAATAAGAATAGCAAATATCGCATATCCTAAGAAGCCCAACTGTAAATTTCTTTTGATAAAGGCTGAGGTGTGATCTATGACTTTACATTCCCATAAAAGAAAACAAAGAAAACCGAGTAACCCGCCTGCACCATTTGATAGAACATCGATCAAGGAGGTAGATCTTGACGGTAGAAATATTTGTAAAACTTCAACAATGTAAGATAATCCGAAGCTGACCAGGGGGATTACTACGAGGGATGTCAGGCCTGCCAATCTTCTTGTCTGCATCAGGTAGCCAGTAAGGCCGAAGCTTGGGGGTAGGAACAGTAAAATATTAACAAAAATATCCAGAGTGTCTGATTTCCCCCAACCCAACATGAGGAAATTATACCCCAAACTGCTATACGTTTCTTTAAAGTGGAAATCATAAGGAAAGAGTGTGAAAGATAAAACAAGTAAAAGGCCAAAGAAAATTATCGTCATGCTAGCCCATCTGCAGACCATACCATCACGAGATGTTACAAAAGCCATAATAATCTTAAGTGCACTATCGGTTTATTCAGAAATATATAGGAAATTATTGGATTTTACCACGGAAGGGCATTGATATCATTGAAAATTAACTATACACCATCTGTTATCTTTTTACCCTGAAGTGCAGGTCTATTATAACTGGCAATTCCTAAATATTGCCACGCAAGAGCAAAGTGGTAAAAGGTATTGTAGTTGCTCACAATCCAACTGGTTTTCGAGCAGTTTCAAGATATTAAAGAAGTGTTTAATTGAAACGGTTGAAGAAGTGGAAGATCTTCTGGGTGGAGTTACCTTAGTTTTTCAATCTATACTAAGAGGATTGAAGTATAAAAATAGTTTAATTTTCACTTCTAATAATCCTATGAATAGTCATTTTACAAGCTAAACCTTGTTTGCATGATAAGTAATAAGATTATTAATGTTTTCTTAAAATACTTATAAAATAACTTAAAATTCCCTTTTTATTTGTTAACAAATATTTAATAAGTTTACTAAATCGTAGATTATATAAATTAAATGCAACTAATGTTAATAATTGACATACTTTAAGAGTGGTTACAGAAAAGTTATCCCATGCCATAGCATCACCTGAATAATTGTCATACCTCTCCCAATCATTTGTTAGCAATCTCAAACCTCTTTCGTTTTTCCTGGCATACTCATATACCCTAGTCCCAGGAAATGGCACCAACATTGAGCAAGAAATAGAGTCAAGCTTTAATCTAGCCGCAAAAGATATTGTTTTTAGCATTGTCATTTTTGTTTCATACTGATGTCCCAAAATAAAATAACCTCCTACTTCTAATTTTGCTTTTTTAGTCATATTAACAGCATTGATTATGGTTTCTAAATTTGTATTTTTCCCTATTGCTTTCAAGATTTCATCAGATCCCGATTCTATTCCTATGCTAACACCATTACAACCGGCTTCCCTCATTAAACAAAATAATTCATAATCAGCAACTCTAGAATGTGTTTCGCATGTCCATTTAAGTTTATTATTTAAACCTCTCCTTATCAATTCATTACAGACAGCAATTACATGTTTTTTTTTAGCAGTAAATGATTCGTCTCTAAAACGAAATTCTTTCTGATTGAAATATTTTGAAAAATATTCTATCTCATCACACAAATCTACTGGATTGCGTAATCGCGAAGCCCTACCAGAGTTTTGCTGGCAGAAAGAACAAACAAAAGGACAACCCCTGGAACTAAAATATGCGGGATTTAATTCTTTACTTCTAAACAATTCATAAGCAGGCCATGCCAATTTATCTACGTTTGCTATAAAACGTCGATTTAAACTATTATAATATAGCTCACCATTTCTTCTAAAAATAATATTATCATATTTTTCTAAAGCGTCATAATCACGTGAATGCAAAAGATATAAAATTGATGATACCTGATCTTCATGTTCTCCAATAAAGGCAAGATCAAAAGCAGGAAATTCCTTCATCGTCTCTTTTGGAATTGCATTAACATGACAACCACCAGTAACAATAAGACAGCCTTTTTTTAATGATTTAATCTTTTCTGCAATTCTACTTACTGACTTAATTTCGAAAGTCATTGCACTAAATCCTATGATATCATAGGATTCATGCATCAAAAATTCCGTAAGTTCTTTTTCATATAAATTGAAATATTTAGAATTATAAACGTTAACGTCTACACCATTTTTTTTTAGACCACCAGCAATATAACTTATTCCTAGTTGGAGTATTAGATTGTATTGATCTTGTGCTAATTTTTGTTTTGGTGGTACAACTAATGCAACTTTCAATATATTTACCTCCTTTATTATATGCGTTAGTTAATAATTCAATCCTTCGCTACACCATAAAACGAGAAGGTTTATTATAAACCAGACAGAAGACCTCTACTACTCTTTCAAGGTCTTCTTTGCTTAAATTTGAGCCAGATGGCAAACATAATCCTTCATCAAACGATCTTTCAGATACACCTGAACCATAATAAGGGCAATCCTTGAATACAGGTTGCAGATGAAGCGGTTTCCATAATGGACGGGCTTCAATGTTTTTAGACTCTAAGGCTAACCGAACGTCCTCTCGAGTAGCGCCAAACTCTAAAGGATCAATGGTTAAACAAGTCAACCAGCGATTGCTTCTGCCAAATTCTGCTTCCGGCATGAAATGAACTCCGGGTAAATCACCAAGTTCACTGTTATAAAAATCATAATTAGCCCGACGTGCCATTACTCGATCTTCCAGAACACTTAACTGCCCCCTACCAATCCCGGCTAACACATTGCTAAGCCGGTAATTGTATCCAATATGTGAATGTTGATAATGAGGGGCAGGGTCTCTTGCCTGTGTTGAGAGAAATTTCGCCCTCTGGATCAAACCTTTATCATCGGAAACTAACATTCCACCAGAAGAAGTGGTGATAATTTTGTTACCATTGAAAGAATAAACTCCAAATTTACCAAACGTACCTGTATGTTTTCCTTTATAGTAAGCGCCTAATGATTCTGCAGCATCTTCTATCAATGGGATATTGTTTTCATTACATAAATCCAAAATAGGATATATGTCGGCGCTTTGTCCATACAGATGAGTCAGTATTACGGCCTTGGGGGTTTTATGTTTTTTGATTCTGTCCCTAATCGCCTCCTCAAGAAAATTAACATCCATATTCCATGTAGCACTTTCACTATCAACAAATACTGGTGTTGCTCCCTGATACGTAATTGGATTAGCTGTGGCAGCAAAAGTAAAAGTTGAGCAAATGACTTCATCTCCTCTGTTAACGCCTAACAGTATCAAGGCCAAATGAATGGCTGCAGTGCCAGCGCTAAGAGCAACGGCATACTTAGCGCCAGTTATTTCACAAAATTCCTTTTCAAATAAATCCACATGAGGTCCAACAGGAGCAATCCAATTCGTATCAAAGGCCTCTTTTACAAAAGCAAATTCTTTATTTCCCATATGAGGGGAAGAAAGATATATTCGTTTCTTGTTCATTTTTTTAGATTACTTGAGATAGGTCGAGGTTAAGGCTAATCTTTCTTTTTCAATGAATTTATTAAGGAATTTAGCTCTTTCCATATTTCTTTAATAAGTTTTCCATGCTCCTCAAATTCAGATTCAGTGAAATATTCCACCCTTTGACCATAAATTAAATGATTTTTGGTCTCTGATAGAGAGCCTCTGGAGTTATAATAATAAATCAATTTATACTTGGTATGTTCTCTACCAAATCTTTCGGATATATTACCTGAAACAGATAAAGCGGATCTCCTAATCTGTGAAGTTAAACCATAATCTTCTTTTTTGGGAAGTTTCTCTGTAAGTTTAAATATGCTAACAGCTAATTCCATAGCCTTTTGCCATACTGGCATTTCTTCAAAAGAATTGTATACCATCAATTAACCTCAACCTATATCTCAACCTTAACTTTTTAGTCTTTCGCATGTCTAATCCTTATAATCTGCGTTCATCAGCGTCCAATAATCAAGTCTTTATTCATTCTTTCTATATCCTGCTTTATTTCTCTTATGAGCGGATGTTCTTTTAAAGGCCATATCCTACCACCTGTTAGTGCCCATACTGTTTGAATAAGAATCCCAAAATCAAAAAAAAAAGATTTCCTATCCACATGTTCCATTGCAAGTCTAACCTTAGCAGGAATAAAAATTTCGTCGTATGCTTTGTCAGGGTCTTTTGCAAGCGAAAGTAAATTTTCCTCGTTTCGAAGATGCAAAGTCACATTGCTTGTGATACCAGGTCGGACTTCTAAAATCCTTTGCATTACACTATTGTAATTATCTATTATTTCCGGTACATCAGGACGTGGCCCAACAAAACTCATGTCCCCTTTTAAAACATTCCAAAGCTGTGGTAATTCATCTAGTTTAGTTTTGCGCAAGACCCTTCCGATTTTTGTAACACGGTGATCTTTCCCTGTTGTTACCGATGTTCCAATTTGATCGGCATCGATTACCATAGAGCGGAACTTATATAAATGAAATATACGTCCATTAAGCCCGACTCTTTCCTGTGAATATATAATTGGGCCTGGAGAAGAAATCTTAACTAAAAAAAATGTAATAATAAAAAGAGGTAGAAGGATTGGTATTCCAACTAAGGACACAATGAAGTCAAAAGCTCTCATGATTATTTATTTAAAGTTCTCATTTTGTTCCTTTATTCAAACTTACTTTTACCCTATAGATATTTGGTTATTTCAATACTCTCGTAAAGGCAGGTTAAGGTCACTCTATTTGGTGTAAATATCACAACTGAGGAAGAGTTCGTAAATTTCTTTCCTTTAAAATCTCAATAGCAGTACCAAATCTAAATGTTTGTAGTATTCCTTTTAACCTTTTATGGCCATCTTCGCAGTTATAATAATGTCTGAATTTTCTATAATATGATAGTTTGGGTATAATAGGAATTATAGGGCCCAATTCATACGGGTGAAGGTAAAACATACATGGGTTTCCGTTTTTGTTGACTTTCCGAATACAAAGTTTAGTAAGGATTAATGGGAATAACCTGAAGTATCCTCCTCCACCGAATGGAAAACGTCTTCCAAAAAACTCAATAGTTGATATTGGGAATTCAATTAGACCATTCGGCAATTTGTGAATAAAATGCTTTGCATCACTTATACCATAGACATCATGTAGACCAGTGGGAAATATGCTTGAATCATACAGAAAACCAATCTCTTTCAAAACGTCTAATGCCCACATACTCGACTTCATAATTGAAAAATCAGGCGCTCTAAATCCATAAACGCTTTTTCCTGAGATATCTTCAAGCGTTCCTTTAGCACATATTAAATCCCTTTTAAATTCTTCTTTCGTTAAACCAAATATACGTAAATGCTTATGGCTGTGACACGCAATTTCGTGCCCACATTGTGCCGTTTCTTTGACTACATTAGGAATATCTCGAGCTATTCTACCTAAAAAAAAGAAAGTCCCCTTAATACTGAAGCTGTCTAAAAGAGTTAATATAGAATTTACATTTTTTTCTATCTCATTGTTTTCTTTTAATCTTGAAACATATTTATCCTCTATATGAAAACTTTGCAAATTTGATTCAATAAAACCTTCTACGTCGATGGAGAAGGCATTTGTAATGAGTTGCGAAGTATTTTTTAAGTTAGCCACCATAGAAATATTGATTTAATAAGGATTTTTACTGCTTAAAAACCCTCTCTAATTAGTATTGAATAATTCATTATCATTGAATAGCCCAATAAACTAAAAGCTTTCAAAATCTCATTATTATAGTGAAAGGGTATTTATATATAAATAGAGTGTTAATAAAAATTATAATGAATAATTTTCTCAATTACGTAACTATACAATGTCAAGCATAAAATATAAATTTATAAAATAGTTTTCAATTAACGCAGTCAACTGTCATTACCTATCAGGCCAAACTGCGACTAATATATGGACCTATCCTGCGTGTAACCCACAAAGGTAGCTTTTTCCAAATTTCAACCTTTTTTCTGTATTTGGGATTGTTAGAAACCGCTGGAGAAAATTCCTGACCAGGCTGTACATAGTACTGATAAAAAAGTTCTACTGGTTTAGCGCCCCACCGCCTCTTGAATTCATACGTAGGACCATCAACCGTAGAACGTCCAAAGTCAAACCAGGAGGCCCCTGCCAGACCATAATATTTTATCACTGACCAATACAGCAAATTGTTTGGTGCGAGCTTTTTATAGTGTGTAAGGGTGGCCACAAATTGCATATCTACCCAGCCGTTGAAACATGTAGTAAAGCCTGCTCCCACTGTAGTATTATTCAAAGACACAACAAAAATCCGACTGTTATTCGGGAAGGCCTTCATTATATAACGCATGAGTTTGCTCGAATAACACGGTGTGCCTAGTTGCCGCATGCGAGCAGTCCACACACGGTAAAAATCGTCCAAAAGCTCAAGACCACCACTAGTTGCTGTCAGCCCAGATTTCTGAGCTTTTCGAATTCGGTTACGTATCTCTGGCTTAAACTTTCTCCACAATTGCTCTATATCCAATGAGAGCGGTAAGTGCATCGTTACTTTGTCTGTAAGCAAATGCAATTGATATGGGAGAGGTTCGATATTGCGAAATTCAATATAGTCGCATTTGCGTTCAGCCGCTAATTTAACGGCATGTTTAAAAAGAGCGTTTCCTGCCTCAGTTGAGTCTGTAAGCAAACCTCCGTAATCATTAAAAGCCTGTGAGACCATGTAGTTTCCAAATAAAATGCTTCTTACGCAGACCAAGGGTAGTATACCACAGATTCGATCACCGTCATAAGCAACCGAGTACAGGTTCTCAAGGCCAGTAGCCCGGGTGACGGTATCACCCCATGCAGGAAGGTGGAAGATCTTGCCTTTAGGGTTCTGTTGGACAAAAGCTTGACAAGCGGCGGAATCTAATGTTACAAGAATATCAGCCTTCATGCACTTTGCTCCAAAAGAACTTGCTTTGAGTTAATATTTTCTATCATTTGAAAAAGTTGTTGCCAAGAGTGTTTATCGAAGATAATCAGGTTGTAATTGATAGTTGAGAATGTTTTCCTCATGCGGACTAGGGCAATGCGAGTGGAACCGACTTTTTCTAAGCCACGGATGGAAGGAGTGTTACCTGGCTCAACATCAATGAAAGCTTCATCAATACCTGATTGTGTCAAAGTTTTTGCCATGTGGCAGATGATGTTTGGGTATAGACCTCGTCCACGTGCGGATTTGACGGTTATTGCATTGCACATCCAAGTCTGATTTGAGCGCAGTCTAAATTTCAAGTGGAGTTCGTTGAAATCTTTTAAACCGAACTGAGCCCAGAAATAACTTACGATTTTTCCTTTTTCGAGAACGGCAAAGCAACGTTCGCCTTGGTTGAACCTTTGTTGTAAACCATGGCGGCTGTGGTACATT
>SDBV01011285.1_pt1 | contig 11600 bp, 11 predicted proteins | sample 2277081 | NCBI WGS metagenome assembly SDBV01 (sample SAMN10402039, study PRJNA504765) | marine sediment metagenome | isolation source: marine sediment core GS10_PC15, 223 cmbsf | place: Arctic Ocean: Southern Knipovich Ridge | collected 2010
TGAACCACACTAACCCGAAGCGCAAGCGAAGGGACGTGCAGCGTTTTCCCCTGCTTTCCCGCCCTTCGCTTGCGCTTCGGGTTAGTATTTCAAACGAAAATACCGGCTCATGAATAATCCGGGTTAACCGCCGCGATCTTGCCGACGGTTCTCTTTGGCAAAATCCTGGCGAATCTGTTGGGCTCGTTTTTCCAAGGCCCGGGCCTCGTCGTTTTTGGGTGTTTTTTCTCCGCGAAGCAGTTGCGCTTGGGCGAGCAGCGTTTCGGCCAGTTGGGGGTCGTAGGGGACCAAGGTTTGTTCTTGGATTCGCAGGCAGCCGGCGAGTTGCTCGCGGGCCTTGTCGATCTTGCCGCGTTTGGCGTTGAGTTTCGCCATACCCCGTAACAATCGTGCAACCGCCGGGTGCTGCTGGTGGCGGGGTCCCAGCAGTTGTTCGTAGATCTTGACGGCCTCTTCATAGCGAGCGATGCTACTGCCAAGCGTCCGCGGGCTGGTATCCAGCGATGCCAGCCCGGCGAGCGAATCGGCCGCCAGGGGGTGCGCGTCGCCGAAACGTTTTTTGGCAATCTCCAGGGCCCCTTCGAAAAGCGGCCGGGCTTCGCCGGCCTTGCCTTCGGCCGCAAGGATCTTTGCGCGGAGGATCATGTACCGCGCTGCGATGGGATGCTCTTCGCCGAAAGTTTTTTCGGCAATCTCTCGGGCTTGCCGGCAGACGCTTTTTGCCTTGTCGTAGCGGGCTTGACGCAGGAAAACCTCGCCCAGGCCCAAAAGCCCGGCAATCATGTAGGGATGTTTGGGTCCCAGCGAGGCTGCAGTGACTTCCAGCGCCTGTTCGTAATAGGAACGGGCCTTGGACGGCAATGCCACGGCAAGATAGCTGTCGCCCACGGTGTTCATGGCGGCGGCCAGAGCGGGGCTTTGCCGCCCCATGCTTTTTTCGAAAGTCGACACCAGGGCCATGATGTCGCGCGGCTGGGCACGCTCGTATTCGCCCAACGCCAGATCGGCCACGGCGGAGTTGTCCATGCCCATGGCGATTACCACATGGCCCACGGGCAGTGTGTTTCGCAACATCACCAACTCCCTCTCGGCAACTTCTTGCGACTGCACGTAACAGCCTTCGATATGCAGACGCATTGCCTCGTTACCCAGGGCGGCGGCAAGCTGCGGGCTGCGGCGGTCGAGTTTTTCCCATTCGTCCACGGCCCAGGCGCCCATGCTCCGCGCGCCCGGCAGGTTGCCGGTTAAGGTGAACAGAACGGCCTGATTGTTGAGGCCCGCGGCTTTGCCCGCGTGGTGTTCAGGGAAAAGCTCGTGGGACCACAATTTTTGCGCCTTACGGTTGTTTTTCTCGACCAGATCGTAGCGATAAGCGACAATCGTGAACGTGGCCGCCTGAATATGCAGGCAAGTCGCCAGACGGAAGGCCTCTTCGGGCTGGGCCGCGCGACAGATCTTCACCGCTGACGCGATCAACTGCTGGGCCTTGCGATAATCGCCGGCGTGCAGTGCCGCCACCGCCGCCTGGGCAAGCAGCGTGGGGTTGTGGGGCTCGCGATCCAGCGCGTTTTTGTACCACACGGCCGCCTCGGCGAACTCGCCGGCATACATCTCGTTTTGACCGCGGGTGACGTCCAGTTCGATAGGCTCGACGTCCTCTTCGGCCGAGGCCTCGATGAGCCGCTGGCGGGCAAGATCGTATTTGCCCTGCGAAATCGCCTTGCGCACAAGAAGCATCGACGCCGCGGTGTCGGGAATAAGTGCCGCCAGACGTCGCGCGGCCATGGGCACGGTAGGGGGTTGGGCTACGACCAGGTCCGCGTCGGGGCAAACCAAGATTACGGCAAGTATGCCGCTGATCAAAGGCGCCGAGACATCTTTGATCTCTCGCTCGGCCACCGCCACCGGGGCAAACGGCGTCAGCCACCATGCGAAAGAGACGATTATCAGGGCAACTCCGATAATCGACCTCAGAGTCGTTTCGCCTAGCAGTGGAAGGTTCACTTTGCGACGCTCGTGTTTGACCGCGCGAAGCTGTTTGCCGAAATCCAGGTGTTGCCCCTTTTGCATACGGGCAAGCAGATCGTCTTGCAAGTCGGGTTCGCGGGTGGCATAGAAATAGACGGCTCCCACCAGGGCGGCAAAGAGCAAGCCCAGGCCCCGCTGGGTGAGACCGGGCATCGTAGCGGGTATCTTCCAGAACACAACCAGCAGGAAAACCACCAGAACCACGGCCGAAATCACCAGCGGCAACGAGATTCTCCGCTGTACCCTTCGCAGCCGATACTTAATGACGCTGACGATATAAGGGTCCATCGACGGTCGTTTTGACTTCGAGCTTCTTGATAGCCGTCGCTTGGCCATTGCTTGTTCCGAGTGTCTATGGTTTTGGGCAAAAAGCTTTCGTTTTCGCCTCGTTTTCACCGCTCGCCCCACGAAATTCAGTCTAACACCATCGGGTGGTTAACGCAATCTATAATACCCCTGGTTGCAAAATGCTTCAATTTGTCGGAAAACCATGGCCGCTTTCCTGGTGCGCCGCGGACGCACCCTACTTTTTCGGCTTGTCGCTCAAGGCTTGTGCGGTCATAATGGCCCTTGCGTGCGGTGGTGAAGCAGAAAAGTATTACCAAAAATCCAGAAGAGCATCCCTGGTGCGTCGCGGACGCACCCTACGCTTGTAGCATGAGTGATTCGAACCGCACAGCCCAAACGCATTCCCATAATACACCGGGCAGCCGGACCGAAATATTCGCCTGGGCCATGTACGATTGGGCCAATAGCGCATTTTCGACCATCTCGATTACAATACTGTTGGTCTATATCACGAAGATCGTCATGCCGGGCGACATGGGTAAAGTTGTTTGGCCGTGGGGGATCGGCGCTTCGATGCTGGTCGCTGCAGTACTCTCGCCCATCCTTGGTTCCTTGGCCGACGCCAATTGCAGCAAGCGGAAGTGGCTGGCGTTTACGGCGCTATCGGGATCGGCGACGGCGATTGTGCTGAGCCTGGTTCCGCCCACTATGCCCTGGGTGGTTGTGGGCCTGTTTGTGCTTATGTGTTTCTTCTTCGAAATCTCGCTGGGCTTTTACAACGGTTTTTTGCCGGAGATTGCCGACGAGAAGTCGATGAATCGGATTTCGGCGTGGGGCTATGCGCTTGGCTATCTGGGCGGTACGCTGGCATTGCTGCTGGCCCTGGCCGTAAAGATAAAGGGACCCGAGTGGGGGCTTGTCGACGATAGCTCGCAACTTCGCGCGGGAATTTTCATCCTAGGAGCCTGGTGGGGATTGTTTACGTTGCCGACACTGTTGGTGCTTCGCGACCGCGGCCAGAGAGCGGACGAGCGCTTGCCGCTGGTCAAGGCCGTGCGTAGCGCCGTGGGCAGAACGTTTGATACGATACGCCACTTGCGGCGTTACCAGATGCTGGCGATCTTTTTGGTCGGGTTTCTGCTTTACAACGACGGAATCCAAACCGTAATCTCGCAGGCAACGCTCGTGGCGAAAGAGGTGATCGGCTTCGAGACGAAAGAACTGATCGCCTTGGTTCTGATGATCCAGATGGTGGCCATGCCGGGCGCGGTGCTCGTCGGATGGCTGGCGGACCGGCTAGGGCAAAAACCGGTGCTGATGGGCTGCCTGGCGATTTGGGTGGGCGTGGTGGTGTGTGCGTATTTCGTCACCACTAAGCTGGAGTTCTGGATACTCGGCGCGGTGCTGGCATTGGTCCTGGGCGGGACGCAATCGGTAAGCCGGGCCATGATGGGTATGATGACGCCCAAAACCCGCACGGCCGAGTTCTTCGGGTTCTTCAACCTCTCGGGCAAGGCTACCAGTTTTATGGGAGTGTTTCTCTTCGGGCTGATAACCTGGCTGACCGGCGACATGCGACTGTCGATGCTGAGCTTGTTGGTGTTTTTCGTCTTGGGATGGGCGATCGTTTCTTTTGTGAATGTGGATCGTGGCCGACAACAGGCCCTTGAATGAAGGATGTGGGTGCTGAAAAATGTTTCTGGGAATTGAAATCGGCGGTACAAAGTTGCAATTGTGCGTGGGCACGGGCAAGACTCGGGAACTCGTAGCCATGGAGCGCGTGGCGGTCCGCCCGGAAGACGGCGCCCGGGGCGTTTTGGACCAGATCGAAGAGGTGGGCAAACGGCTGATCGAGCGGTTGGGTAAACGAGACAAGATAAAAGCCGTGGGCATCGGCTTCGGCGGTCCCATCGACCCCTACGCCGGGCGGGTGGTCACCAGCCATCAGGTCGACGGCTGGAACGACTTCGCTCTGGTCCAATGGTGCGAAGATACTTTTGGATTGCCGGCCGTATTGGCCAACGATTCGGACTCGGCGGGGCTGGCCGAGGCCGTATTGGGCGCCGGCCGCGGGCAGTCGGTCGTGTATTACAGCAACGCCGGCAGCGGTATCGGCGGGGCCTTGATCGTCGACGGTAAAATATATCGCGGCGGCACCGGGTCGGCCGTCGAACCGGGCCATTTGCGTCCGGGACTGCAAGCCGATCGTGCGGACCAAACCATCGAATCCCTGGCCAGCGGCTGGGGAATCACGGCAACCGTGAGGTCCATGCTCACCGAGCCCATTTCCCACCCCATGGAACAGCTAAGGCACGGTAGACACCATCCCGCGCCCGAGTCGCTACGGCAACGGCTGATCGAACGCGAGGATTCGCTCGAACGCGACGCGGCCGATCTGTTGGGCCGTTGCGAAGGACAGCCGGATAATTTGAACGCGAAAATCATCGCCCAGGCGGCCGAGGCGGGTAATGGACTTGCCCGCGACGTCTTCATCCATGCGGCCGGAGTATTCGGTTGGGCCGTTGCCCAGGCGGTGACGTTGCTATCGCCCAACGTGGTCGTGGTGGGCGGCGGTGTGTCGCTGGCCGGTGAAGAGCTTTGGTTCAAACCGCTGGGCGAGGCGGTCGACCGCTATGTCTTCCCGCCACGAAAAGGCGGATTCAAAATCCTGCCCGCCGAACTCGGAGAAGAGGTCGTCGTGCATGGGGCATTGGTGCTGGCCGCCGGAATTTCCGCTGGTTAGCGGCGACGCTTGCCGTCGCGTTGGTCGGGGAGTCACTCAGAACGCGGGGACAAGCCCCGCCGCTAACCACGTCAAAGGGCCTTGCGATACAATTCGGCCACGGCTGCTTCGCTGATGGCTCTTGGATTGGCGGGAATGTGGCTGCTTTTCATGGTGTCTTTGGCCATGGCGGGGATTTTAGCCGCCCTCACGCCCACATCCGCGAGCCGCTGGGGCGCCCCCACTTCCTTGGCCAAACGCTTTAGGCCGTCGACAAACGCGCGGGCGCCTTCCGCCTGGCTCGAGCCGTCAAGTTCAATGCCCATGGCGGCGGCCATTTCGCAATACCCCTTGTCGTCGTGGCCAAGATTATACATCAGGCCGTGCGGCAAGAGGATGCTGTTGGCAATGCCATGCGGAACATGGAAAAATGCTCCCAAGGGCAAGGCCATGGCGTGAACGATGCCCAGCCGGGAACAGGCGAAGGCAATGCCCGCTATGTTCGCGGCGTAAAGCATTTGTGAGATGGCCTCGAGATCGCCACTGTCCTTGGCCGCTTTGCGAAAACTGCCGTGGATCATACGCATGGCCTCCAAGGCCAGGGGCTTGGATTGCACGCTGGCGCCCTTGGAAATATACGATTCCACCGCATGCGTAAGCGCGTCCATGCCCGTGGGCACCAGGACTTTCGAGGGAATCCCCACCAGCAGCGTGGGGTCCAAAAAAGCCACCCTGGGCGCGCAATTGTGGCCGTAAAGAATGAACTTGTAATTCGTGTCGGTGTTGGTTAGCACCGCGCCAAAAGTCACTTCGCTGCCCGTGCCGCAGGTCGTGGGCACGGCAAAAAGCGGAATCGGCTGTTTGGAATACCGATCGAATCCTTCATAATCGGCGCAAGAGCCGCCGTTGGCCGCAACCACGGCAATGCCCTTGCCGGCGTCGATGGGACTGCCTCCGCCTACGGCGATTATCAAGTCGCACTGTTTTTCCACGGCCAGCGCGGCGCCCTTGTCCACGACCTTGACGGAAGGGTCCGGCAACACCTCGTCGAACACCGTTACGTTGAATTTGCCCGCTCCGATGTGTTTCAACACGCTATCAACAATACCGGCATCGACAATTCCCTTGTCGCTCACCAACAAAATGTTTTTCGCGGCGAACAGATCGGCCTGGGCGACAATCTGCTCACAGACGTTTTCCCCCATGAGTACGCTTGTGCCCATTGCGAATTTTTTGAATGCCATTGCCGTGTCTCCTGGAAAGGGTTATTTGTGGGGTGGATTGAAATCCCTCCTCCGCCCACGATATCCACCAACAAAACTACGATTCCGTCCAATATCTTTCCACAATCACCTTGTCTTGCGTATAGAAACTAATCGCCGACGTGCCTTGCATCTTGATGTCGCAGATCATCGAATCGTTGATGCCGCCGAACGGCAGGAAGGGAACCGGAGCCGGGATGCCCACGTTGACGCCTATCATGCCGCAGGGCGCCTCCAGCTTGAACTTACGGGCGTGGTATCCGTTCTGCGTATAAATCGAGCAGGCGTTTGCGTACTGATGATTGCGGATGATTTCCAGGGCTTCGTCGATGCTCTGGGCCTTGAGGATGACGACGACGGGTCCGAAGATTTCTGTCTTGTGGATTTCCATGCCGGGTTTGACGTCGGTGAAAACGGTGGGGCCCACATAATGGCCGTTCTCGCAACCGGGTATCGTTATATCGCGACCGTCCAGGGCAAGAGTCGCGCCCTCTTTGACCCCGACGGCTATCATCTCGCAAATAAACTGCTTCGACTGCGCCGAGATTACCGGCCCCGTAAGCATCGGCTCGTCGGCATACTCGGGGTCCAGGGGATTGGCGGCTATGAACTTTTTAGAGTCCTCGATAAACTGCTCGCATACCCGCTCGTACATCGCCGCGCCGATGGCCACAATGGCCGAGGAAGCCATGCAGCGCTGGCCGGCGCAACCGTAACAGGAGGTGCTCATGTTGCGGATAAGCTCGTCGATATGCTCGTAGTCGGGCATGACCACCAGGTGGTTCTTGGCGCTACCCATCGCCTGGCAGCGCTTATTGGCGGCGGCGCACTGCTGGGCAATTGTCCGGCAGACCGAAGATTTACCGACAAAAGACACGCCGTCGACGTCCGCGTTGTGGAGAAACGCGGCAGCCGCGGCCTTGTCGCCGTTGACGAGATTGAACACGCCCGGCGGCAGATCCACCTCGTCGATATACTCCGTTATCAGCTCCATGGTCAAGGGCACCAACTCCGACGGTTTAAGAATCATCGTGTTTCCCGTGGCGATGGCGTATGGTATGAACCAAAAAGGCGCCATGGCCGGGAAATTGAAAGGCGTTATGGCGGCAAAAACGCCTATCGGCAGCCGCAGCACCTCGCCGTCGATGTTTTTCGCGCAGCCCACCATCTTTTGCCCCTGTTGCAGAATCGGTACGCCGCAAGCGGCTTCGGTATTTTGAAAAACCCGCTTCATTTCGGCGCGGGAATCCGGCAGTGACTTGCCCATCTCTTCCGTCAACACGCGGGCGATTTTTTCTTCGTCCTTTCGCAATAATTCCAAGAGCCGATACAAATGTTGGGCACGTCTGGCGACGGGTGTGTCTCGCCAAGCGGGGAAAGCCCGCCGCGCCGCCGCAACGGCCCGGTTCGTATCCGCCGCAGTCGACAGCGGCACTTGCGCCAGAATTTCGCCCGTGCTCGGGTTTTCAACGTCGAGATAACCACCGGCCTGGGCATCGACCCATTTCCCGTCGATGTAGTTTTTTATGATTCTGCCGTCGGACATTGTATTTTCCTCTATTGGAAATAATGCTATGGAATATTCTGCACGAATACGCATACAAAGCGAACGTCACGTTTGCCCACGGCCCGCAGCTTGTGGGCGTTGGCGGAGTCGAAATAAAACGAATCGCCGGGGCGGAGCTTGATCTGCTCGCCGCACACGGAAACCTCCATGCAGCCGGAAAGCATGAAAATGAACTCCTGGCCGCCGTGAGGGAATTCGCCGGGCGGATCGTGGGGACTTATGGTCAAAATGAATGGTTCGACATATTTATCGCGTTTGCTCAGTGCCAGGGCCTCGTAGGTATAGCCGAATGCCGATCCGTCGCGGCTGACAATCTGCCCCTGGTTCTTTCTGGTGAGAACAAAGCTCGGTTGCCGCTCTTCATCGACAAAAAATTCGACGACCGGCACCTTGAGGACCTGGGCGATTCTGATCAGGGTTGAAATCGGAGGCGAGATGCTGCCCGTCTCGATTTTCGATAATCCGCCCTTGGTAAGCCCCGCCTCTTTGGCCACGGCATCCAATGTCCGCTTGCCACGGAGGCGGATTTGTCTGATGTTTCGGCTGATTGTTTTTGCATCCATGGGAAACAGTATATCCTCTAAGGAAACCATGTAAACCCCGCTGATTAGTGCCTGCCCCTGCTAGTGGGGGTTGAGGCAAGCCGCCCGGCACTGTAAATTGAAGGGTTTCAACCACATGAAAAACATTCGCACGGCAAAAATCGCACGGGAGAATTATAAATGAACGTTCTGGTAGTGATCGGCCATCAGCATCCAGGCAGCTACTGCCACGCCCTGGCCCGCGCGGCCGAAGAAGAGGCGCGAGACGCCGGTCACGAGGTGGTTTTCCACGACCTCTATGCCGAGTGTTTCGACCCGATTTTGACACCTGAGGAGATTACCGGCGAGGTCGAACTCGATCCCGTGGTTCGCCGCCATTGCCGCGAGCTGCTGGCGGCCGATGTGATCGTGGTCGTTCATCCTAACTGGTGGGGACAACCGCCGGCGATACTCAAAGGGTGGATCGATCGCGTTTTCCGCCAAGGAACTGTCTATCAGTTCGGCGAAAACGGAGAGCTTATCGGGCACCTGGCGGGCAAGGCGGTGCGGGTTTTCACCACTTCGAACACGCCCCGCGATGTCGAGCAGGAGGTCTACGGCGATCCGCTGCAAAACCTCTGGGAAACCTGCGTCTTCCGGCTCTGCGGCGTGGAGGATTTCCAGCGGCGAAACTTCGAATCGATCATCGTCAGTTCGCAAGAAGAACGTCGGCAATGGCTGGAGGAGCTTCGAGAGACGGTTAAGAAGCTTTTCAACTAAATTATCGCAAGGAGAGGCTGCGAAGGTGGTTGAAATTGATCGCGTCGATGCTTAAATGTCCCAACATGCCCGCCAAGCGAAAATCGTCGGTCAATACCAGGAATCGATCTTTGGCCAGGTGAATTATCGCGGAATCCGTCAAACCCACCTTAACAAAAGCCTCGATTCGCGATGCCTGGCGACTAGCAACATACTGCTCGTCGAGTTTGTCGTCATCCCCCGGTACATTGATCTGTTTGGCGAAGGCGAGAAAAAACTCCTCTTTAGCCGGGCTGCCCATTTGCCCGGCAAGGTTGCTCACTTCGGACATAATGTTCGGAGTGGTGACAATACACTGGAATTTTTCAAGAAACACCCTCAGTAAGACAAAATCTTTGGGTATGAATCCTCGGGTGCGCTTGAATTTTTGAATCATCGTAGGGTCGTAAAGCCCGACGAAGTAGAGGAGAAGCAGATTTGAATCAACGAGGATTCCCTTGGATTGGTACCGTTCAATAAGCTTGAGCGGATTTGCCATATGCATTCCTCATCACCATCTGTAGAACTTTTCCCGTTTGCGCGTTCACTTTGATCTGCTTATATTCTCGCGTACTGGTGCCCACCGCCAATTCCAGTGCCGAGCCTGAATTACTGCGTAAAAAGCTTAGGGTGATCAGCCAAAACATCTCATCTTCGGTTAAAACCACCTCTTCGAGCCTTAAGTCCTTGCTTTTTTCCTCTGGGTACATCTCTTTTAAAAAATTGGTGGCGATACCGACAGCTTCTGTTACATCACTCATTTTGTGGTTCTCCAGCTTTTCGAGTGTTCCTCGACATCCCTATGAATTCTACCACATTTGGATGGTTATGACCAGTGTCATTGAACTGGGGTGCCATAGCGATTGATAACAAGCTTAAACAACCCTGACGTTCTCGGCTCGCGGACCCTTGGGGCCCTGTCCTTCCTCGAACTCGACCGCTTGGCCTTCACGCAAATCTTCGAACTGCGTGCCATCCACCATGCTGTGATGGAAGAATAGATCGCCCTTGGATCCTCCTTCGATGAAGCCGAAGCCTTTGTCCACCACCAGTTTTCTGATTGTACCCTGCAGCATTACCGCCACTCCTTCAAAACGAAATACATAAAAAATCATCGGCCGCTGGTCTTCATCCCCACGCCTCTCCCCGGGAGAAAACTTCAACCACAACCCTCTCGCTCTCGTGTGGAATTCTACCATCCATTGGTGAGTAATTGAAGAGTCCTCCGGGAATCCACCCTGCCGAGGGGGGCAGCGTGCTTCCGCTCCTCAAAAGCCGGGTTGACATCACACGTGAACCGCCTACCCCTCGAGCCCCTTAAAAACATGCTGGCGGAGCACGTTCTTCATCGAAGTTACCGGGCCCGAGCCGCCTTCCTCGCCCAGGATCGACACCATCATGTGCAGCTTCGCGTCCAAGTCGTCGGCGTAGTGTACGATCATGGCCTCGGGCGTCATGGGCGGTTTGGGCGAGCCCCATTCCGGCAAGCGTTGGTGCGCAAGGATCAGGTGCTCCAGACGCAGCAGCGTTTCGGCATCGAGCACGGCGGTGTTTTCGGCCTCGAGTCGGGCGGCCGCCTCGCGGACGATATCGCGGCCCAGCAGCATGTGGCCGACCATGTGCCCGGCGGCCGTGTACTCGGTCGCGGCCGCGCCTTGCTGGAGTTCGCGGAGCTTGCCGATGTCGTGCAGCACGGCCCCCGCAAGCACCATGCCCTTATCTAAAGGTGGCTGCATTTGGGGATAGTATTCGTCGTATTTGTCGCCCAGATAAACACACGTCTTGGCCACGCTCAGCGAGTGCTCCAACAGCCCGCCCACGTAGGCGTGATGGTTGCGACGCGCCGCCGGCAGGGTCAACAGGGTCTCACGATTCTCTTGCAAAACCAATTCCACAAGCGCCCGCAAGTCGGGCGCCTCGATGCGGCTCCGCACCAACTCGAGCATTTCGGCGAACATCTCTTGGGGGTCGAACCGTGAATGGGCCATGCACATCGTGGGGCTGAAGCCGTCGTCGGCATCGGTCGCGGTGACCTCGCGGATGCGGCGGATATCCAACTGCGGTCCGTAGTCCGTGTCGCGATAAACGCCGCGGATCTTATAGTGCTTGCCCGGCACCCAGGCGTCGCGGCAGTCGACCGCCAGCGGCGAGTCGCCCCAGATGGGAAAGCTCACCTCGCGACGAGCATCGCGAAAGCTGACCCTGAAATACGGCTTCCCATCGCGAGTGGTCAGTTGCTCCTTCGACGTCAACAACACAAACACATCGGCCTCCTGGCCCGATGTCATGTCGGCAAGGTCGACTATCTGCATGTTTCGATGGGCCATGGTTGCTCCTCCCGTAGGCCGGCTTGAAAAAAATGATTATCTGCGCTGATTTTGTTAACCGAGCCGCTTGCGGCCGTGGAACAGGCC
>SDBV01011286.1_pt1 | contig 11600 bp, 12 predicted proteins | sample 2277081 | NCBI WGS metagenome assembly SDBV01 (sample SAMN10402039, study PRJNA504765) | marine sediment metagenome | isolation source: marine sediment core GS10_PC15, 223 cmbsf | place: Arctic Ocean: Southern Knipovich Ridge | collected 2010
TGACTGTCGGCAAGCCTCAGGTCGTTACGAAGGAGATCGACGGCAAGGTGCACGAGCCGGTCGAGCGGCTCTCGCTGGACATCCCGGAAGAGTTCATGGGCGCCGCCTCGCAGATGCTTGCGCTGCGCAAGGGGCGGATGGTGCACATGGTGAACCACGGCACCGGCTGGGTGCGTCTGGACTACATCGTGCCGGCGCGCGGCCTCATCGGCTTCCACACGGAGTTCCTGACCGGGACGCGCGGCACCGGTATCCTCCACCACGTCTTCGAGGGCTACGAGCCCTGGCACGGCGACCTGCGCACGCGGTCGACGAGCAGCCTCGTCGCCGACCGCAGTGGCCAGAGCAGGACGTACGCCCTCCTCAACCTCTCGGACCGTGGCAAGCTCTTCATTGGCCCGGGAGTTGAGGTCTACGAAGGCATGATCATCGGCGAAAACCCGCGGCAAGACGACATGGACGTCAACCCGTCGAAAGAGAAGAAGGCGAGCAACGTCCGCTCCTCCACTTCCGAAGCGACCGAAGTCCTCACGCCGGCGCAGAATCTCTCGCTTGAGCAAGCGCTGGAGTTCCTGCGCGAGGACGAATGCCTAGAGGTGACGCCAAACCATGTCCGCCTGCGCAAGGTAATCCTCTCCCGCGACGGCCGCTCCAAGGCGCGCAAGGCCGCAACGACCGGCGCACGCTGAATCCACCGCTAAAATCACGTACAAACGCAAGGGCGCCGCGCTCCCCGCCTGCCGGACGATGAGGAAACGCGCCGCGCGTGCCGTAAAATAGAGGCGTGACCACAATCGGCGTCCTTGCCCTGCAGGGCGACTTCCTCGAACACGCCTCGATGCTGCGGCGGATCGGCGCGGAGGCCCGCGATGTGCGCACGGCCGAACAGTTGCGCGCGCTCGACGGCCTGATCATCCCCGGCGGCGAGACCACAACGTTCGGGCGGCTGATGAAAGACTTCCATCTGCACGAACCTCTGCGCGCCTTCGCCCACTCAGGGATCCCGACGTGGGGCACCTGCGCCGGCATGATCGCACTCGCCCGGCACGCCTCCGACCTGCCGTTCCCGACGCTGGAAGCGATCGATATCGTCGTCGACCGAAACGCCTACGGACGCCAGGTCGACAGCTTCGAGGCGGACCTCGACGTCCCCGCGCTGGGCGCCGAGCCGTTCCACGCTGTCTTCATCCGGGCGCCGGTGGTGACCAGCGCCGGTGATGACGTCGAGGTGCTGGCGACCGTCCAGCACGACGGTGAGCCGCCAGCGCCCGTCGCCGTACGACAGGGTGCGGTGCTGGCGACGTCGTTCCACCCGGAGCTGACGCCGGACACCCGCTTCCACGAGTACTTCCTGGACATCGTCCGAGCACAGGGGAGGACGTCCGCAGCCAAATGACCTCCGCTCGACACCCACTGCCAACCGACATCGTCGCGCTCGTCTCCTTCGACGGCCGCATCTATCCGAACGAGGCGAAGCCACTGGACCGCCTCGGCCTCGGCAACGACAAGCCGCACGCTCTGGAGACGGCGCTGGAGCAGTGGTTCTCCTTCGCGACCGGCAAGCACACCTGGGTCAGCGTCCACGGCGCGACTATCCGCGGCCTGATCTCCGCCCGCCCGCGCACAAAGCGCACGGCCTGGGAGATCGAGGTGCTGATCAACACGACCGACGACGACTCCGTCTGGCAGTCGCTTTTCACGCGGATGCTCAGCGAGATCGGCAGGCACGGCGCGGAACGCATCTTCCTGCGCGTCCGGCTGGACAGCCCGGTGCGAGAAGCCGCGCGCGCCGCCGGCTTCTTCGCCTACGCGGAAGAGACGCTGAGACGGCGCCCCGCCCTGCCGCCACCCCCGAAGAGCGACCTGCCAGTGCGCCGCAAGGCAAAGTCGGAGGCGCTGGGCGTGTTTCAGCTCTACAGTCGCGAGATGCCGGCGAACATCCGCGCGATCGAAGGCGCGACGTTCCGTGAGTGGCAGGCCGCCCAGGAGAAGTGGGGCGGACGCTTCAGCGACCTGGTGGTCGAAGAGGACAGCGTCATCGGCGCCTGGACTCGCGTCGTTCTGGGCCAGGTGAACCGCCTGGCGGCGCTCTCAGAGAGCAGCTACGATGAGATCGTCTCGGCGGCGCTTCAGCTGGTCGGCGAGCGCGAGGCCCACTGCCTTGCGCCCAGACACGCGCCCGGCCTCGTGTCAGCGCTCGACCGGTTGGGCTTCGAGCCGTCCGGAGAGTTCTGCGCTATGGCGAAGCGCCTGGCGAAGCCCGCCGAGGAGCTGAAGCCGGAGTCAGCCAAGGAAGCGATCACCGTGGGCTAACAGATGCTGAACATCACCGACGACCTCGACACCCTCCTCGAAGTGCTTCCGGTACACGTCGCCGAAGCCGTGCGCGAGCGGACGAACAACTTCGCCCTGCTGGAGATCGTGCTCGACCTCGGCCGGCTGCCGGAGGCGCGCTATCCGCACGAAGAGGCGATGCTCAGCGAGACCGAAGTGACGGAGGCGGACATCGACTTCGTCGTCTCCCGCATCGGCATGTTCACCAGCGACAACCGCGCCGGCATCGAGCGCACGTTGCACCGCATCTCCTGCATGCGCAACCGGCAAGGCCGCATTATCGGCCTCACGTTACGCGTCGGCCGCGCCGTCTTCGGGACGATCCGCATCATCGACGACCTCGTGCGCGACGAAAAGAGCGTCCTGCTACTCGGGCGTCCGGGCGTCGGCAAGACGACGATGCTGCGCGAGGTCGCACGCTTCCTCGCCGACGACCAGAACAAGCGCGTGATCGTGGTCGACACGTCTAACGAGATCGCCGGCGACGGCGACATCCCCCACCCGGGCATCGGCAGCGCGCGCCGCATGCAGGTGCCATCGCCGGAGCTGCAGCACGCCGTGATGATCGAGGCCGTCGAGAACCACATGCCGGAAGTGATCATCATCGACGAGATCGGCACAGACCTCGAAGCCGCCGCCGCGCGGACGATCGCCGAGCGCGGCGTCCAGCTGATCGCCACCGCGCACGGCAACACGCTCGAAAACCTGGTCATGAACCCAACGCTGTCGGACCTGGTCGGCGGCATTGAGTCCGTCACCCTGAGCGACGAAGAAGCGCGCCGCCGAGGCACGCAAAAGTCGATCCTCGAACGCCGCGCACCGCCCACCTTCGACATCCTCGTCGAGATCCAGTCATATAACCAGGTCGCCGTCCACAAGAGCGTCTCCGAGACCGTCGACTCGATCCTCCGAGGCTACGAGGTGCCGCCCGAGATGAGAGAACTCGACCCCGAGGGCGAGTTGACGATCGCCAAGGGGCCGACAGGTAAAGAGCAGCGCCGCGCGCAGAGCATTGGCCTCGCTGCCGATCCCGGTGCAGACCTCGCCGCCGCGGCCGGCGCTCGCCCGCCGTCAGAGCCGGGACTAGAGCGGCGCATCTACCCGTTCGGCGTCTCCCGCCAGCGCCTGCAGCAAGCGATGCGCGAGACGCAGTTCCCGGGCTCGCTCGTCGATCACCTCGACGACGCCGACGTGGTGATCACGCTCAGGCCGTACTACCGCCGCAAGCCACAGACGCTGCACGACGCCGAGGCGCGCTCCATCCCCATCTACGTCGTCAAGAGCAACACGGTCGTCCAGCTGGAGCAGGTCCTCCTGACGATGCGCAACGAGCGGGCGAGCGACCCGGTGACGACGGCCCTGAGTGAGGCCGAGGACGCGATCGGACACGTACTCAACAAGTACCGCCCGGTGGACCTGAACCCGCAGAACGCCTATATCCGCCGACTGCAGCACATGACCGCCCAGCGCTACAACCTCACGTCGCGCAGCGTCGGCAAAGACCCAAACCGCTTCGTCCGCATCACTCCCGGCGGGGCCAGCTAGAACGTGGCCGGCGACGGCCGCCGTGGAACGTTCATCACTTTCGAGGGCGGCGAAGGCTCCGGCAAGTCCACCGTCGCCGAGCGCGCCGCCGCCCGGCTGCGCGAGCAACGACACGACGTGCTGCTCACCCGCGAGCCGGAGGGGACAGCGCTCGGCCGCCACATGTGGGCCTTCTTCCGTGATCTGGCGGCCGCAGGCAAGAACATGACGGCCGAAGCAGAACTCTTCCTCTTCGCGGCAGCACGCGCGGAGCACGTGCGCACCGTCGTCGCGCCCGCGCTCGAGTCCGGACGGGTCGTCCTCTGCGACCGCTTTGCCGACTCCACAACCGCGTACCAGGGATACGGCCGGGGTGTTGACCTATCGACCATCGAGGCGGTGAACTTCGCCGCCTGCGACGGCCTCTCCCCCGACCTGACGCTGGTCCTCGACGTGCCTGTGACGGAAGGCCTGCGCCGGGCGCGGGCGCTCGAAACGGACGAGGGCAAAAAACCGGACTCCATCGGGTCTGAGTCGCTGGCCTTTCACGACCGCGTCCGCGACGGCTTCCTGGCGATCGCCAGGGCACACCCGGAGCGCGCCACAGTCGTCGACGCGTCCGGCTCGCTGGACGGCGTCGAGGCCGCAGCGACCGAGGCGATCGAACACCAGCTCGCGGGCAGAAAATAGCTGGACAAAGCGCTCGCCCGCTCGCTAATATAAAAGCACCGCCACCCCCAGCCAGGTCTGCTGGCACTGTGCGGTGGAAGAAGGAGGAGTATTGGGTACTCGATCTGCGGCAAAAGCCCATCGTCAAGGCCTGGAACGCCGTCTGCGCAACCGCGCCGTTAAGAGCGCCACGAAGACGGCCATCAAGAAGGCGAACGACGCCATCCTGAGCGGCGACCTGGACGCCGCACGTGACGCCGTGCACGACGCCGTCGTCGCGCTGGACAAGGCGGCGCAGAAGGGTGTGATCCACAACAATAACTCCGCGCGTCACAAGTCGCGGCTCCTGATCAAGTACAACGCCGCGGTCGCTGTCCGGCAGGTCTCCGGTGAAGCGACAGAGGCTGAGGCCAAGGCGCCGAAGAAGCGCGCCTCAGCCAGCAAGAAGACATCCAAGAAGTAGCTTTCGTCCCGCCCATTTCGCGTGCGTATGGACGGCGCTTGACAGCAATGCTATTCTATTGCGCGGATTCGCCCTGGATAAGCGACTGCTTAGTTAGCCAATTGAAGGAGGCCCAATGACCCAGGAGCAGCTACCCAACTCGATCAAGGAAATCATGGATGGAATGCCCAGCGCATTCCAGGCCGACAAGGCCGCTGGCGCCAACGCCGTGATCCAGTTTAACTTCACCGGCGACGAGCCAGGCAACTACACCGTCAAGGTGGCCGACGGCAAGTGTGAAGTCACCGAGGGCACGGACGACAGCCCCACTGTCGCCATCAACTCCCCCTCCGACGTGTGGCTGAAGATCACCCGCCGCGAGCTCGACGGCGCAACCGCATTCATGAGCGGCCAGTTCACCTTCACCGGTGACATGGGCGTGCTCATGCAGATGCAGAACTGGTTCGTCCAGGGCTAAGCACCGAATAACCGCGAATTCGGGCCGGCGGCTGGCGAAAGTCAGCCGCCGGTTTGCGTTCCCGCGAAGCTGCCCAGCGGCAGCTGAACGTCCGCACCCAGCACGACGACGACCTCCGCGCTGGTGTCCAGGAAGTTCGCTGCCCTCGCGTCCGTTCCGCTGATCACGCTGCCGTTCGTCAGCCCCAGCCACTCCGCCACCTTGCCCGCCGTGTGGTCTGCGCTGTCGTTAACGTCGATCACGATCGTCGTGTCATAGAGCAGGCCGTCGGCGTATTCGTCGATCAGGATCTGCTCGGAACTTACGCCCCTGCTACGCAGAATGCCCGCGAAGTCGCCGGCCAGCTCCGGCACGACCGTGCCGTTGAGCACCTCGACGCGCGCGTACTCCTGAGTCAGGATGCTGTCGCTGAACACCTGAGCCTTCAGCTCCTCGAACTTCACGGGGTCCCAGGAGAGGACGGCCGCTGGCCCACAATCGCAAGGGTAGGTGGCGCCGGCCGCCGAGACGGTGCGCAGGTTGTCGAGGCCGACCTGCGTGGCCAGGAGCGCCAGGCCCGGCACCTTGATCGCCGGTATGTTGGTGCGAACCGATCGCGTGTACTGATCGTAGAGGCTCTTGGCCTTACCGACGTCGAACAGGTTGAGGGTCAGCGCCTTGCGCGCTACTGCCTGCATCACGTCCTGCTGCCGCTCGATACGTTTGAAGTCGTCGTCGCTCTTGCGGATCCGCGCGTAGGCGAGCGCACGAGGGCCGTCCATATGCTCGGGTCCCGGCACGAACTCGACCGGATAGATGTCGCTGCAGAACGAGCATTCGGCGTAGGCGGGGTCGTAGGCGTACCGCTTGACGGTCACATCGATGCCGCCCAGCTCGTCGATGATGTCGATGAAGCTCGCCCAGTTCATGACGACGTAGTAGTCGATCGGAATTCCGAAGTTTTGATCGATCGTGTCCATCACCAGCTGTGGGCCGCCGCCGGGATAGCCACTGAGCGTCGTGTATTCGCCCATTTCATACACCACGTTGATGCGATTCTTGTTGAAGATGCCGCCGTTGCCGTCGGGAATATCGACGAGCGTGTCGCGCGGAATCGAGAAGGCGCCGGCCGTCTTGGCGAAGGGGTCGATCGTGAAGATCACAACGCTGTCCGTGCGGTAGGGCTCGTCCGAAGCATCGTCAAGGCGCTGGTCGAGGCCGAGCAGCAGGATGTTGATGCGCTCGTCGATCGTCTCCGCGCGGTCCTGATCGCTGCCGCCGTCGATGCCGGGCAGGGCCTTGACGATGGGAATGCGCAGCTCGTTGCCGGGCAAGAGATCATCGTCGATCTGCGTCGCCATCGCCGCGAAAGCGTAAAGCGAGAGCATCGCGAAGCCGAAGATTCCAGCGATGAGCGGGACGTTGAAGTGGCCTCGGTGCCGGTGGGCGCCGGCGTGGTAGGTGTCTTCCAGGGGCGGGTCCTTGGTCAAGCGGTTCTCCCGGGCCTCAGGCCTCGTGAATGGGGCGGACGCTCGCGTGAGCACCCACGATCGTATGCGGCGACCCGCGGCGCAGGCCAGCCAGCCATCGGTTCATCTACGCCTAACAACGCGCTCGTTCGGCCAAAGGTTCCCGCCTCACAGCGTCAGCGCCGATTCTTCCGCAAGTTCGTGGCCGATTTGACCTGCCACTTTTCGCTAGCGTAGCATCGGGCTGAAAAGTGAGTCAACGAGCGCATCCGCGCGCGCTCGAATCCACCTGAACGCCATCCATGGCGCTCTTTTGAGCCGTATCACTACCCGATGACCTTCGCCCCGCACGCCTTCCGGCGCCTCCTCCACAGCGGCGTCCTGTTCGTCGCCCTCGCTGCGATCTGGGGGTGCGGCAGCGGCGCGGCGCCGACCGCGACGCCCACTCCCACGGACTCCGGGCCGGCGATCTCCCCCGTACCATCCGGGACGGCGATCGACTTCGCCAGGGCGGAACGTCTGTATTACGAGGGCGACTTCGAGGGAGCGCTGGCCATCTACTCGGCGGCGGTCGAGAACGGGAACGAGGCCGAACGGCAAGCCGGCCTCTGGGAGATCGCTCGCATACAGGCCGGCCGCGGCGAAAACGACGACGCCGAACGCAACCTGGAACTCCTCCGCGAGATGTCACTGGACGCCGAGACCGACCGGTGGGCCCTGTTGCTGCTCGGCAGCGTTGAGTTCGCGCAGGGCGACCTCGACGAGGCACGCGAGGCGTTCGAGTCCTACCTTGAGACGGGCGGGCCGGCCGCGCCGTACACACTCCTCGGCCTGGCGGACATCGAGTCGGCGGACGGCGACGCCGGAGCAGCACTGGAGCGCATCCTGGAGGCGCTGGGCGGCCTGCCGGCCAGCGCCGAGGCCGACGCCCTTTTCACGCTGGCGTCGCTCTACGAAGCCGAGAAAGACTACGACCAAGCGTCCGACACTCTACGCGACCTGACCGACCCTTCGAGGCTCGCTGCGACGGCGAGCGAGGCGCTCTGGCGCCGCGGCAACCTCGAGACCAGCCTCGGCGATGATGCGGCAGCGCAGGAGGCGTACCGAAGGCTGATCCGAACGTATCCAGCCTCCGATCGCGCACTCGACGCGCTCAACACGGCGCAGGCGGCGGCCGACCCCTTCCTCACGACGTTCGACCGCGCCAACGTCTACTTCGTGCAGAGGATCAACGGACTGGCGCAGACCGCGTTCGAGGGCATCCTCGCGAGCCCGGCGACTGGCACAGTAGCGGCCGCCGAAGCCCACTACTACCTCGGCATCCTCTCCGAGCGCTTCTCCCTCTACAACGACGCCCTCACCCACTACGACGCCGCGATCGCGCTCCTCTCGCCCGGCCTCGACGACCCACTGCGCGGCCAGTCGATGTGGGACCGCGCCACCGTGCTCGAACTGCAGGGCGACCTCGACGGAGCGATCGCCGGCTTCGCCGAAGTCGGCGAGGTCCCGGGCGCTGAACTCGCCGGCGAGGGCACGTTCCGCGCCGGCCTCCTCGCGTACAACCTCGGCCGCGTCAGCGAAGCGATCACGCACTGGACGCGCTTCTCGCAGGTCGCGGCCGGCGCCGCCGACCGGGCGCGGGCGCACTACTGGCTCGGCCTCGCGCACCAGGGCTCCGACAGCGCCCGGGCGAAAGATGAGTTCGCCGCCGCTGCCGCCGCCGACCCGCTCGGCTACTACGGGCTCGTCGCCTCCGGCCGGGCCGATCCCACGTTCTGCTGCCTGGACGGCGAGCCGCCGGGAACACCGGCCGACGTCGACCTGTGGCTCAACAGGCGCGTCGGCACAGAGGACACGGTGTCGCGCGACAGCTTCTTCGCTGGCGATCCGTGGCAACGCGCCGTCGAGCTTCACCAGGCGGGACTCTCGGACCGCGCGCATGACGAGTTCAGGGAGATGCTGGAGGACGTCACCGGCGATTCGTGGCTCCTCTACCGCTTCGCCGAGGAGACGAGCGAGCTTGGCCTGCCGTGGATCTCGACGCTGGCGGCGCAGCGGCTGGCGCTACGTTACGCCGACCCGCCGCCGGCACTCCTCAGGCTCGTCTACCCGCGCGAGTACTGGGAGCTGGTGCAGGCGGAGGCGGAGGCGTATGGCTTCGATCCGTACTTGATGCTCTCGATGATGCGCCAGGAGAGCCTCTACTTCCCGCGCGCCGTCTCGCCGGCCGAGGCGCTGGGCCTGACGCAGGTCATCCCGCCGACCGCCGACGGCATCGCCGAGGCGCTCGAAGAGGACGACTTCACGTACCTCGACCTCTTCCGGCCCAACGTCTCGATCCGCTTCGGTGCGTACTACGTCGGCACGCAGCTCGACGGGTTCGGCGGCAACGAGCGCGCCGCCGTCGCCGCCTACAACGGCGGTCCGTTCAACGCCGAAACGTGGCTGGCAACCGCCGGCGGAGACAACGACGTCTTCGTGGAGACGATCACGTTCGCCGAGACGCGCGCCTACGTCGAACTGGTGATGGAGAACTACGCGCTCTACCGCTACGCCTGGGGCGAGACGTCCCGCCCGGCGCTGACGGAGTGACATCTCGTGCGCTGCAGGACTCTGATCAACGCGTGCTCAGCGAATAGTAGACGAGCCAACCGGTCAGCCCGTACCAGATGACCAGCAAAGGAATGTCGGCAGTATCGGGGTCAACGACGAAGATCACCGTCTGTACAATCGCTACTGTAAGAAGCAGGGCGCCTAGCGCCAGTGTGTCCCGCTGCGAGAGCCGGTTCTGCGAGGTGTCGGCACGAGCGCCCATCCTCCGCCTTGCGATGATGAAGCCAGCCAACCCCCCAACAAGGATGAGGCCTAGTGGCAGGGCGATCTCGGCCATCTCAGGGTGCGTCCAGCGCGCGAATGGCGAGCCAACCAGCGACTCCATACGCGAAAATCAGCGGGGGGATAGTGCTCGTATCAGAGTCCTCGACGAAGTTCGCAGTCACTGCCAGCGCGATTGCGAGCATCGCTACGGCTAGCAAGAGTGTATCGCGCTTCGAAAGGCGTCCCCGGTCGGCGTCGGGTGCCCTCAGTACCCGCCTCATGACGATGACGCCAATCACGGTTGCGATGATAGCTACAATAGCAAATGCCATACGATGATCCCACCGGTCGCTTCCTCTGAACTATGAACGCTATCACGCGGGGCAAGCCCCCGGCGCTCGCGCCCTGACGGCTAGCCAACGTAGATGCTGGTTACACCGAGCCCGTTCAAGGCCCAAACCGAGCTCATGAGCATCAATGCCAAGAACGTGATGGCTAGCAGCAGCCTTCGGAGTGGAGCCTTTCGATCCACACCGCCACCCCGCCCAGAATGACGATGCCTCCGATGGCAGCGATGCCAAGCGATTCGAGAATGTCCCAGGCATCGACATTCTCCTTGCTAGTGAGAATGTCGATGTCGTCGCCAAATATGAGGGAGAAGTAGGCGGCTCCCAGCAAGGCCAGCCCGTAGGCGAGAGCTATACCGCAGAAGACGACACGCCCCGCGTTGAATGCAGCGTTGCGATATGCCTGAACCATTCGAGACTCCGTTGAACTGGGCGGGGAGTGCCGCTGTCTATTCACATACAACGCGCCGCCGTGCTACTCGTGACGCCCGCCCTGACGCCTCGCTAGACCGGCGCGCGGCGCGGCGATACGATGGCCGCGCCATGCCTGACGCCGTTTCCGTCCGAGTTCCCGCCACGAGTGCCAACCTGGGCCCCGGCTTCGATTGCCTGGGCCTGGCGCTCGACCTCTGGGGAACGATCACCATCCGTCGCTCCAGCGAGCGGACCGAGGACAAGCCCATGGAAGCGATGGCCCTGATCGGCGCCCGCAGGGTCTTCGAGCGCACCCACACCGATGCTTACCAGTGGCAAGCCTCGTACGAGGGGACGCTGCCGATCGCGCGCGGCCTCGGCGCCAGCGCGGTAGCCCGCGTCGGCGGCATCGTCGCCGCGAACGAGCTGTCCGGCGGCAAGCTGGACAGCGAAGAGCTGCTGTCGCTGGCGACGGAGCTGGAGGGCCACGCGGACAACGCGGCGCCGGCCCTCTTCGGCGGCTTCCAGGTCTCGGCGGTGGACGGCGAACGCGTCCTCCACACGCCGGCGCCGCTGCCGGATGGGCTGCAGGCCGTGCTCTTCGTCCCCGAGATGCGCGTGGCAACCAAGGAGGCCCGCCGCGTCGTCCCGGACTCGCTCTCACGCGCGGACGCCGTGTTCAACATCGGCCGTTCGTCGCTGCTCGTCGCGGCGCTGGCGAGCGGGCGGCTCGACCTGCTCGACGCCGCGACGCAGGACCGGCTGCACCAGCGACAACGCGCCGAGCTGATGCCGGCGATGGTTCCGATCTTCGAGGCCGCGCGCGGGGCCGGCGCCCATTGCGCCTACCTCTCGGGCAGCGGCTCGACGGTCTGCGCCCTGGCCACGGCGAACGCCGAAGCGATCGGCGCGGCGATGAGCGCGGCCGGGGACGCCAACGACGCACCCGGCCAGACGATCATCACGCAGCCGTCCGAGAAGGGCGCCGAGGTGGTGGTGTGATGAGGCACCCCACCTCCCTACCCCGAAGGTCAGGCTTAAGCCTGACCGCGCGCCGGACTGAAGTCCGGCCTTCCGTTTGGGTCCGGCACGGCGGACCGCCATGCCGCCGATCGTCCAGAAGTACG
>SDBV01011287.1_pt1 | contig 11599 bp, 11 predicted proteins | sample 2277081 | NCBI WGS metagenome assembly SDBV01 (sample SAMN10402039, study PRJNA504765) | marine sediment metagenome | isolation source: marine sediment core GS10_PC15, 223 cmbsf | place: Arctic Ocean: Southern Knipovich Ridge | collected 2010
ACTCTGCTCCGGGTTGAATCGCTGGCTTACCGAGCCGATCGAAGAGCTCGGTATCCCATCCGTGCGCATGAACGACGGCCCCCACGGGCTGCGCATTACCGAGGGCGAGAAAGCCGGCGAGCAAGCCCGGCCGGCCGTGTGTTTTCCCTGTCTGGTGGCCGTAGGCTCTTCGTGGGACAGGGATCTGGCCAGGGAAATGGGCAGGGCTCTGGCGAGGGAATCCATCAGCCAGGGCGTCAACATATTGCTGGGCCCGGGCGTGAACATGAAACGCTCGCCGTTATGCGGCCGGAACTTCGAATATTTCGCGGAAGACCCGTATTTAGCCGGCGAGCTGGGTGCATCGTACGTTATGGGAGTACAGAGCCAGGGCGTGGGCACATCGCTCAAGCACTATGCCGCCAACAACCAGGAAACACGCCGCATGAGCGTCGACGCCCGGATAGGCGAGAGAGCCCTGCGGGAGATATACCTGGCCGCTTTCGAGAGAATCGTCAAGCGGGCTCAGCCGTGGACGGTGATGTGCGCGTACAACAGCGGCAACGGAGAATTCGCCTCCCAAAACCGCCGGTTGCTGACAAAGATCCTGCGGGATGAGTGGGATTTCAAAGGGGTGGTCGTATCGGATTGGGGTGCGGTCTACGATCGGGTTAAATCCCTGGCTGCCGGCCTGGAGTTGGAGATGCCGGGAAACGGCGGCATCAACGACGCCAAGATCGTAGAGGCCGTGAAGACGCGATCGCTGGATCAGAGAGTGCTCGACGTGGCCGTCGAACGTCTGTTGACACTCATTTTCAGGGCCGCCGAAAGCGCAGCCGCGGGAGAGGGCGCTGGGCCGTCCTTCGACCTCGAAGGGCAGCACGAGCTGGCCCGGTCGCTCGCCGCGGACTGCGTCGTGTTGCTCGAAAACAGAGACGGTGTTCTGCCGCTCGACTCAACAAAACCGGGCCGGGTCGCCGTTGTCGGTCGTTTCGCGCGCGCCCCCCGCTTTCAAGGCGGCGGCAGCGCTCACATGAACCCCACCCGCATAGACGCCGCCTACGACGCCATGCAAGCCGTCGTTGCCGGCGCAACGGAGATGCAATACGCCCCGGGATACGGTGAGGATCATGAATACGACGAGGGGCTGGTTGACGAAGCGGTGAAATTGGCTCGCGGGGCGGACGTGGTGGTGGTGTTTGCCGGGCTTCCCGATGCATACGAGTCGGAAGGATACGACAGGGAGTCCATCGATCTGCCCCCCGCCCACATCCGCCTAATCGAAGAGGTGGCCTGGGTCCAGCCGAATACGGTCGTCGTCTTGAGCAACGGGTCGGCCGTGGCGTTGCCATGGAAGGACAAAGTCAAGGGAATCCTAGCGACCTGGCTCCTGGGCCAGGCCGGCGGCGGGGCCGTGGCGGATGTGCTGTTCGGCAAGGTAAACCCGTCCGGCAAGCTGGCGGAGACGTTCCCGTGCAGGCTGGAGGACAATCCCTCCTATCTCGATTTCCCCGGCAACTCTGAAAGCGTGTCTTACGGTGAAGGCATCTACATCGGTTACAGGTATTACGACAAGAAGCGATGCGAGGTGCTCTATCCTTTCGGCTATGGGCTTAGCTACACGAGCTTTGCCTACAAGGGGATTGCGCTGGGCGCATCGAGCATACGGGCAGGGGACTCTCTGGAAGTACAAGTGCGGGTCAAGAACAGCGGCGAGGTAGCCGGCAAAGAGGTGGTGCAGCTGTACGTAAAACCCGCGAAGGGGGCCGTCGATCGCCCGGAGAAGGAGCTCAAGGGCTTCAGCAAGGTAGCGCTTCAGCCCGGTGAAGAGAAGCAGGTTACCTTCGCCCTCGGGCGGCGGGATTTTGCTTTTTACGACACGTCGCGGCAGGATTGGGCGGTAGAAACGGGAACGTACGAGATTCTTGTTGGAGGCTCTTCACGCGATCTGCCGTTGAAAGCCGACGTGTTCGTGGAATCCGACACGCTGCCGCTGATACATGCTAACTCTACGGTGGGAGACTGGCTCGATCATCCCAAGGCAAAAGGAATTGTCCGGGAGTTGTTGGGCCGACTGCAGGTAATGAAGCGCCAGGGACTCGATGCGGACAAACCCGAGATGCCGGCCAGGATTCGCCGCCGGCCGCTGCTCAAATTCGTCTTGCTGGAGGGCATGTCCGAACAGGAGTTCAACGCTCTCATCGAGCGTGCCAATAGTTGATTCTGGCCGGGCGCCTGCGTTGCTTACCAGGCGCCTGGTCCGTGAGCCAAGCTACCATCGGGCGAACAAAGAGGTTGAATGGCAGGCCGAATTGGCTGGAAGAGCACTGCAATGCGGTTCAGACAATCTTCAGCGGGTACTTTATAATTTGATTATCCACGGTGCATAGCGCGAAATCTTCCTGTATAGCTTGAGAAATGAGCAAGCGGTCAAATGGATCGCGATGATGAAGGGGCAGATCTCTCAATTTGTCGGCATGCCGCCATAACACCGGCAACTCCACAAACCCTTGTGAAGTCAGAAGCTCGAGATAATCCGAGGCAATCCTGAGCTTGCCCAGGGCTTGTTTTATGCTTATTTCCCACACCGACGCAGAGCTCACAAAGCATATATTTGCCTGATTACCGATAATACCCCTGTGCTTTTCGCTTAACAGTGGATCATCTTTCAGCCACCAGAGAATTATATGCGTATCTAAAATGATATTCACTTTAATCGATGACTCCAAAGTACTTTGCTATATCGTCCGGGAGCTCATCGAAATCCTCTGCAATCTCGATCTGCCCTTTCAGCGCCCCAGGAGCTCGCTGCGTATCTGATTTTGCATACTTGCTCAATACGGCTACAGGTTTGCCCACCCTCTTGATTATGCCTTCCTCGCCCGCGAGGACTCTTTCGATTAGCGCGGAAAAGTGAGCTTTTGCTTCAGTAATCGTGTTTACTATCATGACGCCCCAAATGACCAGATCTGGTCTGACCATTGTAATTTAGCGGTTTTTTAGCAGGAGTGCAATACTGCGTTCACGAATCGTGCTTTCCGGGAAGGGGCAACTATCATCTTCTTCGTGACCGAGTCTTGCCAAACCGATCCACGTTTCGCCTTATTGCCATCTGACAGGGGCCCTGGGCGCCGCACTGCTGCTCCTGGAGCAGGGCCTGTAATATTGACCGATACTTTAAAAAAACAGTATATTTTAGCAGCGAATGAAAATTCTGTGTGTCGCGGACAATCTCGATCCCATCGTGTACAGCAACGGCATCAAAGACCGTTTCAAGGATGTGGACATGGTCCTGAGCGCGGGGGATCTTCCGTTGAGCTACTATGATTTTATCATGAGTCTGTTGAATAAGCCGGTGTATTTCGTGTTCGGCAACCATAATTTATCCAAAAGGCATCTCTACGCCAAAGTGAGGGAGGACGTGCCGGGAATGAAATCGGAGACACCGCAGGCGCTGATGACAGGCCTGGCCGGCTCGGGCTATATAGGGGGGAAGATAGTCAAGGAGAAAGGGCTGCTTATCGCGGGTCTGGGAGGGAGCATTCGCTACAGCGGGGGCGAGAATCAATACACCGATTTTTGCATGTATCTCAAGGTGTTAAAGCTCGTTCCACGTCTCTGGTGGAATCGAATCATCCACGGTCGTTATCTGGATATCCTGGTGACCCATGCCCCACCACTTGGCATAAACGACAGACCGGATAGATGCCACACTGGGTTCAAGGCCCTTCGATGGTTTATCGAAGTTTTTAGGCCTCGGTATCTCGTACACGGGCACGTTCACCTCTACGACAGCTGCTATGAGAGAAAAGTGAAGTACTTGGAAACGTGGGTGGTGAATGCCTACAACCACTGCAGCATCGAACTGGAGATTGCATGATAGAGGAAAGCATTCAGACGCAAGCGAACGAAGATTTTTTTCGCGCGCGATCTCTGGAGATCGTCACAAGAATAAAATCCCTCCTAACGAACAAAAGCGTCGATCTGCTTTCCCTTGGCGACGTACGATCCTTGCTGAAAATTCAAGGCGAAAGGCATCGCGGAATGAAAACAGTCCGCATCGACAGCATCGTAGGCAGCGAAGGTAGATATGCGGATTTCAATAAGCTGTTCCTTCCGAAACACAGACACCTGCGTTCGCGATGGACGAGCGTGAATGCTGCTTATTACATGGATGTCAACCTTCCAGCCATACGGCTCTATGAAATCGGGGGGGCATACTTCGTTCGGGATGGCAATCATCGGGTATCGGTCGCCAGAAGGCAGGGTGTCGAATATATCGATGCCGAGGTTGTATCGCTCAATACCGAGATGAAGCTCGAGGGCGTAGTGACCCGGCAAGATCTCAGATCGGCCGTAATCGATTTCGAGCACAAGAAATTCTACGAGGCGACGCGACTGGACCGGCTCATTCCGGACAGCAATCTCAGATTCACCACGCCGGGAAGGTACGATGACATCATCGCGCACATCAATTGCCACAAATATTACCTAAATCTCGACAAGAGCGAGGAAATACCGTTCCAGGATGCGATGCTGTCTTGGTGCGAGAATGTCTACACTCCCGTGTGCGATGCCGTGCGGGAAGAGAACCTGCTGTACTTTTTCCCGCGGCGTACCGAAGCTGACCTGTACGTGTGGATCGTACGGCATTGGGATGAGCTGAAGAAGAAGTACGGCAACGACTTTCCCCTTCACACAGCGGCCCAGGACTTCAAAAAGCGATTCGGTCGAGGTCCATTTCTGCGTACCATCGATTGGGTGAAGCGGCCGTTTGTGAAAGGCTCGGCGGACGAGCAAGTTCCTGGCTCACCCTGGAAAGGCACGGGCACGTTCAGAGACTGCGGGCACGACGATTGAAGACAGCGCGTGAGCCTGCCCTGCGACTGCCAAAATCGAAAATATTGTAGCAATCCGCACGGATCGAAAAACGCTGCTCATATATAACCTCGTGATCTGCTGTTTCTTTCTTTCTCATCGTTCTCACCCTTTAACTCGGTGAGAAGTGCACAATTAAGGTAAGCAAATTAGTCAAGAATGACAACAAAACCGGTGGGATTTTCATACGGGAGATATCAGGGATTGGGCCGAGTTCGGCTTCCGCGATATGGCTCGAGCGCAGCGCCCTACGTCCAGCCGACCACTTCGATTTCCGCTACGCGCCTGAACTCTTCCACATTGTGCGTCACGAGAGTTCCGTTGCGGGACATCACCGTCGCCGCAACAATGAGATCGTTTGGGCCTATCGGAGTGCCGTTTTGTTCGAGAGCAGCTCGGATTTTCCCATACTGTATTGCTTCTTCATCTCCAAAGGGCGCAATCTCGAAAGGAAGAAGGAACTCAGCTATTCTCTGCAGATTCTCTTCTTTCCTTGCGCTCTTCATCGCGCCGTACAGTAACTCTGCCTTTACAATAGAGGGGATTTTTATGTCATCTGGATGATGGGAGAGCAGGTTCTCCTCGAGATCTGAGTATGTTCCTTTCAGGTAGTATATGCAGATGTTTGTATCGAGGAAGAAAATCACAGCGTTTCCCGAGGCGTATCTTTCGCGGAATATGCACCTGCATCAACATCGAAGGTGTCGTCCTGAATCGAACCGAATAGATCGCTGAATGTCCGCGGCCAGGTGCGTTTTAGGGTCTCGTCGAGTTTTTCGGACACCCACTTCGAAATCGATTTCTTTTCGAGTTTCGCCGCAGTTTCGATTTTCTTCAAGATCGATTCACTCACGTATAGCGATACTTGTGGCATACGAGCCTCCGTGTTATAATATATAATATACTTGTCTTGAAACCATATCAAGAGTGAAAACGAGCGAGAGAAGGCGCTGACCCCGCTTCGACCTGCCCGGGCAGACGCCCCCCGTTTGGATCCTGTTATGCCGAGGAGCGACTTTTTGCCTTCACGGCGCGACAGAGTAGCTGTCTCCCCTGCCTTTGACGCACCAGAAGGTATTCTCGAACCCGAGAGTTTTCAGTTTCTTCTCGGCCTTGCTGTTGATTGCGTAGCGACCGAACGAGTGGATCGGTACGAGCAGGATCGGGTTGAGGGCTCGGGCAAAGACGTAGATGCCTCCTTCGCCTTTACCCTCCAGGCGGGGATCGCAAACCTGGAAGGCGATGTCGATGGGCCGGCTGTCGTCGATCTTGGAAAGAACATCCCGGATATAAGCCTCTTCGGACCGGGTTCCCTCCCAGTTCCAGAATGCGTTGTCGCCGGCGAAATAGATGTGTTTGCCCCCGGTAAACACGGAGAAAGCGACTCCTTCGTCGGTGGAGGGGTAAGTTACTACCTTCATCTCTTCCAGCTCGAGAGTCTGGTGAGGCTGCATGAAATGGGCGCTTTCCGGACCTGCGGATATATCGGATGAAAGGATGTGGGTGATTCGGCCGCCCTTAGGCCTCCACGTGAGTATTACTTCGTTGAAGTGATCGCCGTGGGCATGCGAGGCAAAGGTGTAGACGTCCTGACCCTGAAGGTCGTCGTTTGCGACGTAGCCCTCCGTCAACCCGGCCCCTGCAGGCCTTTCTTCGGCGGGTGTGGCGTAGTCGAACACCAGCAACTTACCGTCGATCGTCAGCGCATTGGCGCTGTGATAGAGATGCCAGATCGTGTTTTCTGTTAATGACACCGGAACAACCTAATGGGCGCTATGCTTTGTATTGAAACTAATATGATGATCGTATATCATATATCGAATTTCAAGTCAAGAGGAATATTGAGCCAATTCTAGCCGGAAGAGCGACTTCATGGCCAAAAGAGTTACCCAGAAGGACATTGCCAGGGCCCTCGGCGTCTCCTACATCACCGTACAGCGGGCTGTCAATAATTCCGGGTATGTGTCTCGCGAACTGAAAGAAAAGGTCCTTAGCTACGCCCGCGAGGCCCATTACGTTCCGCACAGGGCGGCCCAAGTGCTGGTCCGCAACAAAATCCGCAGAATCGCCCTCTTCTCGTCGGAATACCCCGGTTTTTTCTGGAACGACATCAGTAGGGGGGTTTCCATGGCCGCCGAGCAGATCGCACCCTTTAACTATGAAGTCACCTATGCCATGACAGCCCGCGCCGACACGGCCGCTTATCTAAGCGAGTTGGAAGCGGTGATAGACCAGGGCGTGCATGCTGTCGGCATCGCCAACAACTGGGAGTACGACATGGCGCGGGTCATCCGGCGGGTCGAGGAAATCGGAGTGCCCTATGTCACGTTCAACGTCGATGCCCCGGAGAGTCGGCGATTGTGCTACATTGGCCCGGATTATCGAGAAGGGGGCCGGCTGGCGGCGGAGTTTCTCGGAAAACTCGCGGGAAACGGAGGGCTTGTCGGCATAATCAGCATAGTCGAAACGGGGGCGAGCAGCTTGGGAGAGGCAGTCAATTCTACGATGAGACAACGCGGCTTCGAGTCCTACCTGGACGAAAAGTATCCCTCGATCGAGCGCAGAATGGGTTTGATCGATACGGCCTGGGAATCACGCCGGGTGCAGGAAGAGTTGGTGCGTTTTCTCTCCGGCCCGGCCCGGGAATGCCGCGCTCTGTACTACATTCCAGCTTTCCACCGACCCCTCGTCGCCGCCCTCGAGGAACGGCAACTGGCGGGGCGCGTGGCGGTCGTGGTGCACGACCTGTTTCCCGGGGTCGAAGCCTGTCTCGAGCGGAGTGTTTTTTCCGCGGTGATCTATCAGAACCCCATCCTGCAGGGCTACTACACGGTCAAGATTCTGGAGGAGCTCCTGGAATCGGGCATGAGCCCTGGCATGGACCACATAGCCCTGGTTCACAGCCTCATAATGAACGAGAACAAGAGGCTGCACGAAAATAACTATTTGTTTGCCCGCATGATGGAGGCTCGCGAAGGCGCTCGCGTGTCGGACCCGTGATGCACGGCGGCGCTGCCGCAAATGACTGAACTATGCAAATCTTGGAGAGGAGTGCTTGCATGAAAAACATCATCCTGCTCATATCGGACACTTACCGGTATGACAACCTGAAGGGACGCAGCCGACTGGGCGTCGAGACTCCGGAGCTGGACCGTTTCTCCGAGCAGCGGGCCACCAGCATCGAGAAGTTCTACACGGGCAGCTTCCCCACCATCCCGCACAGGACCGATCTGGCCCAGAGCGTGCTGGGCTGGCCCCACTACCCCTGGCAACCCATCGACGTGAGCGGACCCAACCACATCGCGAAGATTCTGGCCGAAAAGGGCTACGTGACACAGCTCATCTGTGACTGTCCGCACCTGTTCAATACTCGATTCCAGCACGGTTTCCATGCCGCTTTTCAGAATCGCGGGCAGGAGGGGGACGTGAATCTGCTGCACCTGAACGATCCCATCGAAGAGGTCATGCCGCGCGAGAAGACCCGCCAACAGGGATTCTTCCGGAACCACACCCTGGGCGATATCACCCGCTGGGGCAACCGCTACCCGTGCTACGAGGACCAGACCTTCGCCTCCAAGACCTGTCGTACCGTGGTGCGGTGGTTGGAAGAAAACAACAGCGCGGGCCCTTTCTTTCTGTGGGTGGACTTCTTCGATCCCCACGAGCCGTGGGACCCCCCTGAGTACCTGGTGCGGCGCCATGACCCGGGCTACAACGGCGTACCCATGATCCACCCCAACTACGGGCCGGCCTCTGACTACACCCCGGCGGAGCTCAAAAACATGCAGGCCCACTACGCCGCGGAGGCGGAGCTGGTGGACCGCATGCTGGGCCGGGTCCTGCAAAAGATCGACGATCTGCAGCTCTGGGACGACTCTATTGTTATAATGACCTCGGACCACGGCTTTTCCATAGGCGATCACGAGCGCACCGGCAAGAGCAACATACATCCCATGGACCCGAACTACTGGCCCATCTACCCGGAGGTCGGTCACGTTCCCTTCTTGTTGGCCGGCGCCGGCATCCCGGCGGGCAAGAGCCTGGACCTGATAGCCCAACCCATCGATATCCTGCCCACCCTGTGCGACTTGGCGGAGGTCGAGGCCAGCCCCCCGACACCAATCAAGGGACGCTCCTTTGCCGGCGCTGTGCTCGAGAGCGGTGGGTCCCACAGAGACGTGGCCGTGAGCGGGGGCTTCGTTCCGCCTGGGGACGGGAAAGTACCGCCCAAATCGACAGTACCCTTCGTGGTCACCTCGCAGTGGGGCTACGCCCCGATGGGCCCGCAGGGGGACCCTGAGCTCTACGACCTGGGGCAGGACCCTTTTGCCGACGATAACCTGATCGGCGCCAATCCCGGTCAGGCATCCGATATGCACGACTTGCTCGTTGAGCATTTGAAGGAACATGGGGCTTCGGCCGAGCAGCTCGAACTGTGGAAGAAGAAATAAACGGGGGGTTGTGATGATTCCGTTCACACAAAAAGACGGGCGCTGATCTGGCGCCAGGGAAGGCAGTTACTCGAGCTCTCGGCCCTGGGCCGGGATGCCGTCAGGGTGCGGGCTACGCTCAACGCCCGCTTCACCCACTGAGCCGCGAGTTCACGTCGCTGGACAGCGACCTGTCCCGGATCGAAGCGCGTTTTTGTTCCCGGCAGGCAGAACGGTTCTATGGCCTGGGGCAGCACCGGCACGGTTTGCTCGACCAGAAAGGGGCGGTAGTCGAGCTGCACCAACGCAACGCAGAAGTCTGCATTCCCTTCTTACTTTCCAGCGTAGGCTACGGTTTCCTCTGGAACAACCCGGCATGGGCGTCAGGCTGATGGTCTCCGTCTGGCCCAGCGTCAACCCGCGCTCCGAAAACGCGGCGGAGATGAAGGAGCGAGGTCTTCTAATAGGCGCTAATCACGGCGTAGACGTGCTTTTCCCGTTCTGGGACACTTACGAGGAAAAACCGGTATACGTGCATTATTACGACGCGACCCACCCGGAGGCGCGAGAGCTAATATGGGACAGGGCTAAGCGCAACTATTTCGATAAAGGCGCCGCCCTGTTCTGGCTGGAGGCCTGCGAACCGGAGATCAATCCGGCCGACCCCGCCAACCTGAGGTTTCACGCGGGAACCGGGCTCGAGGTGGCCAATATCTATCCCTTGATGCACGAACAGGCCTTTTTTGAGGGCATGCGGGCAGACGGCCGGACTGAGATCATCAACCTGTGCCGGTCGGGCTGGGCCGGGTCGTAGCGCTATGGGGCCGCTATCTGGTCGGGGGACATACCGTCCGACTGGGAGACCCTTCGGGCTCAGATCAAGGCGGGACTGAACATTATGCTGAGCGGTATCGCCTGGTGGACCACGGACATCGGCGGTTTCTGGGGCGGCAACATCGAGCTTCCCGATTTTCGGGAGCTTCTCGTACGCTGGTTCCAATACGGGCTGTTTTGTCCGCTCTTTCGCCTGCACGGCTACCGGGAGCCTCGTCGCGCCGCGTGTATCTGCCGGCCGGCGCCGAGTGGCACGACGCGTGGACCGGCGGGAAGCAGTCCGCCGGGTGGGTCGAGGTCGACGCGCCGCTGAACAAGATTCCCGTGTTTCTGAAGGCTGGGGCGCAGGTCCGGCTAGGGTGTGAGTGACGCTAATGTAAAGGCGAAACGGCCTCCGAATAGCTTGCTCCCCAACCCCCTTTGCGCTAATGTGATAATTGCGAGGAGATTTAGTGTTATGAGATCTAGCAAGACGGTTATTTGCTTGATGGTATTGCTGTTCCTGAGCGGCGGCATGGCGTTGGCATCCGGCAATGTTTTCGGCGCCGGCATTATTCTGGGCGAGCCGACGGGATTATGCGCAAAGCTCTTCCTTGGGCAGATATTTGCCATTGATGCGGCGGTTTCCTGGTCGTTTCTGGACGCCTCATTTCACATCCACGGTGACTTCCTGTTTCATTTTATAGATCCTTTCGAATTAGAAGTGGGCGACCTTGATTTTTATCTTGGCGCGGGAGGGTTGGTAAAATTCGGCAATGCGTTCAAAGTCGGCCTTCGTGTTCCTGTAGGAGTAGCATATGTTTTCGAGACCATTCCACTTGACATTTTCCTGGAACTGGTCCCGATCCTGGAATTGATACCCGCTGCGGCGCCGAGCTTCGGAGCGGGCTTAGGCATACGATATTACTTCGTCCATGAAAACGAATGAATCATAAAAGACAGGCCGGATCGATCGAAGACTAGACGAAAGCGGGACAGGGGGGAAAATACAGTGGGAGAAACCATCGCGGCTTTCGGCGAGGCTCTCTGGGACATTCTTCCGAGCGGTCCTGTCCTGGGCGGCGCACCGTTGAATTTCGCCTACCGGGCGGGCTCTCTGGGCCATCGGGGGGTCATCATCAGCCGGTTGGGCCGGGACGATCTCGGGCGCCGGGCCCGGTCACAGATAGAGAGCCTGGGCATGGAGACGGACTACGTGCAGTGGGACGATACCCATGCCACGGGCACCGTGCCGGTAGTGCTGGATGTAAACGGCATTCCCGATTTTACGATAAACGAGGACGTGGCCTACGACTACATCGAGAAGACCGAAGCGATGGTAATGCTCGCGCGGCGGGCCGATTGCCTCTGCTTCGGAACGCTGGTGCAGAGAACCATGGTATCCCGAAAAACCCTCTCGGCATTGTTGGACAGCTTTAGCGGCAGGTACCGCCTGGCGGACATCAACCTGAGAAAAAAGTGCTACACCGAGGAGACGG
>SDBV01011288.1_pt1 | contig 11599 bp, 10 predicted proteins | sample 2277081 | NCBI WGS metagenome assembly SDBV01 (sample SAMN10402039, study PRJNA504765) | marine sediment metagenome | isolation source: marine sediment core GS10_PC15, 223 cmbsf | place: Arctic Ocean: Southern Knipovich Ridge | collected 2010
GTTTATCATCTGATTATTATTCCGATGTATAAAGAATCTTTGGAGGTTATTCGGGGTAATTTAAAAAGTTTAGAAAAAACAGATTATCCGAAAGATAAAATGATTATAGTTTTAGCTTGCGAGGAGAAGGTTAGGGATTTTGTTGAAACAACAGCCGAAGAAATTAAGAAAGAATTTAGTTCCAAATTTTTTAAATTCCTAATTACCTGGCATCCTGCCAATCTGCCAGGTGAGATTTCGGGCAAGGGTTCTAATGAAACTTGGGCGGCTAAAAAAGTAAAAGAAAAAATTATTGATCCGCTTAGAATTCCTTATGACAATATAATTTTTTCTTCTTTTGATGTTGATACCTGTGTTTTCCCAAAATATTTTAGTTGTTTAACTTATCACTATTTGACCTCAGAAAAACCTACCAGAACCAGTTTTCAGCCGGTTCCGCTTTTTCTTAATAATATCTGGCAAGTTCCGGTAATTTCCCGAGTCTTTTCTTTTTCCTCAACTTTCTGGCATACAATGAACCAAGAAAGACCGGAAAAATTAGTTACTTTTTCTTCTCATTCAATGAGTTTTCGGGCTTTGTTAGACGTTGGGTTTAAACAAACTAATGTTGTTTCAGATGATTCAAGAATTTTCTGGCAGTGTTTTCTAAAATACGATGGAGATTATCGGGTTCAGCCCCTGTATTATCCAATCTCTATGGATGCCAATGTATCAAAAAACTTTTTTAGAACTTTAATTAATATTTATAAACAGCAAAGAAGATGGGCTTATGGGGTGGGCGATATATCCTATTTTCTTTTTGGTTTTTTAAAAAACAAAAAAATCCCTCTTCTGAAGAAACTTTCTTTGGGTCTTGAATCAATTGAAGGACATTTTTCTTGGGCTACATCCAGTATTATAATCTTTTTCTTAGGCTGGCTCCCTTTGATTTTAGGAGGGCCTGAATTTTCTCAAACTTTAATTTCTTATAACCTTCCAAAGATAATTAGTAGAATGATGACTTTTGCTATGATTGGCTTAATAAGTTCCGTTTATTTGAGTTTTCTTTTGCTCCCGCCCAGGCCTCCAAAATACGGGCGTTCAAAATATTTAGTGTTTGCCTTCAGCTGGCTTTTATTCCCAATAATGATGGTATTTTTCACCGCTATTCCCGCTCTGGATGCTCAAACTCGCTGGATATTCGGAAAATACATGGGCTTTTGGGTGACTGAGAAATATAGGAAATAAAGCAGACCAAATTAAATTTACTCAAGATGTATTCTTTCTCTAAATCTTCCCAATTTATCCCGCAAAGCGGGATATTTTTTTAATTGAGGATCTTCTAATAAAATTTTCTTTGCTGATTCTCTGGTTTTTTCAACCAAAGAAAAATCTGTTAAAGAACTCATCATTAAATCAGGGATTCCCCATTGTCTGGTTCCGCTGAAATCACCCGGTCCCCGGATTTCCAAATCTTTTTCAGCCAAAACAAACCCATCTTCGCAGCTAATAATAGCCCTTAACCTTTGGCGGGTTTTTTTAGAGGGTGAATCGGTAAATAATAAACAATAAGATTGATAACCTGCCCTGCCTACCCTTCCCCGGAATTGATGGAGCTGCGCCAAGCCAAATCTTTCGGATCCCTCAATCATCATTACCGTGGCATTGGGAACATCAATTCCTACTTCAATAACAGAAGTTGAGACCAAGATATCTATTTTTTTATTTTTAAAATTTTTCATTATATTTTCTTTCTCTTTTCCCGCCAATTTTCCGTGAAGCATGCCCACTTTTAAATCAGGAAAAATTTCTTTTGATAATTTCTCATATTCTTCTTCCACTGCTTTTACTTTTGCCCAGCTAAGCTTGGCTTCCGACTGTTGATTTTCTTCATTATCATTGTTTCCTTCAATTCTTGGGCAAATTACAAAAACCTGCCTTCCCTTTTTTACCTCTTTTTTAATGAAATCATAGGTTTTTTTTCTTTCTTCGGGTTTAATTATTTTGGTAATTATTTTTTTTCTTCCCTTGGGCAGCTCATCAATTAAAGAAAGATCTAGGTCGCCGTAAACAGTTAAAGCTAAGGTGCGGGGGATAGGTGTGGCGGTCATTGAAAGTAAATGAGGAATTAATTTATTCTCTCCAGATGATTTACAAAGCTTAGCTCTTTGCTCTACGCCAAAACGGTGCTGCTCGTCCAGAATTACTAATCCAAGCTTTCCAAATTTTACCTTATCCTGAATTAAAGCGTGAGTGCCGATTAAAATATCTATATCTCCGTTTAATGTTTTTTCAAGGAGTTTTCTGCGAGAAATTTCAATTATTTGGTTTTTTAGTTTTTTTGAGCGGAACTGATCTTGTTTCCCGGTTAGCAATCCAATGTTTAAATTGAAATCTTGAACCAATCTGGCAACTTCCTGAAAGTGCTGCTTAACTAAAATCTCGGTTGGAGCCATAAAAGCTACTTGAAAGCCTGCCTTAGTTATATTTAAAGCGGCCATAGCTGCAACGACCGTTTTTCCTGAGCCGACATCTCCTTCCAAAAGCCGATTCATAGGCCACGGCTTTTCCAAATCTTTTAAAATCTGCCAGGCAGATTTTCTTTGAGCGTCGGTAAGCTTAAAGGGCAAAGAGGCAACAAACTTTTTAATTAGATTTAAGTTAAAAGAAAAAGCAGTCGCTTTTTCTTTAGCCAGCTTTGCTCTTTCTCTTAAGACAAAAAGCTCAATGAAAAAGAGCTCTTCAAAAGAAAATCTTTTTTGGGCAGCTTTAGCTAAATTTTCTGAATCTGGAAAATGGATTTGCCAGAGGGCTTTATTTATCGGTAAGAATTTATTTTCTTTTATTATATCTTCTGGCAGTGTTTCAGGGATTTTATTTCCAAAATAAGTCAATAATGATTTTAAAATATATCTAAGCCATCTTGAGGATAATCCTTCGGTTTCAGGATAAACCGGCACTAACCTTCCGGTATGTATTAATTCTGTTCTTTGGTAAATTTTCTCATAAACAGGATTAGCTAAATATATTTCATTTCCCCTTAAAGCTACTTTTCCCGAAAGAAAGAGATTGTCTTCTTTTTTTAATGTCCTTGTTAAATACGGCTGGTTAAACCAGATCACTTTTATCGCTCCGGTTTTATCTTCTATAATTGCTTGGGTTAAAAACATTTTTTTCTTCCATGTTCTACTGGTTTTAATTTCAAGAATTCTACCCTGAATGGTGCAGGTTTCATTAATTTTTACTTTTAAAATAGGAATTAAATTTGAAAAATCCTCATAGCGATGAGGAAAATGAAAAAGGAGATCATTTACTGTTTTAATCTTTAATCTCTTTATTTTTTTCTGAAAAACAGGTCCGATTCCAGAGATTTGTTCGATAGGAGTGGAAAGATTCATAAAAATATATTACACTAATATATTAGGAGAAAAATTTCTTAAAATCAACCTTAATTAATATGAAACTTTGCAGCGCTTGTTTATTAGGAATAAAATGTAGATATGACAATAAGAGCAAGGAGAATAAAAAAGCAATGGAGCTTTCAAAAAAAGAAGCTCTGATTCCTGTTTGTCCAGAGCAAATGGGGGGATTGGCGACTCCGCGCGAATCATCAGAAATAAAAGATGGTAAAGTGCTTACTCAATCAGGGAAAGATATAACGGAGAACCTGCAAAGAGGCGCCGAAGAGGTTTTAAAATTGGCAGAATTATTTAATATTAAAGAAGCAATTTTTAAACAAAAAAGCCCGTCCTGCGGCTGCGGCAAAATTTATGACGGCGCTTTTTCCGGGAAAATTATTAAAGGCGATGGCCTGACAACTGCCTTGCTAAAAAAGAAGGGAATAAAAGTTATTTCAGAAGAAGAGTTGTAATATTATTTGATATAAAAATAAAAAAAAGAGAATTTTCTCAATTTAGAAACAGTTGGAAGAAAATGTCCCGAGACCCGTTCTCGGGACATTATATTTAGGCGTATCAGTAATTGCCTGAATAAAATCCTTTATTGTTTTTTCTAAAATGTTGTTGTGTTTGCAGAACATATTATTTTCCATACAGCAGAAATCCAGCTTCTTTTAACTTTTTCTTGCCGATCAGATCATCGACCAAAAGTGGTAACTGGATAATTGGTGCCGTAAAACGTCGGTCCATTTCTTCAAGGTATTTTTTTTCCATTGCCTTTCTCTGTTTTAGGAAGTCATTAGTGATAACGGAGTCCGGCAAGATAAAGTTGGCCACTACCAAGCTAGTGGGAACGCCGATGGTTAAAAGTTCTTCCATGGCTCGCGATGCTTCTTCAATAGGAGTTGATTCTGGATACATAACAAAACTAAAAGTTGTTTGATTGATGTCCTGCATCATATCAATGACTTCCTTGAAACGGGATTTGGTGATTTTATCCACCTCTGTTTCGCCAGTTGAAGTAAAGGTTTTGATTTCTAATTGTTTACTCCAATCTACCGGCAATTCTAAGAGCCGTAAGGTGTGGCCAGTAGGGGCAGTATCAAAAATAATGACCTCAAAGTTCTTGAGGGTGGTAAATTCAATAAACTTTTCAAAGGTTGCCATCTCTTCTGTACAAGGCGAATTTAATTCTTCCTCGATTGCCAGGGTTCTTTCTTTGTCGTATTTCTGCCCGGCTTCGGCAAGAATTTTCTCCTTATATTCCTCTGTTGCTTTTTCAGCATCAATGTGGGCCACCCATAAATTTTTTTCGCCGTTCATCAGAGTGGGCTTATCAATTACTTTCATCTCAAATATCTGTCCTAAATGAGCGGCCGGGTCAGTGGTTAAAAGCAAGGTTTTATATCCCTGGCCAGCAACCCATAAAGCAGTCGCGGCTGCCGTTGAAGTTTTGCCCACTCCTCCTTTACCAGCAAAAAAGATGGTTCGCTTTCTGCCGTTTTGTGGAATAAGAAGTCTTTTAATCTTAGAATTTACCTTGGGGAAGTCATTGCTAAGTTTGCCATCCCTTATTGCTATTTCCTCTGGCTGGTAGTTAACCAGTCTCAGTGGTTTTTTGAGAAGTTTCTTGCCGACTGCCAGCAGGTTTTCCTTACCGATAATTTCTCCGGCTTCAAGCTCCATCAGCGTTGTTGGGAGGGAAAAAGCCTGTTTAATTTGATTTAGAAACCCTTGCTGCTTGGCAAAACGGCGAAGCATAAAGGGATTGTCGCAGGCACTTTTAGGATAGATACCGTTAACAATAAGTTTTTGAGAGGTAATATCTAGCTTCTCAAGCTCTAAAATTGCCCTCTTAGCTTCATAAATTGGCGTTACTTCTGGTCTTAAGACAAAAATAAAAGTGGTTTGCTTGGGATTTCTCATAGCGGCAAGCGCCCGGTCAAACTTTTCTTTTGACTCTGCTAAAGCAGCCGCTGGCCCGATGCAGGTTTGCCCGCCGCTTTCGCTTTTGGCTGCTTTTTCAATTACTCCGCTCCATTCAACCGGCAATTCCAATAAGCGCAATGTGTGGCCAGTAGGGGCAGTATCAAAAATAACAATGTCAAATTCCGGCTCTTGTAAAAAGTCGGTGAAGCGGTCAAAAGAAGCCATTTCAGCGGTGCAGGGTGAGTTAAGCTGTTCCTCCAAAACCTTAAAACTTTCAATTGGTATTAACCCTCGAAGCGGGGACAGGGTTTTTTCTTTATATTCCTCAGTGGCCTTGCCCGGGTCAAGCTCCATGGCAAAAAGATTTTTAACACCTTTGATAGGAGTGATTTTATGGCCGATTTTTTGCTTGAAGACATCGGCTAGGTTTGAGGCGGGGTCGGTGGTGACAATGAGCGTTTTCTTACCTTTGATAGCAAAATAAACAGCGCTGGCAGCGGACATGGTGGTTTTGCCCACACCGCCTTTACCTGAGTAAAAGTAAAACTTAGTCTTCATATTATTTTTCGTTAATAAGATTCTTAAATTGTTCTAAAGTTGGATAGCTTCCAGTTTTGACAATCTTTCCGTTCAGGGTAGTGATTGGCAAAACAGCCAATTGTTTCTCTTGAATCAGTTTTATCACCCGCGGATTTTCTTTGAATTTTTCCGGACTTTGAGTGATGATATAGCGCTCTACTTCAGCTCCTAAATCTCTAGCTTGCAACAAGGTGTTTTCAAACTCAATAAGAGTCTGGTCTGGGTTTGGACCACAAACACCAGATGCACAGCACATGGGTGGGTCGTAGATGATGAATTTTTTGTTCATTAGTCTTTTTTAGTTAATCTTCGACAAACTTCATGCTCATCGCAGAGCTTGTCAGAAATGTTTTTCGAACCTAGAATTTGTTGATACAAGTTTTCTAATTTTTCAAAGGCTTGTTTATTTAACGAACAATGCACCCACGTCCCTATTTTTTTATCTTGAACCAAATCTGCCTTGCGTAATATTCTCAAGTTATGAGAAACAAGTGATTGCTCCAAGCCTAATTTTTCAGCAATTACACAAACACACTCCTCGCCCCTCTGCAAATGTAGGATAATTTTATATTTGTTCTTGTCAGCTAATACTTTAAGAAATCTCTGTAGTGTCTTTTTGTCTTCTCTCATGGTGTCTAAATATGAATTTACTTTCATATTGTAATCAAGTTAATGTTTGTTGTCAAGACTTTAATTTTTTTCTACTTCTTTATTTTTTCTTTTTCTAATGCTCTAGCGCGAAGAAATTTTCGAAAAAGCGAGCCCCACCGAAAGGCGGGGCGAGCATTGGCGGCTGTGGCGATTCCCTTTCCCCTTAAACCCCTTTTCCTCGCCGCAGCCGCCGACACTGTCAATAAAATTCCAAAAAGTCAGCTTCTGGTGCGCCCGGCAGGACTCGAACCTGCAACCTTCTAGTCCGCAACCAGACGTTCTATCCATTGAACTACGGGCGCGTTCTGTTTAAATTTACCACAAAATTAACTGAAAATCAATTTTGCTGCGTTAAACCGGGCTTAACACAACTTAATCTATTGGTTTGACTTTAATTGAAAATATAGTTAAAATACACTCAGTTGGAGGAGTCGCATAATGGTTATTGCAGCAGATTGCTAATCTGCGCCGCGCAAGCGGCTTGTGGGTTCGACTCCCACCTCCTCCGCCTTCGCCCGTCGTAGCGGGCTTCGGCGGACGCAGTCCGCCAAGAAGGTCGCGAAGACGGGATTTACTCTATGTATTTTGTTTACATTTTGAAATGTGAAGATGGACATCCATATATTGGTTGCACTAGTAATTTAAAAGATCGGATACAAAGACACGACAAAAAGCAAGTTCCGGCAACTAAAGGTAGATTGCCAGTGGAGCTTGTTACTTTTATTACTTTCAAGGATAAATATAAAGCGTTTGAATTTGAAAGATATCTCAAATCTGCATCAGGCAGAGCTTTCCTGCGCAAAAGACTTATTTAATGGAGGGGTCGGATAGCGGCTTATTCCATCGGTTTTGAAAACCGACGTCCTCACGGACTCGTGAGTTCGAATCTCACCCCCTCCGCATGTATTATGTTTATCTAACTCAAGAGCAAGTATAAGAATTGGGTCTATATTGGTTTTACTTCAGATTTAAGAAAAAGATTTTGTGAACATAATTTAGGAAGGGTTAAAACAACAAAACATTATAAACCTTTCTTTTTGTCATATTATGAGGCGTATAAAAGCAAAAAAGATGCAATAATGAGAGAAATAGAATTAAAAAAGAAAGGTCAACAAAAAGAATTTCTCAGAGAAAAGATAAAAAATTCTTTAAGTTCCCAGCCTCCGGCTGGCCAACCGTAGGTTGGGAATCTCACCCCCTCCGCAAACAAAAAAATACCCCGTTCAGCGGGGTTATTTTTTTTATCCTCGGGCGACGACGACGCCCCGGACCTCTTTTGCGCCCGCGTCTTTTAGGATGCGGGCGCATTCTTCCATTGTGGAGCCGGTAGTGAAAATATCATCTACTAAAAGAATTTTTTTATTTATCATTGATTCTGGCTCCTGACACAAGAATACATTTTTAATATTTTTTTCTCTTTCTCCTTTTTCTAACTCTACCTGGGCTGGGGTTTGTTTTGTTTTAATTAAAATATTATTGAATACCGGAAGTTTTAAGTTTTCTGAAAGTTCTTTAGCTATTTCTTCTGCCTGGTTAAATCCTCTTTGTTTTAATTTCTTTTTGTGGAGCGGAATAGAAACTAAGACGAAATCAAAAAGGTTTGATGTTTTGTTTAAATTAATTAGATGATGTATAATTAAAGAGGTTAATGGTTTTGATAGTTCTTTGATATAAGGTTCGTATTTGAATTGGTTTATCATTTTTTTGACAATAAAATTATTATAGGAAGTGGCAGAGTAAAGACCGGTTAGTTTTTTTGATCTTCTGCAGAAACCGCAGGTCTTGCCATCAAGCACGACTCTTGGCTGAAAACAAAAAGGACAGTATTGTCTTTCGGAAATATCAATTAAAGAAAAACAATCTTGGCAAAGATAATTTCCTTCTTTTGAGCAGTTAATACAGAATTTTGGGAAAAGAAGATCTAAGATGAGCTCTTTAGTTTTGGACAGAAATTCCCACATTAAGATATTCTACAACCAAAAGGCAAAAATCAAAACTTAAATTGAAAATTATTATCTTTGTTTTCCACATAGTTCTTTTCTTTTTAATATGTGATACAATTAAATAATGTTCCGAGATATTCGTAAATTATTTAAAATACGACCTAAAAAATTTTTAGGAATAGATGTCGGAACTTCATCATTAAGGATTGTTGAACTGGGACGGCAAGGACAAGCGTATAAACTTATGAATTATGGAGAGGTAGGAACTTCGGCCTTTAGAGAAAAGTCTCTTAGGATTTTTCAAAAAAATAGTCTTGCGCTTTCTAACAAACAAGTAGCCAAAGCTATTCAGACCATCTTTAAGGAAGCCGAAATTCAGACCGAAGAAGTTAATTTTTCTATTCCTGATTTTTGTAGTTTTTCCACTACTTTTAAGCTGCCGGTAATGAGTAAAGATGAAGTTCCTGAGGCGGTTAATTATGAAGTTAGGCCATTTATTCCCCTTCCTCTTGCTGATGTCACTTTGGATTGGTTTATAATTGAGGGCGAGCCCTCTAAGACCACTCTTAAAATTTTAGTGGTAGCTATTCCTAATGATGTTATTCATCAATATCAAGACATTGCCAAGTTTGCGGGTTTGAAGTTAAGGATTTTAGAGCCCGAAGTGTTTGCCTTAGTTAGAGCCGCAATTAAGGATGAGAAAGAAAAGGGAGTAATAGGATTGATAGATATCGGAGCGCGAAGTACTACCTGTAGTATCCTTGAAAAAGGAATTTTAAAATCAAACCATAGCTTTAATGTTGCCGGGAATGAGTTAACAGAGGTTATGGCCAGATCTTTAAATATTGAGCATAGTAAAGCCGAGGAATTAGAAAGAAAATACGGATTAGTGCCAGACAGTAGTAGTTTTGGCGGATCTCCAGAAGAAATCAGAAAAATCCTAATTCCCTTAATTGATTCAATTTTAGAAGAGATTAGGAAAGTTTTTCGGAGTTTTTATCAACGGGAAGGAAAAAAAATAGAAAAGATTGTTTTGGCTGGAGGTTTAATCTCAATGCCTGGTTTAAAAGAGTATTTTTCCGTCGAATTAAAGAAAAAAATAATTATTGCTGACCCCTTTTTACATATTGCCTGTCCGTCAATTCTTACAGAAACTCTAAAAGAAATAGGACCATCCTATGCGATCGCTGTTGGCTTAGCGTTAAAGGGATTGGAATAATCTTTTGCTTTGCAAAACCGCGGATTTATACAGATAAGACGGATTTATACGGATAGTTTATCAGTATCAATCCACTAAAATCCGTATTAATCAGTGTCTGCTGCGAAGCAGTAGTATCATGGCTATAGAAATTACTCCTAAACGAAAAATCAAAATACCAACCTGGGTAATTGTTATTGGGGTTTTTTGTGTGATCTTAGTTCTGGCTTTTCTGGCCAGCTATTTTTATCTGTATAGGTCTGTAAAGCGAATGTCTCGGGAGATTGAGGAGAAAAACTCAGCAGCGCTTCCTTTAGAAATGGTCATAAGAGAGAAAAGAGGAGAGATTCTTCCTATTAAGCAAAAAATTGATGATTTTAACGGATTACTCTCAGGACATAAAAAACCACTAAAGATTTTTGAATTTTTGGAAAGGATATGTCTTCCCAATGTTTGGTTTTCTACTTTTAATTTTACTTTTGAGAAAGGAGAACTGGCTATTTCTGGCGAGACAGATAGTTTTGCAACTATCGAACAACAAGTTCTTATTTTAAAACAAGAACCTCTTATAAGAGATTTAAATCTATCTGGGTTTTCAATGAGCGAGGAAGGAGGGATTAATTTTACTCTCTTGCTTACTTTTGATTCTCAGATTTTCAAATAATGCCTCGAGTTATTCCTATTATCATCGTCATTATTTTACTTGCTTTAACCTTGGGTGGGTATTTTCTTTGGTGGCCCGAATATCAGGAATTTAAAGACAAGAAATTAGAACTTGAAATGAAAAATGAAAATGTTAGGCAAAAAGAAGAACATCTTTCTAAATTAGATGGTTATATTAACAAATTTTCGGAGCATGCAAATGAGTTTTCCAAAATTGATACTGCTCTCTCTACCGATCCTTCAAAACCCACTTTATATAATTTCATTCTGAAAACAAGCGCAGAAAACGGCTTAATTTTAAATTCAGTTGATATAGGAGAAATTTCTTCCGAAGAAAAAGGAATTCAAAAAATCCCTCTTTCTATTTCAGTTTCGGGCTCTTATGTTGCTTTTAAAAATTTCCTTTCTGTTATTTACAAAAATACCAGGTTATTTGAAATAGATTCTATTGGTTTTTCTTCTTCCGGGGAAATAGAAGAAGAGGGAAGGGAGTTATTTACTTTTAGCTTAGTATTAAAAACCCATGCCTATAAAGAAACGGAAATTGGAGAAGAATCAGGAGAAGAGATTCTCCTATAATTGTGTTTGATACTTAACAATATTATGGCTATAAAATTCATTAAAGAAAGAAAAAAACAGAAATACTTAATTATTGGTTTTGGAGCGATACTTTTGGTAACTGCTGTTGTTTTATGGTTTGGATATTTTAAGAAAGAAAAACCGGACGAGTTTCTCCCTATTGGAGTTGTTCCAGTCAGAGAAATAGAAATAAATTTTGGAGTTCTGGAAAACCCTCTCCTGATAGAATTTCAGCCCTTTGTGAAGATTTCCACTCTTTTAATCGGAGCAAAAGATATTTCTCTTACCCCCACTCTTAGCTGGGAGAGTGTTCCCGGAGCTGAAATCTATTTTTGGGAGATTATCGGCGTAGCATCCGATAAAACCACAGAAACCTCAGTGACTGTTTCAGAAAAGTTAAAACCCTCAACCACTTATGTCTGGAGGGTAATGTCCTGCAAGGAAGGTGGGGCAGAATGCAGTGCTTGGAGTAATCGGACTTTTACTACGGTTATTTTCCTTTTTCCCCCTGGATTAGTTTCACCGCAAGCAGAAGAGATTTTTGTGGGGAGAGAAAATCCATTTTTACCCTACTAATATGTCTCTTATTCAGCTTTTAATTAAAAAAAAAGTATTAGACAAACAAAGGGCTGTTACTCTGGAGTACGAAATTAAGACCTCGCATAGAAAAGAAGAAGAGG
>SDBV01011289.1_pt1 | contig 11599 bp, 22 predicted proteins | sample 2277081 | NCBI WGS metagenome assembly SDBV01 (sample SAMN10402039, study PRJNA504765) | marine sediment metagenome | isolation source: marine sediment core GS10_PC15, 223 cmbsf | place: Arctic Ocean: Southern Knipovich Ridge | collected 2010
AGACGATAATGGCATTAACGAAAAAGAAAGCCAAAACAATATTAACCGAAGGTTCAATAGGAGGAAAGAAATTAACTAAAGCCCAAAGAGGGCTTTTTGGTTTGATAAGTCAAGGAATTAAACCTACAAGGTTAAGAGGATGATTTGATTTTATGATGGTCGCTATTAGTTGCAAACAATTCAAGATTTTCAATTCTATCATCTTGTTTATTTTTCATAGGGTCGTTAGGATATTTGATACCTTTATGATGAACAAGTTCAGGTGGTTTAATATATCTTCCGATATGTTTTTCCATTACAAGATTTGCTCTTTTAACATAACCCTGATAATTACAAAAAGGATGAGTTTTATTAAGAGTAAATATATATCCTTGAGAGCTTATCTTTATACCCCCTTTCCAATTAGCTCCTTTCTTTCCTACACGAGATTTGGAATTGCAATAGTAAGAACAGTATTTCGTTCTTTTAGCACGACTTTTGATTGCATAATAGATTTTTCCGCAATGCTGACATGTAAATTAAGGAGGTTCTAAAATGACTTTAACAACTCAAACACTTAAGGATATTTATACCGGGGATAATGTAGTAAGCGTGTTTGCATTTACCTTTAAAATATTTGTAGATACTGATTTAAAAGTCACGGAAGTCTTAATATCCACCGGGGCGAAGACGCTTCTAACTATAACTACTGATTATACGGTCTCAGGCGCGGGTGATGCCAGTGGAGGAAATGTTACATTGGTAGCGGGTGCATTGGCAGATACTAAACAACTTGTTATACAAAGAAATCAAACACTAGACCAGCAACTTGACTTAGAGGAGAACGACCCTCAGCCTTCCGCCAATGTTGAAACACAATTTGATAAAGGTGTTGCAATGATTCAACAGGTTCAAGAACAGCTTGATAGAGCTATTCTTCAGCCCATTACAGAAACAACTACGATTGCCTTTCCCAGTCCGTCAGCCAGCAAAGCTATAGCTTGGGATTCAACTGGAACGGTATTAGAGAATATAGCTATTCTAAGCCAGACTGATGTAGATGCAGCAGCAGCATCAGCGGCAGCCGCGGCAAGTTCAGCTTCAGATTCGGCTTCAAGTGCTTCTTCGGCTTCATCAAGCGCTGGCAATGCCTCTGTTTCGGAGGCAAACGCAGCAGCAAGCGCAGCAGGTGTGAATTTACCAGACATAACTTCAGGAGATGCGACAAAGCAATTAAGGGTTAATGCTGGCGAAACAGGTTATGAATTATTTACAGGCTTGTCAACTCCGTTGGTACTTACGGCAGCTTTGTCAAGCAACGAAGTTCCTTTAACTGTTACCCAAAATGATACGACTAATAATCCTGTTGCTACGGTAATAAATAATGCCGGAGATGAAAAGGCTTTAGATATAAACCAAATAGGTGTGTCAGGTGCGAGTTCATTCGCTTTAGATATTAATTCTACCGCAGCTCAGCCAAATTCTGGTGCATTAAATATTGAGTATTCAAATGTTTCTACTACTGCAACTCTAGCTAGTATTACCAACGCAGGAACTGGTATAACATTGAGTCTTGTCGTAAATGGGGTTTTAGCAGGGGGTAAACATGGCTTGATAATTACCTCTGACCAAGCTCATGTAAATGCAGACTCAGCACTTGTGTTAATAAATCAGGATAATGCCAGTGCTTCCGAACCTGCATTAGAAATACTTAATGATGGTTCTGGTGTCCAGATACAAGGTGAAGGAAATGAGAACTTAGCTGCTAACGGCGTATGGACAGATAGAACCTCTACTCTAGCTGATAAAGACATTATAGCTGAGATAATATCACCAGAGTTTGCAGACAAACTAAAGACTCTTAAACTCTACTCTTACCAAAAGAAATGTGAAGTCTACGGAAATAAGAAGAAAGACTTAGAAGAGATAGACGAATCAGAGTATGATAAAGATAATTCCAGTCATAAGAAAAAAGGTAATAAGTTCTATAAGAAAGTAGGAGATAAAAAATACCCTACGCAGAAGAAGAATCCTCAATCAAGAATATACAAAGGCTACATTCTTGACGATCCAACTACGCCTGAAGAGCTTGTCTCATTAAATCAGCAAGGAGAGATTAACGGAGTCAGTGCCGCTGATGGGGTAAATTTCTTATTAGGAGCGTGTAAGGAACTTTTGAAAAGAATAGAAGTATTAGAAACGCCATAAGGAGGTAATTATGAATGAAGTAGAGGCATTAAAAGTTAAGTTATTCGATTTATCAAGAGAACAAGGGGAATTACAAAAAAAGTTTACTGAATTGGAAAAACAAAAACAAATTATTTCAAAGGAGCTTGTAGAAAAAGAAAAGGAGAAAGAATGAAAAAATTAGGTTTACTTATTTTAAGTTTTCTGTTTTGCGGAATGGCGTTTGCCACTCCAGTTGAGTTCACTCGGACATTAACTACAATTACAGGAAATATAACTGTAACGTCTGATACTTTAAGAACGGCTAACTTAAAAGACATTACTATCTATGTAAATTATGACGAGACTGAGACAGGAACAATATCCGCTGCTCTGTCTTACGATGTATCTGTTGACGGAACAAACTGGATAGACGGTTCGTTCTTTGATTTCTCAGGTGGCCCAGCATCTTTTCAAACAAGCGAGACTCTTTCATCAGATACAAACTATATATTCTGGTTAGAGAAAGCGACTAATTATCCGTTTATAAGAATACAAGCCGTCGGGAGTGTAACAGACGTGGCGGATGAGGCAGATATTGTAATTAAAATAAGAGGCGTAAGATAAGAGGAGGTAATATGAAACAGGTTATTGAGAAAATTAAGGAATTATACGATTTGCTAGTAGTAAGAAATGGGGAAGTGCTTACCGTAGGAGACGACTTAAAAAAGCGCGCAATCAAGTTAGAAGAGGAAGAGAAACAATCTTCAGATAAAACAAAGGAATTGGACACTAGGGAAATAGAAATCAACAGAAAAGGAGACATCGTGGCCTTAGATGAGAATAATAAGGCAGAAGTAAAAATGATAGCTGATGAAAGAGCGCAACTTGGGTTAGAGAAGAAAGCTTTTACCGACTACTCAGAAGATACCAAGAAAGAGAATACTCAGCTTAAACTCAGTCTAGAGGTTGCTTTGGCTGATTGTGCAGAGAAAGAGAAGAATTTAAAAGAAGGTCTTGCAACTCTTGAAGAGAGAAAGAAAAATCTGAAAGAAGAGGTCATTAAGGAATTTGACGAAAAGGTATTCGGAAAACTAAAAGCGTAAGGGGTAAATATGAGTGGTTTAACTTTTGTAGACGACCAATTTCAACTCCATGATAGAGGCGGTAATACCGTAAATTATCAAGTGGCTAGGCAAGACTCCGTAGGGGATACCCAGTACAATGCCTGGATCGCTGCCGATGGTAGTTTTATAATAATGGAAAGAAATCTTACGGACAGAAATGACATTACTAACAAATATGTTAGGTTTGATTCCTCGGCAACTTTTCAAACTGAGTGGGATAATAGAACTGGACAAACGTATTTGGAGTACAATGAACTATTTACGTAATTTGATATTCTCTATATTCTTGTTTCTGCCTCTATCGGTCTATGCTTTAGAGGTAGAATATGTAGAGATGAATCCCTTTACCGGAAATCTAGATGCTACTGTTACCGAGGCTACCTTAGATACCATTTATCTTCGTCAAGATAGCGTAAGTGCTGCTGATATTCCCATTGCTTTAGGTACAGGTTCACCGACAGTTGACCAATTACAAGAGTATTTTGATAACACAGGTTCATCAGGATTTTTTACTGGTGGTGTTTTATCCGATGGTGGCTCAGGCACTCTTGACGTAGCCGCAGGTGAAGGATTTATACGGACAACCAATGATGATAATGCCCCTTTGTTATCTTTTAAATGGAGTGCTTCAGCAGGGATAGCCGTACCAGATAATACAACTCAATATGTTTATGTTGACGATGCAGGTACTATTTCTTTAAGCACAGATGAATTTTTAGAAAAACCTGATAAAATACAAATTGGCGTAGTTACTGATGAGGCAGGTTCTACTATTCATATATTCCAACTTGGAGTTAGGCTTGAGGAGAGTATCGGAGCCGCAGGAAGATTTATCAGGCGTGTTCACGGTATTTCAAGGAATAATAGACTTGGAGGGCTTATCTTCGGTCAGTCAGGTGATGCCAATAGAGACGTAACTATGACAGCAGGACGACTAGAGTGGGGCAGGACAACGTATATTATCACTTCATTTAATACATCAGGAGCAGATACTTTTTCCACCTATTCAGCAGGTGGGCAAGAAGCCGCTGCTGCAAGTCAATGGGATAATGATAATTTTGATAATGGTGGGTCGCTATTGTCATTAGGAAATAATAAATGGGCTAATTTATTCTTTTTCATAGAGCCTGATGAACATATTGTTATGATTTATGGACGTTCTCAATTTAACTCACAAGCCATTGCGGAAAATGAGGGTGTACCCAGCTCATCACTCCCAAGTAAAGTAAGTGAAACAGGTATATTAGCGGCAAGGTTTACATTTAAAAAAGGGGATGACACCGCAGTAATATCATCGGCTTTTGAAGCCTTATTTGCTAATGCAGGAGTAACAGACCACGGTAACCTTGCAGGTCTTGCGGATGATGACCATACTCAATATATATTAGATGCAGGAGATATTTATACTGGTGTTCATGATGCAGGCGGAGCAACTTCATTTGAAATTCCCAATACAGCAGGAGATGTTGCTTTAAGCGTGTTAGGCCAGATAGCCGTAGATACTGCTCAAAAACAATTAGTAGTATATGATGGCATCGAAAAAGCTATTCCTCTACGCCATATAATTCAAGGTCAACTCGGAACGGGTGATTTTGACTCGGACGCGGATGTGTTTATACTGAGTTTAGATAGCACAACTTACCCCGACGGGATTGTTTTGACTGGGTGGGACGTGTCGTGTTCAGAGGCAGACCCTACAACCGAACTCGCGGCGAACCTAAACTTCGCAGATGATAGGGGAACGGGGGCTTTCCCCGGTGCAAGTGCTACTCTTATAGACGTGATTACAACTACCACCGGAAATTCATCTGAGAATGATATGTCAAATAGTGATAAGGGAGATGGAATAATATTAACAGGAAAAGAAATCTATATAACAATAACTGCTGACCCTGTTTCTGATACAACTTTGTTTAGAGTGTTAATTAAATTCTATATTCCGGAGTCGTAATTTTTTATGAAATTTTTTATGTTTAATATCATTAGCAAAAAGTTGCAGATTTTCAAGCCTATTGTCTTGTTTATTTTCGTTAGAACCAATAGGATATTTAATGCCTCTATGATGTATAACTTCTTCAGGAGTAAGGTATCTTCCGAGATGTTTCTCCATCACAAGTCGATGTTGCATAATATAACCTCGTTGACTGGCAAAAGGATGATTGGGATTATGAATAAGAATATATCCTTTAGGGGTTATTGCTATTCCTCCTTTAAAACTATTCCGATTACCCATTTTACCTTTGCTCATATTCCTTTTCCATTCTTCAGAGAATGGAGGACGTTTTTTACCTTTATTCCAAGGAACCCGACCAACACAAATTTTGTTTCCTTTATCGAATTGTCCAAGTTTATTACGCATATCAACCTCCAAAAATTAAAAGGCAGCTTTCGGGAGCTAACGAAACTACGAATAGTTCCAACCCTACTTACTGCCTTGAGTTTACATAAAAAAATCGCAGTATCGTTAGCTAATTTTATTATACTAAATAACATGAATTTGTCAAGAGGAGGTTTATGAGATATTGGTTGATATTGTTTTTGTTGACGATAGTTAGTTTTGATTGTTTCGCTTATAAGATACAATACAACAGTGAATTTATAGAAGTAAGCGATAAATACTCCTCAAAAGATTTTACAAATAGAACATTATTAGATGCAAAAGATTTAGAAGGTATAACAATATTTGGTTCTTGCTTCTCTAAAGAATTACCAAGTAGTTATACCAATCAAAGCTATGTTAGTGTTTTCCCTGACAACGTGATTAAAATTACATTTGTTAATTGTAATCTTGATAATGTTTTTATAAAGGCAGGTTGGGTTGTTATTGGTGGAACGCATAGAAAGTTTAGGGTTCAATCTGACGGTAAGGATTGGGTTTTAGATATTGACGGCACAAAGCAAGGTAAGGTAAATCCATGAAAAAAATAGTATTTATATTGGTAATTTTATCAGTATCTTTTTCTAATATTTGTTATGCAGCTATAGATGCAGCTACTCAATGGGAGTTTCGTTCTACCGCTACCGCTAATATGGTAAATGGTGGTGGTTTTGTGAGTGGAGCAAGTGGTTCTGACTTCTCTACACAAGACACAGCAGAAAGAACTTGGCTTCCTGCTGGTGGGGATTTTACCAATGATTTAAGTCCAACCAATGCCACGCCTTCTGTACTTACAAGTGCATCATATAACTTTGCAGCTGCAGATGTGGGGAATATAATTCATTTAACAGCAGGCACTAATCTTACGGCAAGTTGGTATGAGATAGTATCAGTTGCCGCAAACGCAGCTACTTTAGATAGGAACGCTATGACTGGAGCTCCTTCGGCTGATGTGAGTGGATATGAGGGGGGTTCTATGAATATAGGTGCTTTAGAGGATAGCTTCTTTGATAATATAGGTGATAATGCCGATGATGGGAATACTGTATGGTTCTATAACAATAATTCTGCCACTACAATTACATTTACTATGAGCCAAACCGTTTCTATTTCAGGTGGTGGAGTCAATAACCCTATTATGATTAAAGGGTATAAGACCACAAGGGGAGATGAACCAAGAGGTGATGATAGACCGACACTTGCTATAGGGGCAAATCTTTTTGAAATTCAAGATTTATGGGACATGCACAATCTTCAAGCAACAGGAACGAGTTCAAGGGTTCTTGATGACGGTAATACTTCAAAATTTATATCTTTAAAAGTAACTAATTCAAGCACTACTGCTGATAGAAATTCGATAAATCTTACAGACGGAAATTCTTCCGTTTATGATTGTGAGTTGATAAGTTATAGAGGACAAGGTATTTTTTCAAACACAAGCCACCACGAAATACTTTACTCTTATTTTCACGATAGTAATGTTGGACTTTTAGACACCTCAACAGGTGGTACTACTTTAATAGGTAATTTATTTGAAAGTCATGTAACGGCTGCTGTTCAGTTTACTGGTACTTCAAGCCAAGCTCAATCTGTTGTGAGTAACACTTTTTATGGTTCAGAAAATACAACTGGGATTGGTTTGGATTTATCTTCCGGTTCTGGTTTTAGAGCTGCTGCTATTCTTAATAATATATTCTATGGTTTCGTTACGGGGATAAATTACGGAGTGGCAAGTTCTACTACACTTTTGATTGACTATAACAATTACTTTAATAACGACACAGACGTAACCAATGTAACCAAAGGCTCAAACGCTTCCTCAGCAGACCCTACTTTTACAGACGTAGCACAAGTAGTCGGCACTACTGCTACCTACACAGGGTCAACCCTTACAGATGCAGGTGCTAATTTTGACAATGTAGTAAATAACCAAGATTTTATTTATATCGTAAGTGGTACAGGCGTTACCGCAGGACAATATTTAATCACGGGAAGCGCCACGACTACCGTAACGACAGACATAGATGCGGGAGAGAGTGCTGGCGGCGATATAGTTTTTCAAGTAACTACTGGTAGAGATTTCTCAATAGGAACTAATTTAAAAGCTGCAGGTTTTCCTGGTGCATTTCAGGGCGGTCTTACTACAGGATTTTTGGATATAGGAGCAGTCCAGAGAGAAGAACCAGCAGCAGGCGGAGGAAGAAGAGCAGGCTGGAGTATACAATGAAACACCTTGAACAAATAAAACTATGGGGTTCGATAATATGCGGTATCGCAGTAGTAGTAGGCTGGGTAATGATTTACGCCCCACTCCCCAAACAACAAGAAGCCTTAGCTGAGAAACACGAAGAAGATGTGATTAAACTTGAAGAGGCTGATGAGGAGATAGAAGAAGAGACTGATGAACTAAAAGATATATTTGAAGATTATATCTTAGAACAACGGATTTACAGAACGGAAGGAAATAGAAGAGAAGAACTTATGCTTGAACTTATTAAGACTAATTCGGAAAAATAAGGGGGTGGTATGGGAAACAATAAGATAATTGAATTAACTCAGCAAGAGCTTGAGGACATAAAGGATGATGTTAAATTCAGAACTATGGTAATGATGACCCTTAAGTCTCTCAAGGGTATTCCCGATACTGTCCGTAGCCTAAAAACTCAAGCAGCGTTTCAATGGGCTCTTATCTTAATTATAGTGGGACTTATTCTGGGTAATAACTTTGTTTAAATAAATATGAATAACAAATTAAAAATAAACGGTCAAAAATTCCTTGCTTTTAAACATAGAGTTTTAAAGGCTATATCTCAATTAGGCAGGTTAGAAAAAAGAACTCTTAAAGCAAGCGATGAAATAAATTCTTTAGCTGGTGAAGCCCGATCTATATTCACATCAATAAGCCTTCTTATACAGAATATGGGTAATATGATAGAGGATGAGGAATCGGTGCATAATAAGTTGAAAGTAAAGTATGTGTCAAGATAAAAAATTCTCTCTTGATATTCCTAGAATGGGATATTTTATTCTTTTCCGTCATGAAAGAGGGTTCTTAGGTAACCAAATTATGAGAATACAGAGGAAGAAAGGATTTACTAGAGAACATGCAAGGTACACTCATGTTGGCGTAAGTGGTGGAGGCCAATGGATGGTTCAGGTATCTCCTCCTCGCATTAGAGTGATTGATATTACGAAGGTATATAAAAATAAATATATAAGGATAGTGAGTTATAAAAACGAAATGTTCGACAAGAAACGTTACAAGGTATCTTTCTGGGCTGCTACCCATTCTAATCTTGGGTATGATTGGTTTGGTGTGTTACGTTTTAAATTAAAGTTTTTATTCCACCAAAAGAGAATGTTTTTTTGTTCAGAGAGTAGCATGGAAGCCTTGCAAAAGGAGTTTCCAAAAGCAATGAGGGCAATGAAACCTCAAAACTGTATGCCTGCTCATTTCTTAGATCCAAAATATTTTGAAACAATATGGGAGGGTACGGTTAAATCCATTAATCTCTGAGCTTAATTTGTAAATGACTAAATGCTAGCGACAATACCATAGCATCCCTATAAACCCACAGCCTAGCAAAAATCCTAATCCGTACATAGACAAACCAAAAACTTTATCACTCATTTTATTTATAGCTAATCTCAGAGTTTTCATTATTTGTTCCTCCTGTTTCTTTTGTCCCTATTATATTTTGATAGGTATGGGTATGAGAATGAACGTGTTTATTGAATGAAAGTAATACTCTTTCAACTTCTTTTATTCTGTAAACGTTAATACTTAAAAAACTCAAAGCCCACAAAACAAACAATAACATAATTATTGAAGTCCATATAAGCGACCTATCAAATATACTATCCATCTTTCCTTTGCTCATCTTCCCCCCTACCTTCTAATAATATTAGCAACAAGTCCTACCGTTAATATAAGCAACCATACGAAAATGAAAGTATTATGTATCCAATGATACATTGCTGTAGAAATATATATTCTCAATCCTAATACTATCACAAACAGAAATGCTGCACCAAAAGCAAAATCAGCTATTCTTCGCCTTTCTTTTTTATCTCTCTTGTTAGCAAATAAAAGTATATTCGCTATTGCGAAAATCAATCCTAAAATAAATATCCACCCTCCATAGTTTATAAAGTTCCACATATTATCTCCTCTTATAAGTTAACTATAATAGTACATTTCCTACAAATAAAACTCACTACTCCATCTTTAATGGATATTTGAGGCTTACCCTCTGCATCTCTTTGTGGTTCGTGCTTACCACCCTTAGAACATCTATCTTCAGGCACATCCCCCCTAACCATTTCAATTAACAAACCAAGTCTATTATAAATTAAACATAGAGCTATGAATATAAGTGCATTTATTATTATCATTTTTTATTATCTTTTACAATTTTGGTTTCCTCAAAGTATGAACATAGAATATAATTTTGGCCTTTTTTGGGAATAGTATTGCAGACTTCGCAGTTTATATTCTCACATTGGTTCCTTAATGAACATCCGCCGTTAGCTAGTTTTATTTTCCTAATACCTCCTTCATCACTTATGCTCACGGCATCGCCGCAAAACTTGATAAAAAGCACTATAAACAACAGAATAAACAATATCCATAGTAACATATTCACCTCCTTAAAACATAAACTCTTCGTAACTCTTTCTGTGTCGAGGATATGTAACAAGCCATATAATAGTCCCTACTATTAGTATTAAGACTAGAATCATAAAGCTTAAACCCGTAATTATTTTTTCTTTAATCATCCTTTGGGAGTTGATATATGGTCTAAAGAATAAATGATTAAATATAAAGCTTTAATATCTCGGCTACTTATTCTCCCTTTTGTTTTAATCTCAATTCTCATTTATTCTCCTTTTCTCTCGCCCTAAACCCTATACAGCCTGCAATGTGTACACCTTTTGCCTTGCAGTCATTCCAACACTTAGCGCATAATTCGCAGATGTCAAAGATAATCTTGTCGTAGTTTTCCCGGTAGATTTTAAAATCTTTGGTTCTGTTTTTATCGCCTTTACTCATTTTCTAATCTTTCTTTGACTTCTAACAAATTGCTTATTGTATCTTTGAATATAATACGTCTGTCTAATCACCATATTTATTTTTCTTTTTATTCTTGCTTATTATCCAGGCTTTATTTAATAGTTTTTCTTTTATAGCGGGATTCTCTCTAAAGAAATTCATCAGTTTTGTAAACTCTTCATCAGTTAAATCCTGTTTAGTGAAGTTACAGCTTCTACATACAATGTGTAAGTTTTTAATATTATTTATTTCTTTTAGTTCTTTTTCAGTTTTTTTATGTGTCCAATAACAAGGGTCTTTATGGTCTAAACTAGCGTCTTTAAGCAAAAATATTTGTTTGCAATATTTACAAGGTTTACCTACTGTCTTTCTTAGCATTTTTTCAACATCTTTTCTTGTTATTCCTTTGTTCTTTCCAGCAAGTTTAAGAGCTTTATATTTTATTGGGTCTTCTCTCATAAAAACTATATATTTTCTATTATGGCATCTAGGACTACAAAATCTAGAGACCTTCAAGTAGGGCATGAATTTTTTCCCGCATACTTGGCAAGCTCTTTCCTCTCTCCATTCATATCTTCTGTCTGGACGAATATATTCTTTTCTCATTCTAAGCTTTCTTCCAATTCTTCTAACCACTCTTTTAATTCATAAGTTTTAACCGACCCCATTCCTTGTATTTCTATATTACGTTTTTGTAAATATTTATCTCTAGCTGGGAATTTTTCTTTAAACCACCTACCGCTTTCGGTGGGGTTCTTGTGCCACCAATTATGGCAGAACATACATAATACCTTGAGATTAACTATATCATAATATAGTCTAAGGCTTCTCGCTTTTGAAATTACATGGGAGGTATGAGAATCTCTACCAACCACATATTTCCCACATCGTTGGCAT
>SDBV01011290.1_pt1 | contig 11598 bp, 10 predicted proteins | sample 2277081 | NCBI WGS metagenome assembly SDBV01 (sample SAMN10402039, study PRJNA504765) | marine sediment metagenome | isolation source: marine sediment core GS10_PC15, 223 cmbsf | place: Arctic Ocean: Southern Knipovich Ridge | collected 2010
CATCACCATCACACTCACTACCACTCTACTTTCCTATGACTACCCCTATCTTTCCTTAAAAATTGCCTGCACCAAAGGAACCTACATCCGCACCCTTGCCCATGATCTTGGGCAGCTATTACACTGCGGCGCCCACCTAAAAAAATTGACCCGCACTCGCTGCGGGCCATATACATTAAAAGATTGTGTCGATGGAAAGAGTCTTTATTAATCTAACTCAGGAAGCCAAAACATTTGCAAGGTGTTATCTGTTAATTTCTCAAAATCTTCTCTATCAAAATGATAGTTAGCATCTTTATTCTCCTTGTCGCCAAAAATCACTTGCAGTGCAGATGTAATGGGCTTCAAAAGTTTATCGAAAAATCCAGGCTTTTCCTGGGAATTTGTGACAATATTTGTATTTTTATCAATTGGATTTAAAACCATTTTTTATCCCCTTTTTAAATTCCTATTTTATCTCCAATTCTTTTTTCAAGATTTCTTTATTATGCTTAAAAAATGAGGTAATTTGTTCTTTTGTTACAAAGATTTTACTTCCTGAAACCCCATCTATTTCTGCATTTTCATAAAATATTTTAAACGCTTCTTTTTCTCTTAAAGGAAGAGTGTTTTTTAATTTTTCAATATTTATATTGAAACCTTCTTTATCTAGTTTAGAAAGAATATTTTCTATTATGCTCAAATCATCTATAGGTTTCTCAACTTCTTCTTCAGGAAGTGAACCCATTTGTAAGGTTCTATCTGGTAATATGGATCCTCCATTATTTTGTTTTTTAGATTCAGGTTTTTCAACAAGCTTTTCATGTAGCTTAACATTTATAGAAAGCTCTTTTACTTCTTTAGAAAGCTCTTTTACTTCTTTAGAAAGCTCTTTTACTTCTTTAGAAAGCTCTTTTTCTCTCTGCTCAAAGAATTTAAGCAATTCTTCATTTGTCATTAGATTATCGCTACTGAATTTCTTTTCATCTTGAAATATTTGAAATGCCTGCTTTTCTTCCGAAGAAAGAGCATTTACTCTATTAAAAATATTTGAACTGACCCCTGCAGAAGATACTTTTAGAAGAGGAATAATTTCCTTTTTGATAATATTTAAATCATTTCGTTTTTTCTTTAATCTTTCTTTTCTAAAGTTCTTTCCATCTACTTTTGATTGTTTCACTAAACAATTAGATCTTTCTATTTCAGATTTAAGTTGTTCTGGAGTCAATTTTTTTCTTTCTATTTTAAGATCTATATTTTTTGCTTCCCAATACTCATTCCGATCCACCTCTATCCTACCATTTCCGAAAAGAGCTTCAAAAACCGAAGTAAAAAAAGGCAAATGCTTTTCTAAAAAATCGTGAATTTTATCGGTCAATCCTTTCTTTCCATGCCATTCAGACCTTTGAACTTCTATATGCGAATGTATTTTATTAATCATAATTAAAAACCTCTTTGTTTTTATTTTTATTATAACAAAAATTTAACTAAATGTAAATAAAAATTTAACAAAAACCCTAAGTGTCTGAAAATAAGGAGATTCTGATGGGATATATTTATATATTCTATTTTGCTAAACTACTTAGAATGATTGTTTTAGAAAAGCTATCTGCAACCTACTCACCTGCAAGACCTTGTGGATTTGCGATTGGCAGCTTTGATGGAGTCCACATCGGCCACCAAAAGATTTTGCAGAAACTGCGAGAAAAGGTGGGGCCTAAGGGATGTATTTGTGTCCTCACGTTCTCCAACCATCCCTCTCATGTGCTACCAGGAAAAGAGCCTGCTGCCCTCATCCTTTCAAAAGGCCTCAAACTTGAAGCATTGGAAAAATGCGGTGTGGATCTCACCTATTGCATTCCTTTTACGCTCGATCTTGCAGCTAAATCCTATGCTGAATTTTTGCAAGAATTGATGCAGAGTTGCCCTTTTGATTTTCTTGTTTTAGGAGAAGGTGCATGTCTTGGGAAAAAAAGAGAAGGAACGCCTGAGAAAGTTTCACAACTTGGAAAACAAATGGGATTTGCAGTCGAATACATTCCAAAAATATTACAAAATGCATCTATGATTTCTTCAGGAAAGATTCGAGAACATATTCTCAGCGGGAATCTCTCAAAAGCTGCTGAGCTTTTGGGAAGACCATTTGCAATCGATGGCGAAGTCAAAAAAGAGCAAGTTTTCATTCCTCCAAATTTTTGTCTTCCACCAGATGGAAAATATTCAGTCTATGTAAACAATACGAAAAGAGAGACGATTCTCATCCGAAAGCGCACCATTCTATTACAATCTGCTGCTTCGGACAGAAAAATCTGTCTCATATTTTGTTAAAAGCTTTACATTTTCATTCACCCTTGCTTACAATACCTTCACTTTTGCTATTTAGAGGGTGTTGTTGATCCAAAGATTCCCAGGAATTTCACTCAATAACACTCTCTATACTATAAGCATGCACGGAAAATAAATTCTTTACGGAGGTAATATATGTCAGACAACACTGGAACTGTACACCTAAGAGCAAGATATACAAACCCGCAATTTCATAAACACTTACCGCTTACGACATCACAATTTTATCTAACGCGTCTCACAGCCGGACTTTTTGGAGAAGGATTCATCCGTACATTCGGATGGGATGAAAATGTTAGCCTTAGTTTAGCAACAAAAAAACTCGATAATTTCACAGGCTTTCGTGGTTGGTTCAGATCTTGGGGTGTTAATGCAGAAGAAGTAGGTGTTAAGCCAACCATTGTTGAAGAAGCTGTTACGCAAACCGTTGTTGAGCCAACTGTTGTTAATGAAGCTGTTAACCAAACCGCTGAAACGGCTGCACGTATATCTTCGACATGGAATGATTATGTACCAGGACCTATCAAGGCAGCTTATAATGGAGCTTGTGATCTAACATCACGCACTTGGAGTGATGGCTCTGATTATGCCACAAGAAATTCTGATTGGTTACTTTTGACTGGAGGAATTGCACTCTCAGCAGCGGCAATCAACCATTTTTTAACAAAAAAGGGAAAATTTGAAAATGAAAGTCTCCGCAATATTGTTTCTGTTTTAGGAGGTTCTGCAGTTGTTTTGGGAACGAGTTTAGCTCTCTCTTATACTGGATATTCTAATCCAGCGGAATTATCTAAAACAGTGGATATCGGAGCGCGTCTTCTCTTAACCCATTGGGCTTTTAAACTGGCAACACCACTTGCACAATGGAGTATGTGTCGCGTAACTGAGGTGATTGAACCTTTGAATGCAAAATTCGCTTATCCCTCAGAGAACATGAAACAAAAATCACAATAACTACATATGTATGAATATTGGGGCTTATGACGTTTTATAGGCCCTAATTTTTTTAAAATAAAATTTAACGGGAAAAAATCATGAGTGATTCTATTTTGGTACGTGGAAAACAAAATTTTGTATCTGGAATGAGCACTTTGGTGAAAGGAACCATACACCCAGCTACCTATGTTCTACTTGGCCATTCTTTAAAAATCGAAAACAAAATCCCCAATATCGATTTGGATTGGGAAAAGATTAGCAGTATTTTTACAAATTTAAGAATAGGAGAGACTTTCAGCACATGTGTTGAATTTTGCAAAAATTTTACAAATATTGCAAATGATACAGTTACAAACGTTGCAAATATTACAAATGTTACAAATGATACAGTTACAAAAGTTGCAAATGATACAGTTGCAAAAGTTGCAAATGATACAATTACAAATATTGCAAATGTTGCGAAAGAAGCATTTTTTAGTGCTGGAAGATCCATTCAAGAATTGGATCTATCTGCAACATATGGAAGTGTTGTAAATTTGTTTCATGGCTATTCTTCTGAAATAGGAACTGCAGCCGTATGGGTGGGAGGAACTATTCTCGCCAATGCAATTCTTAAAAAAGCACCTGTTATCCGCAACTTTTCGAACATACGATTCATAACTGCTGGCTTATTTGTTGCAAGTATGACTTGGTTGAATCCATCAGAAGCATATGCAAGTATTCTAGATTCCTTTCAAAAGCATTCTTTTGAAATAGGAGTTGCAGCTACTTGGGGCCTTTCAGCAACTTTTGCAAACATGATTCTAAAGAAAATGCCCGGCATCAATCACTATCCCAAAATGCGGTGGATCATTGCCCCAGTAGTTGGTTTTGGAATCATTCAGTTCGGTCTTAATATGAAAGAAATTCCTTTTCTTCCTCCGAAACCAGAAGTTTTTGTCAATATCGCCAGGCAAGTCGTAGTGATTGGTGGATCTTGGAAAGTGGCTAATGTAGTTTCTCAATATCTTTTCAGAGCGGTTCGCCTCTCTTCTGACACGATTGCTGGTTTTATCTCAGATGGATGTAAGCAATTCGAAGAGGTTTTGCAGTTTCTCAATTTGGGACAAAAGCCATCAGAACAAAACCCTCCAGCTCCCAAAAAAGAAGCCACCCTTCCGAAAGAAAAAATTATCAAAACAGAAAATACACCTCTTGTGCCAAAATCAGAAGATGATGCAGTTCTTGAATCTGAGGATGCCATTAAAGAGAAAACATCATAAAAATAAATGCCTAACTTGTCCTGTGGAATTGTAGGCCTTCCCAATGTGGGGAAGTCCACTCTTTTTAACGCTCTTACGAAAAAAGCCGCGGCTGCTGCTGCGAATTATCCTTTTTGCACGATTGATCCCAATGTGGGGATCGTCGATCTGGAGGATGAGAGGCTACTTTCTCTTGCTGAGCTGTCCAACAGTAAAAAAACGATCCCCGCATCCGTCACATTTGTAGATATTGCGGGATTGGTTGCTGGAGCATCCAAGGGAGAAGGGCTTGGGAATCAATTTTTAGCCAATATCCGTGAGACCGATGCGATTATCCATGTGGTGCGTTGTTTTGAAAATGATGATGTAATCCATGTTGCAGGCAAAGTAGATCCAATTAGTGATATTGAGGTGATCAATCTCGAACTGATTTTGGCTGATTTACAAATGGCTGAAAATACACTCTCAAAACTCGAAAAGCAGATGAAGGGAAAAAAAGAACTCGGAACTCATGTTGCAGCACTAAAAAAGGCAATCGCCCACCTCAATGAAAATCATCCTCTCAGAATGCTAGAGGTCTCTGATGAAGAGCGAGAAATTCTCTTTGGTTATCCCTTTTTGACGCTCAAAAAGGTGATTTATCTTGCTAATATAAAGGAAGACGATCTGCCTGAAATGGACAATCTCCATGTGCAAGCAGTGCAAAAATTTGCAGAAAAAGAGGGAAGCCCTGTGATTCCATTTTGTGCTAAGCTGGAAGAAGAGCTTATGCAGCTTTCGCCTGAAGAAGCAAAAGAATATCTTAACACGCTTGGCCTGACTGAGCCGGGTCTCAATCGTCTGATCAAAGCGGCATTCAGTATGCTGGGACTGATTAACTATTTGACGACGGGAGAGCAGGAAACACGGGCTTGGACAATTCGAGTGGGAACCAGCGCACAAGAAGCCGCTGGAGAAATCCATACCGATATCAAAAAAGGATTTATTCGCGCTGAAGTGGTCTCTTTCGAGGACCTGATCAATTACAAAGGGCGCGTTGGTGCACGAGAAGCGGGAAAGGCTCGCTCTGAAGGCAAGGAATATATCGTCAAGGACGGTGACGTGATTCTCTTTTTCCACAACTAAAGAGTTTTTTGCAAAAAATATTAGGCCCTGTAAGAGGACATGGAAGCGAGTGGAATCTCGCTGGAATGCTCTTCCAGCCGATGGCTGCTAGCGCACAGCAAAATCGGTCCGTGCGAAAAGGGATCAGTGCTCTGAGGCTGTGAAAAAATAGAGGATCAAATCGATTTTGAGGTGATTTTGGTGTCGAAACTCATCGTTTCCAAGTTGGCATACTCAATAGAGTAGACGACTTGGAAACGATGGGTTTCGGCGACGAAAGCGCCCAAAAGCAATCATCCGATATTTTTTCACAGCCTCTCTGCACGGACCTTTTCGCGTAGGATCCGATTTGGCAAAGCGATAGTCAGCTCAAGACGAGAATCGCCGGACGCGACAACCACAGTTTATCGCGCTGATATAATAGAGGCCCTCTTCAAGTATTTTATTTTAACTGAGACTCTAAAATTAATAATACTTTTTCTTTTCACTTGATTGGGTTTTCTTAGGTTGCTAAGGTTGGTGTGTGGCTGAGAAAACCGAAAAGGCAACACCAAAGAAGCTGCGCGATGCTCGCAAAAAAGGGCAAGTGGCCAAGTCGCAAGACTTCCCCTCTGCCCTAACGTTTATTGTTTCCATTTCTTCTGTTCTGATTTTATCTGGGTATATCTTTGAGCAATTAGGTAGTTTCATCATTAATATGTTTCGTAGAGTCCAGATGGGACACATCGATATGCAGATAATGGCCCCTGGACTTATGACCGAGACAATTCAGACGATCTTTAGATGCAGTCTTCCCATTTTGATCGTGACGGTTTCTGTGGGGATTTTGACGAGTTTTTTGGTCGTAGGGCCTCTCTTTGCACCCGAAGCAATGAAGCCAGATATTAAAAAGCTCAATCCTGTTACGAATATTAAAAACATGTTCAAATTTAAAACGATTTTTGAACTACTTAAATCTATTTTTAAAATCTCAGGTGCTTTCATCTTAATCTGGACAGCAGTCTATAACAGTATTCCAGAAATTATCGCTTGTGCGGCTCTGCCAGTCGTGGGCAGTGCCCAGGTATTTGCTGCTTTTTTGATCAAGGTGATCATTCGAGTGGGAATTTTCTTTTTAGCGATTGCAATTGCCGATTTGGTCTTCCAAAAGCGCAATTTTGCAAAAGAAATGCGGATGGAAAAATTTGAAATCAAGCAAGAATTTAAGGATACAGAAGGAAATCCTGAAATCAAAGGCCAACGCCGCCGTATAGCACAGGAGATCGCCTATCAGGAAGGGCCTGTTGGAGTGAAGAGGGCCCGCGCAGTCATCACGAATCCGATCCACATCGCTGTGGCTATTGAGTATGACGAAGAAGTAGAACCTGCACCACGAATCATCACCATGGGGAAGGGCATACTTGCCGATCGGATTGTAAAATTGGCAGCAGATTACGATGTTCCAGTCATGAGAAACGTTGATTTAGCACAAACACTGTTCGAAAAAGGCGAAATCGGCGATTATATACCAGAGGAGGCATACGAAGCCATCTCTGAGATCTTGCGCTGGCTGGAACAGCTTGAAGCAGAAGAAACTGCGCATTTGGAATTATTTAAATAAACCCGCCCTATAAGGACGGGATGTAATTTGGTAGGGGGCTTCGTACCCCTTCCAAATGCGGATTTAAACTACCCGGCCCTAAAGGACCAGGTTTTCTTTATCTGGATATATATGAAAGAGTTTTTACAAAATGTTGGTCGTTTTTTAAGTGGGGAGCGGATGCTCCGATTCGTCAGTCGCTCGACGGATCTGTTCCTCGCTATTTTTATTATCATGCTCATCGCGATCATCATTGTCCCGGTCTCTCCTGGGGTTTTGGACAATTTCATTGCGATCAACTTGACGATCTCCATTACGCTCCTGATGGTAGCGCTCTATATTCCCAAAGCAGTCAATCTCTCGATCTTCCCCTCTCTGCTTTTGATTACAACGCTTTTTCGCCTTGGAATTGAGATTTCGGCTACGAAGCGGATCTTGCTCTATGCTGATGCGGGGCAAATTATCTACGCCTTCGGGGAGTTTGTCGTCGGGGGGAATTTTGTCGTTGGTGGAATCGTATTTTTGATCATCACGATCGTTCAGTTCATTGTAGTCACCAAAGGTGCCGAACGGGTCGCTGAGGTAGCCGCCCGCTTTACCTTGGACGCGATGCCCGGTAAGCAAATGAGTATTGATGCTGACATGCGAAGCGGTGTGATTGATTCCACCCAGGCTAGACAGCTGCGTCTTGCTCTGCAAAAAGAGAGCCAGATGTACGGGGCGATGGATGGTGCGATGAAGTTCGTAAAAGGGGACGTCATCGCTGGGATTGTGATTGCAGTGATCAACATCGTCGGGGGTCTCATTATTGGGATGGCGATGCATGGGATGACAGCACTGCAGGCAGCCCGCACCTATACGCTCCTATCAATTGGAGGTGGTCTCGTTGCACAGATTCCTTCGCTTTTGATCGCCCTTACAGCCGGTATTATCACTACACGTGTTTCGAGTGAGAAAAAGGATGAGCACCTTGGTGGTGAAATTTCCTCTCAACTCCTCAGCCAGCCCAAAGCAATCATTATTTCAGGTGTCGTCATCACGATGATGGCCTTTGTTAAAGGCTTTCCATCGCTCATATTTGCCATCCTGGGTTTGTCCGTTATGGGGATCGGAATCTTTACCATCTTTACTAAAAAGAGAGAAGTTGCAAGAGAAGCTCGAGTAACAACCGGTGGGATGGTCGAAACGGATGTTACGGGTCACAAGGTGATACGTGGAGGAGTCGATGAATATGCCCTGACGCTTCCGATTATTTTGGAGGTAGGTACCTTCCTCTCCAAAGAAATCCGAAGGGAACGGGGAGGGGTGACGTTTGTCGAACAGATGATTCCGAAGATGCGGCATGCCCTCTACCAAGATCTAGGAGTCCGTTTCCCCGGCGTACATGTGCGAACTGAATCGCCAACGCTTGGAGATGATGAGTATATGATCCATCTCAATGAAGTGCCCATCGTCCGTGGAAAAATCGAAGAAGGGGCTCTTCTCACCAATGAGGATCCCGAAACTTTAAAACGCTACAATATTCCATACACGACATCGAAAAATTCAATCGGACAGCCCTCTTACTGGGTGGAAACAAAATATGAAGATGTGATGAAAAAGGCAGGGATCAAATTCTGGAAACCGCTCGATGTGATGATCCTCCATCTTTCCTATTTCTATCGTCAACATGCAGCCGATTTCATTGGAATCCAAGAGGCGCGTGGTATTTTGGAATTCATTGAAAAGTCGTTTCCCGATCTCGTGAAAGAAGTCACCCGTCTTGTTCCCTTGCAAAAGTTGACGGAAATTCTCCGCCGCCTTGTGCAAGAGCAGATTTCAATCAAGGATCTGCGCACGATTTTGGAATCTTTGAGCGAATGGGCCCAAACGGAAAAAGACACGGTCCTTTTGACCGAATATGTCCGCTCTTCTTTGAAACGCTATATCAGCTATAAATATTCACAAGGGCAATCGATCCTCTCGGTCTACATACTCGACCCTGAAATCGAAGATATGGTCCGAGGTGCAATCAAACAAACTTCTGCTGGATCTTATTTAGCACTCGATCCCGATACTACGCAGATGATTCTGGGTGCCATGCGCGCAGTCATCACCCCCACTCCTGCTGGTGGACAACCCCCTGTCATGCTGACAGCCATCGATGTCCGCCGCTTTGTCCGCAAATTAATCGAAGGAGAATTCCCCGATCTGGCGGTAGTTTCCTACCAGGAAATCGTTCCTGAGATCAAAATTCAGCCTCTCGGACGCATCCAATTGACGTAATCTTAAAACTCTACTAAAAGAAGGGTTATGCAGGACGATTTTAGCACTTCGCCTATTGAACCCACAGAAAGTGCCCGCATCCAAAAGCAAGAGCAGATGGAAGCGCGCAAAATCGCCATTGCACAAGAGGCGAGCCAAATCTCGATGACAGAATTTGCTGAAGAGGCAGCCTTCAATCCGGTCATGATGGCTAAAAGATTCCAAACACTCGAAGAAAAACTACGCAAAAAAGGAATTGAAAAAGAAGAAGCTAAGAAAGCCGATGAGAAAACTCTTGTTATCGAACAAATTGAAGAGGTGTCTGAGCAATTTGAGAAGAAAAATCCCGAGCTAACGGCCCGCTCACTTCAGCTTCTGCATTCGCAGATCAAAGACGGCGATTCTTCAGAAGAGATCTTGCGCAAAGCAATGAAGAATTTTCCTGATCATTCGCTGGCCGATGAATCTCTTGAATTTTTGGAAAAATCGACCTCGGGAGATGTACTTGCAAAGGTGCGCCAGGCAAAAGAAAATCTCAATGAGACCTATGGCAGAGAAGTGCTAGCGGGACGCAATATGGGAGCAGAGGCGAGAGAATTTTCTAAGGCAGGATTGGGCACTCCTACAGGACTTCGTGATCTCTATCGAGATATCACAGGCAATCCTCGCGAGGCCACGAAACTCTTTGGCGAGCTCAATGAAAAATTCACTTACCAAAAGATGCAAACAGCAATCGATTTCATTCTTCACGCCATGGGCGCCGATCTAAAATCCAAGGGGCCCTCCATTGCGCCAGGAGAGCTTCACACTCTCATGACCGAGGCGCGCAATCTCCTTGCTATCTTGTGGATCTATCGCTTCTTCAAAGGGCGCATGGATTTGATTAATGCCTCCTTTGAGCGGGCGGGAATGCTTCTCCCTTCTCGGATTACTTTTGAAATGCTAGCAAAAATGTTTGTCCAATTCTTGACAGAGCGGTATCCTTCTATGGATAAAGTATTCCAGCTTGCGCTAAAAATGGGAATTTCTGCCGATTTGCTTGCACAAATTATTCTTTTTACCCAGATGCGCGATGGCGTGCGCGGTGTAGCCCCCAAGCTCTTTCGCACAGATCAGCACCGCCATGATGTACTGATGTCTTTCATCGAAGCTCTTGAAGAGTTGGAAGAAGAAGAAGAAGAGGAGGAGGAGGAAAAAGAAGAAGAGGACGAAGAAGAATAATGGACCGATTTGCTCAAATTCTCTTTGACCTCAGCAAGGAACTTGATGTCGATCTCTATCCCGATCAGAATCGAATTTGTCAACTCAATTACCACGATGAGCTCCATATTCAAATCCAATATGACGAGCCAAAAGAGCAGGTTTTGCTTGCCACTTTTGTATGTGAAGTCCCTCCCGGGAAATATAGAGAAAAACTCTTGAGAGCAGGTCTTATAAACAATAGAGAATATCCCCGCCCTGGAACGCTGTCTTACAGCGAAAAAAATAACAAGTTGACCCTTTTCGAATACGTTTTTGCTCCCAATTTGACAGGAGAAAAACTTTTAAAAGTCCTTCAAGCCTTTATTGAAAAAGCAAAAACGTGGAAAGACGCAGTTGAAAATGGACGTCCCCTTCCCATTAAGCCACCTAAAGGGGGCGGCAAATCAATGTTTGGAATGAAACCATGACCCTTGAAGAAAAACTTTTGCAGACAAATGTGGGTCCACAATGGGCTCATGTTGGAATCAGACACCATCATGGGATCGATCTTCCCCTCTCTGCTTTGCACAGCAAAAAAAGCTGCGGCATCGGGGAATTTTACGACCTCCTTCCACTCATCGACTGGTGCAAAAAAGTAGGGCTAGACGTGATCCAGCTTCTTCCCCTCAATGATACAGGCGATGACACGAGTCCTTTCTTTGCCCTCTCCTCTACGGCACTCAATCCTCTCTATCTCTCTTTGCACAAGCTGCCTGGAGCAAAAGAAAAACAACTCGAAGAGCTGCGCCGTTTCAATCAATTCCCTCGGGTCCATTACCATGAGGTACAGAGTCATAAATTCCTTTTCCTACGCCAGTATTTTGAAGAAATGGGACCTACGATTGTCAAAGAGAAAACTTTTGAAAAGTTTGTAGAAGATAACGATTGGGTCGAAACCTATGCTCTCTTCAAAGTTCTCAAAGATCT
>SDBV01011291.1_pt1 | contig 11598 bp, 16 predicted proteins | sample 2277081 | NCBI WGS metagenome assembly SDBV01 (sample SAMN10402039, study PRJNA504765) | marine sediment metagenome | isolation source: marine sediment core GS10_PC15, 223 cmbsf | place: Arctic Ocean: Southern Knipovich Ridge | collected 2010
AACCAGCTGAGCCACCTTCCCAGGTAACTCACTGATTGAGCCGATGGTCTCCCAATTTCCATCACCATACTGCTGCTCCAACATTCTAGCGTAGGTATTCAGGGAAATAGCCCATACCGAATAGCCTGTGTTCCTGCACGCCCCAACCGCCTGAAGTACGGACGCTTTATCATCCGGGTCGCCATCAGTGAAGTGGATAATTACCTTCTGTCTCTCCGGCATCCTGTCCATCAGTACCTTAAGCGAGGCAATCGCTGGTCCGGACGGAGTGCCACCGCCCTGCTCGACATTTCCCAGGCACAGGCGACCCATTTCCCTGTCGCATATTCTGGTGGTCTGAACATCAAAGAAGCCGCCTGTATAGGTCAAGGCAAGGAAGTTAACGCCCCGCTTCCGTATCAGTCCCTCGGCAAAGACGCAGGCCGTTGCCCAAACATAGTTCATAGAATGTCTCATTGACCCCGACACATCGAGCAGGAGGCCAACGGCTAAGTCGGGAGTCGACAAGACCTCTCTCCTCTTGAATACTCGGAGGTTTCCGGCACCGACCCTAGCCAGATTACGGCGGTCTAGTTTCCCAACGGTCAGCCCGCTGAGGTATCGGGACTTGACTTGTGCTTGGCGGTCAAACACTCTCTGCATTTCCTGTATCTCGTGTTCAACCTGCTCCCGGACAGCGGATGCCGCTTTGCTGTCATAATCGGCCTTCTTGGTCTGGGCATCCACATTCCCGATAGGCTGGTTAATGACTGCCGCCACCGACTGTGAGAGGTCTTCCAGTTCGTGAGCGATGGCGTCCATTATTTCTTCAAGTAGCTCTTCGGGGATTTCTTCAACATCCCGAATGTCAAACTCATCTAGGTTTCCGGGAGCTCCCTGCTCATCACCGCCCTGCTCGCCGCCTTCCTCGGCCTCGCCTTCCTCTGGTTGCTCTCCACCTTCACCGCTGAAGTGGCCAAATTCCTGCTCTGGCTCGTCTGGCGCTGGCTCTGGCTCGGCTCCTGCCTCTGGCTCGGCCTCGCCTTCCTTATCTATATCACCATCACCGCCAGCCCCATCAGAGTCGGCCTCTTCTTCGCCACCTTCGCCATCTTCACCTTTCCCATCTTCAGCCTCTTTCTCTCCGGTGTCCCCTTTACCCTTACCCTGGGATGATCCCTCACCGGTTTCCCCAGGACCACCATCCCCACCGGCTCCGCTTTCCTCGCCTTCCTCACCCTGCTCGCCTTCCTCGCCCTCACCTTGCTCGCCTTCCTCGCCCTGCTCGGATTTCTCCTGCTGTGGCTGTGGCTTGGGTGGTGGTGCCTGTTTGGGAAGCGGGTCATCCACCTTGGGAAAGTTAGCTGTCAGGTAGTCCCAGCAAGCAACAGCGAGCTGGAGACGGAGAGTAGCATTAGAGGTGCGAACCGCCTCAATGGACTTACCCATCAGGAAGGACATTGCCTTGTGAACTTTGGCGCTCATCTTCACGGGAAGTGGATAGTCGTAGAGTGAGCAGGCTATCCAGAGGTTGAGCATATAGTTGTATGATGGCTTGGCGTCCCGGGCGATAAGGTCAAAGTCTATGGGACGCTGGGAGCCACATCTCTGGCGTGCGATACGGATGTATTCTCCCAGTACTGGCCATTCATCTCCAACGTGGTAGTCGATGAAAGCGTCTTCCAGAATATTTTCCACCCGCAGGATTTCTTCTACCGCTTGAGGGATGTTCGTCTTGCTTCGGGGCGTTATCCTGCCGGCAAGGATGAGTTCAACCTCTTCCTTACTGGTACCGGAAGACCATAGACAGTGGCCTCCTTCGTGGGCAGCGTATCCGATAACCTCGTCAACCGCCTCACCTTTGAAGGGAGTCATTAACTCCCGAAGGGGCTTGTAGTCCAGGAAGACGCGCATCTCGGTAGGTTTTCCCTGCTTGGTACGAACCCACCAAGTTTCGGATTGGCCGTTGGTTGACCACACAGCACGGACACCGCTCCCCATCACTCCGATGAGGCTATCCGAGCCACGCAGAACCGAGGTCAATTCCCTCACTCGGTCGTCTGAGGCATCCTGTCGCCAGAAGTCGCTCAGGCTTCCTTTACGTGTCATCTTTTTTCCTCCTTTCCGACCTAGCATTGTCAAGTGGGGTAGGTCATCTCCCCACGATACTGCTGGGATACCCAGCTGACGCATCCCAGCCAGTATTTCGCTTATTCCGTCAGGCTATCCAGTTCCTGTAGAGCTTCTGCCGTGTCCAGGTCTCGGTTGAGCCTCTTATTCTCCCCTGCATCAGTAGCAGAAGGGACGTGCCGGACGAAGTCCACACTCCCGCTGTGAATGAAGATGTAAAGGCCATCTACGGCTTGATACTCCTCGTTGGTGAGTGTCTTTCCCATCTCCTGCCGTAGCTTCTTACAGGCGGTCTCAAACACCTGCCACTTTTTCTCCAGCCTATCCTGCTCGGCGATATCCTTACGAACCTTGACCAGCTGCTTTTCCAGCTGACTTATCCGGGCCGACCTGTCAACGGTCAGTCCCTCTTCGAGAGCCTTTTCCACGATATTTGAGCTAACTGTCGTCATCGTCAATATCCTCCTCTCGGCCTTCTACGAAGGCTTCGTCTATTGAACCGATTATCTGGAGATGTTGGAGAAGAGCGGTGCGGTCAACGCTTTCATCCAGCTCGTTGATGATGGCATACATAACCGCTTCAGGAAGGGGAAGCCCTTCTACCACGTCCTGAGCCGCCACCAGTAGTTGCCGGATAGAGGGAGAGCAATCCACTTTCGGGTTACGCCGAATGTCTCTGGCGAACTTGGCCAGCTTTAGGGCTATTTCCTTGTCAACCCCTGTCCGTTTGACGAGTATCCTGGCCTCTACCTTCATTGGAGGCCAAGACAGTCGGATAGTTCTACCGAACCGTTCCCTGATGGCTTTGTCCATGGGGTTTGTCCCGACGTATTCGGCTCCCTCGTTCAAACAAGCGAAAAAGACGACTCCGGGAGCCACCCTTATCATCTTGCGAAGGTCGGGAACCCACGCCGCTCTCCGCCAGTCCCACAAGGCAAAGTTAGTGTTCAGGACTTCGGGATGACAGCGGTTAGGCTCATCCAGAATGATTACGCAGTTGGGCAGTTGTAGGGCGTCCACATACCGAGCCTGCTCGTAGTAAGTGCCCGTCTCCATGGACAGCCTGTCTTTACCCCAAACCTCGGACGGCTCCTGATACATCCCCCAATGAACCTCAAAGCAAGGCCGTTTGAAGGAAGCGGCAAACTCCCACCCCAGGGAGGTCTTTCCCACACCAGCGGGGCCGAGGACTTTCACATTGACGGCTTCCCCTCTCTCGGAAAGCTTCCCGATAATGTAGAGTTCCCTAGCCACCTTCTCGGACACCCAAAAGTCGGGCTGAGGAGAAGGCACAAAAATACCCGGGAGGAGTTCTTCATCCTCTTCGGGCTTCTCTAGGTTTGCCGTCTCTACCTGTGGGGAGACCTCATCACTTGGAGGGGTCTCCGCTACGGCCTCACTCGGCTCAGGCTCCGGGACAGGCTGCTGGGATTGGGATTGAGTATCCCCGTGGGCGAATTTCAGATGGTCTACCCTGTCCTTCTCCGACCAAGGTTCGTAAGGGCAGTAGGGACACTCAAACTTGGTAACCTGTGTCTTTGGCATTTTGTTTCTTTTATCCCCCTTTCGTAGTTTTGTCCTTGATAGTCGACCTCTACCCCTAGAGGTTCTAAAACCCCCATCCCGGGAGGCTCGCTGGCTCTTCGTCTGCCAGCCTCTCCGGATGGAGGTTTTAAGGTAAGCCTTTGCGGGACAGGTTGTTTCACCTGTCCCGCTGGCTGGTCACTATTCAATTTTACTAGCTCTGGACTTGCTCGGCCTCTGGCTCTTGCTCGGCCTCTGGCTCTTGCTCGGCCTCTGGCTCTTGCTCGGCCTCTGGCTCTTGCTCGGCCTTGACTTTAGCCTTGCGGATGATTTTCTTCTGCCAGTCTGCTGATAACCTGTCATAGCGGTTATGCTGTGGCCTCTGCGCCTCTGGTATGCCTAGCGCTTCCATTGCTGTCTGAACACTTTCAAAAGCGCATCGGCCATCGGCTAAGAAGTAATCGTATTCGCCATTGCCATTGCCATTGCCATTACCAGCGGTTGAACCATTGCCATTGGATTTTTTGGCCTTAGTAACGACCTCAACGGATAGCTTCCCGGATTCATCTACTGTCAGGGCAAAGAATTTTCCATGTAGCACGGAAATTTCCACTTTTGCCTTGACCGCCGCTTGATGGACAACGGTTGCGACTTCTGCGCCGATACCGTTGAGGACTTTTGTCGCTGATTCAACCGCTTTTTCAGCGACAATATCCGCCTCAAGCTTCTGTTGCTTCTCTAGCAACAATTCCAACCTTGACTTGTCTGCCATCTTGGTTATCCCCCTTACATATAGTCAAATGACTTTTTCGCCACTTGCAAGGTAATATTACCATTTATAGCGTAGCTTGTCAAGCGTATAACAGACATTACACGCAGGCTATAATCAAGCTTGATTTTGTTCAACGCAGGCACACACAACGAGGTAGGGTCGAGTTGTTCCGCAGCCTCTCAGGAGCATAGAGCAAAGCCGTCCCAGGGCGAGGTGACATTTGTAAACTAAAGCAACCTCGGGAAAAGGGATGAGGTATCTCTATCAGGAAGTGAGCGACGGTGGGCTAGTTCTTGAAAGACGACCCGGAATTAGGCCACTGGCCAGCAAGCTAACCGATGGGTAAGTGGACTAGATTTTGAGTGGAGTTGGTAAGGGGCGCCAAATTAGTAGACGGGGGTCAGCGTTAGCGGCCCCCTCAGATCGACCAGGAGCGAACCAGAAAGGTAGAGTATGTCTCGCCAGAGCTTAAAGGGGCCTAGATTTCGATTACAGAGCGTCATATTTTCGGGTTTTGGGCTTGTTAGGCTAAAAGGGGCTTTTGTTAGGTTAAAAGGGGTACTTGTTAAGGTAATCAGTAGAAAATCAGTAGAAAATCAAGGAATTCCCCTATCCTTAGAAAACATCGGCCAGGGTTGAAACCCCAACCACGAATAGGGCAATTCCGATGACCGCGGCACCAGTCAAGGTGGTCTCACCTAGTTCCGGAGCCATCATGTACCAACCGCCGCCGGTCACTGCGACTCCCAGTATCAACTTCCAGAGGGATCTAACTACCTTCATGCTAACCTCCTTTCTCTCTAAGAGTGGTTATATTCTCTTGAGCCACCCGGATAGCAGCTCGCAGCGAGGTCATGTTCCTTGTCCTCTCGGCATCCGTGGTTGAAGCCAGGTACCTCTGCACGGAGGACCTGAGCAACGGCATATCATCGAGCGTCTCTAGAAGCCTACTGGTTAGGTTAGAGAGGAGGGTTTTTTCTGTACCCCGGGCTTTAGTGGCAACCTCTATAACGTCCTCAGCTAGCTCAAGGGTCGAGTTCTCGATTTCGGCGACGAGCTCCAGAGAGGGGGATGATTCCAGCTCGGACAAGGTGGCCACGATGAGTCCTACCCTCTCTTCATAGGGTCTGACCTTTTCCTCAGCGGTTGGTGGCTTGGGCGTCACTACACGAACCTTCTTGGGAGGCTTGGGTTCCGGCTTGGGCTTCGGAGGAGCCTTTTCCTTAGGCGGTTTGGGAGCCGGCCTCGGCGCGGCTGGGGGTGCCTCAAAGCCGATGGTCTCCCGGTAGCTCACCTCCAACCTTATCCAGCGCGGATCAGTCGGGTCGAGAATCCGGTAGTAGTGCCTGGGAGACGGGGCTTGAGGCCGGGACTCTCGAACATAATCGGGCGGTACCTCAACTCCATTCACTTGAGCGTTCCAGTAAGTGGGGGCTTCAGCATGGTCGAACTGAATCAGGCCGATGCGGTTGGCCAGCCAGATATACCTGGACCAAGACGCCCGGGAGCAACCGTCCTTCAGCCCTTCGGCCTTCAGGTGGTTCTTGTAAGCCTTATACATGGACTGGGGATAATCAATACCACCGGCGGCTACCAGGTGATTACGCATAAACTCGCCAGGTGGGAGCCCTCTAATCCTTAATGGCATTTATCCCTCCTGCCACTTTTATTCTCTCTGCCTCGCTCCGGATCAGAGTGGCCAGCCAGTTAATGCCCTGGGAGAAAGCGTCTTGGGTGAAGACGGGCTCTATCATACTGAGCAGGTCACCGGTGAGGAGATACCAACGGTAGTCGGCGAGCAGGATAACCTTCGACATGATTTTGGCACCCTTGGACGCCGGCGTGCCGCCAAACCTCTCCATTATCCATTCAGCATACAGTGAGAACATCCCCTCGAGATCCTTGAAGAATAGGGGGATTGTCCCCAGGGTTTCCGGCATATACTGGGTAAGTAGGGTCAATAGCAGCTCCATGGAGTCCACGTCGCCACGGTAGATGTAATACAATGGAGCACCAGCTCCAAGAGTAGCGGGGTTAATTTCCGTCTTGGGAAGCGTGTAGCTGAGGCCGGGAAACTTGAGCGGCTCGCCTACCTCCTGGGCGTCCTGAACGAGTAGCTCGGTAAATCTGTCCCACCCAGGCCAGAAACCGGCCAGCTCGGTAAGAGCTGCGAAGTCTCTCTTTATCATCTCGTTGTAGATGGCTGAGTAGACATCGCCGACGTAGTGAAAGCGGCCGAACGGTCCGAGGGCTCCCAGGTAAGTCACCACGTCCTGTTGAATCGACAGGCCGAGTCCTCCAGCGATGATAGAGGGATAGGTGGCATACTTACCGCTGACAGCGCGATACAATGTAAATAAGTCCATCGAGTAGAGCCGTCCCGTGAAGGCAGTCTGGATGGCGGTGAGATTCGGCTTAACGATATTCAAGGTCCTCCCAGCCTAAGGGCTCAGGGCTTCCTTAACCCAGTTCAATGGTTTATCGCCCACCCGGGAGACCCAAAAACCACACCATCCGGTAGGCAATATATTGCCCTCAACGATCTCACAGGTGCGTTGCTGCTGATAGAACTCACAGTTAACACAGTCATACAACCAGACGCCGGGTGGGAAGGGGGTGAAGGGGAAATACAGGACCTTTAGCTTTGAGAACTTTCCTTGGCTGGCCACCTCAGCACGAAGCTCTCGGCGGATCTGTTTAAGGGTATCTGGATTCACTATACCCAGAGCGTTCCGTAGCGGGGTCAATGCTCTTAAAGTTCCCCTTTGAAAGCGACGAACACCTAGATTTCCAGTCATTGAACACCTCCTATACTATATTAAAGGCGACCGCATCCCGAAGGTGCGACCGCCTCTGTATCCAGCCAGTAGTTTCCCTTTAGTATATACTATTAGTATATACTATGACTCGGTTATTTCCACTCTAGCTTCCCTTGCCTAACATTGGCAAACCGCTTGGGGAGCTTGCGTTTCAGGTCCTCATCTCTCAAATGGGTATAGATAGCTGTCGTCTGAACGTTCTGGTGGCCGAGCACGTCCTGAATATCCCTCTCACTGGCGCCAAGTTTCCGGAGCTGGTACCCGACCGTATGCCTCAAACTATGAACATGAACATCATCCAGACCCGCCCGGCGGCAAACATCCTTGACGATAGACTGGGCGGTGCGTGGTGCCATAGGGGTATCTGGTTCCTTGCCTGAGAAAACAAAACGACCGTTGGGGCCCTTGGACGCAACGTAATCCTTAATACCTCTTATGACTTCGTCCTCTGCCGGTACAAAGTCTTCTCTCCCACCCTTACGGATGACACGCAGAAAGCCCTCGTCAATCACATCTTCAATGGCCATATTGACCGCCTCGGATAACCGAAGACCCGCCCCACCGTAGGCATACAGTAAAGCGAGCTCCAGCTTGGCCCGGAGCCTAGCATAAGAAGAAACCTCCGGGTTATAGATGGTATCATTCGCGGTCCGCAGGAGAGTTTCCCACTCTTTGTCCCTGAGGTACCTGGGATAGTATTTATTCGTCTTAAGCCCTCGGATCTTGAGCTCCTGGGAGCCTTCCTTCCCTAAGAAAGTTACCCACTCACTGGTCCCCGGGGTTAAGCCTTCTTGCCTAGCCAAACCTTCGACAAGCTGATTCCGAAAGCGAAAGTAGCTCTTCAGCGCCCAGATATGGCGATTGATGCTGGAGGCGCAATTACCATTCTCCTCAAGCTCTTTAACGAAACCCCTGGCGATATCAGTCGTCGGCTGCTGGCCATCCAGGAAAGACCGGAACCGGTTAACCGTCCAGAGATAGGCTTTCCGGGTGGTCGGCCCCTTGGGAGCCTCATCATCCGAGCCATATCGAAGGTAGTCATCAAAGGTTGCCAGATTATTCACTGCCTCAGTCACCATCAGTTCTACTCCCACCTACGCTAGAATTCCAGTTCTTCTCCCACTTTCCAATCTCCTTGCCAGCTTGCCTGATAACCTCGCCACCCACGCCCCACTTCGAACGGTCGTCTGAGGGAGGCACCGTCTTGGTTACCTGCGGGCGGAATCTTTCTGGCGGTCTAATCCTCCCTGGAATTACATCGGGGACTAATGGCTCTAACGGAAAGGGTCGGCCAAAGGTACCCGATGGCAGGGGTGACGGCTGGGGTCGGCCAAAGGTACCCGGTGGCACGGGTGACGGCTGGGCACGGAACCCCGACGGTAACTGGGGAACTGGCGGATTGCAAAGACCAGCCGGGTCGGTTATCTCAATTTCCTCGATCCCTTCTACAAGTAGTGGCTTCATACTTTAACTGCCTCCTCCTCTTTCCTCATCTTTTCTATTCTGTCACCGAGAGAGAAAATCTCTGGCTCCTCGGATTCTTGCTTTACTTTTCGGGTCGGCCCGGGCATCTTCGGGGGCTTTACCACGACACTTGGTTTCCCCTGTGTCCCCTGTGGCTTCTTGGTCGACACGTGCTCCCAGCTGCCATCACCGATATTTGTCATGTTGCCGGCATGGTCGTAGCGGAGGAGGTTCACGTCAATATCAACTTCTGTCTTCCCCTTAGTGGGAATCACCAGGGTCTCGCCTGGCTTTATATTTCGCCAGGTCACTTTGCCGTCACCGGTGCGAAGAGCACCGGTGGCCGACTTAATTCTAACTAGTACCGTCAGGGTCAGGGGGTTAGTTATCCTTACCCCAGTCTTCAGTCTGCCATGAAACTGACCGTTTGCCATAACTACAACCCCAATGCCTTTCTCATTCGTTTCACGTCCTCGTCTACCGCCTTAAATGGCTTTTGGAACGTCTGCTGGCCGGCGCCAGTGAGCCGGCGGAAATCCTCACGTAGTCTCACCTGTCCCTGCACCAGCTCGGCAGCCATCCTTCGTACCGTAGGGTCGGGGATCTCCTTTCTGGGTAGAGGCAGGAGCAGGGCAGATCGCATCTCATCATACTCCCTGGCCTTAAGATGGCCAGCAGCGAGAGACTTATCGAGATACACAAGAGCCTTCTGCTCCCCCAGCTCGTCAGCCAGAACATCCGCAACCCGCTTTGGGACACCTCTTTCCCTCGTGGGCATCCTACTAAGCCTTCGCACTATCCGGTTCATCTGCTCCATGGTGATGTCGTTGATGGTTTTCGTCACCAAGGTCTTGAGCATTCTGGCCCCAACGGTATCCTCGGGTGGTCTCTCTCTCATTATCTCCCTCCCTGCCAATGTTACTAATAGGGGTGGATTTTGCCCCGCAGAACCAGCCGTTACATAGCGGTTTTGCCGAAGAGAGTCTATAACTACATCTCCAAACTCTTTTCGTAGCTTACTCTCTACGATATCTCTCTTGGGCCTACTGTCTATAATAGCAAGCACTTCTGCCATCTCTATCATCTTTTGTCCTTCGGACTCATGCCTCTAGGCCAAGTAGAGTCCATGCCAGACATTTTTCTCAGGAGCTGCTGCGGGCCCATTACGTCCTGCAGCACGACAAACCCCTCTCCGAGAGCCCTGTTAATCCTCTCCATATCCCGCAGGAAATTTGAAGCAGGGTCGAAAGCCCCAGAAGGATAGCCCAAGAACTCCTCAATTTGCAGCCTCATGTCGGCCCATCGATCTTGGGGTTCTGCCATCTTATCCCGCCCTGTCAGATCTCGACAATCCGGGGCGATTGAGAACCGGGTTAAATTGGTTTAAGAGGGGGAAACCAGCCATATTGACCTTGATGGCGGGCATCTCCGGGAGCGGCGGCAACTTTGCCTGAATTACCATCTGGTTGACCTGCCCTCTTACCGCCTTTGCAATTCCCAGGGGGTCCAGTAGATTTACTTCCTGTGCCATTGATACATTCCTCCTTCAGTTTTTACCTCGGCGTATAATCTATATTATACGCTTAGTGTCTAGCTAAACGATCTTGACTCATCGCCTGGGTCCGCCTATCATGGTCACACTCCCACCACCTGGGAAACGGGTTGATATTTCCTGAATCTTACCTAAGCCAAGTAAATTGGCTTCACGGAATATAGTGGTAGGAGAAACCGCCCTCACGGCTCGGGTAAATTCACTTTCTGCCCGGCTCAGTTCATGGTCGAAACTCTCCAATGCCTTCCGGGCCGGGTCCGGAGCAGGAAGCCTCAACAGCTCCGAAAGTACCTTGGCTCTTAATTTCCCTAAATCTGTAAATATCTGGTCTATAGGTTCTGCCATGGCTCACCTCCTCTGCGTATAAGTGTAGTTATACGCAAACCATTTGTCAAGGGCTTCAGCGTCAAATATTATGCCAGAAATTATGCCACTATAGGCATAAAGTATAACTGTTATTATGCCTCAGACAGGGGAAAGGGTCTGATACACAGGACGTAAGCCTCAGTCCCAATCCACCTAGCAGCATTAGCAGCCTTTATGCGCTCTTGTAGATATGGCCTGCCAGGCTCTTCTTCAAGCCATTCCTCTAGAACCATCTCTAGATTGCCGATTTCGGCCCTGAATGTGTCTTCCCGGGCCGGGTCCCAGTAGCCTTTTTCCTGTTTAGACCTCTCCATTTCCCCTACAACCTTTTCAAAGGGCTTAGTTCCAGGTAGCGCGAAATTCACTACGATATCTAGCTTATTGAGTAACGACTGGAAGTCAGAGAAATTTTGGTCATTCAATGAAGATGCTATAGAATCCATGGTTTGCTTGAGCCTCAAGCAATAATCTCTCTCCGGCCTTAAAGACTTGAATATCCGCTCGAAGTCCCGACGTAAAAAGCCAAAGGGGTCAAAGACCATAATTTTCTCCGGTTGATTGCCTCGACATTACTCTCCAAAGAATAAAACCCAGACGGGTATCTTAAGAGCCTCAGCTATGCGGAAGAGAACCTCAAGAGATGGTAGTGTCTCCCCACGCTCTACGGCCCCAATATAAGTCCTGTGAACATTGGCTCGAAAGCCAAGCTCCTCCTGAGAAATACTCCTACCTTCGCGTAAAGCTCTAATTCTTGAACCCAGTCTAATGCCTGGGTCAATAGCCTTACCGATTCGTTCCACGTCCCTTCTGAGAGGGTCTTTAGGGCCACTGACCATATCCCCATCACCGTCAAAATGTAATGTGCGTATAATTATGGTTATACGCTAACGATTTGTCAAGCGGTTCTCTCAACCGGACTTAAAGAAGAGACTGAGGTCAAACCGAACGAATCGCAGGGCAGCCTCATTTAATTCTGTCTCCGCTTTTAAGAC
>SDBV01011292.1_pt1 | contig 11597 bp, 7 predicted proteins | sample 2277081 | NCBI WGS metagenome assembly SDBV01 (sample SAMN10402039, study PRJNA504765) | marine sediment metagenome | isolation source: marine sediment core GS10_PC15, 223 cmbsf | place: Arctic Ocean: Southern Knipovich Ridge | collected 2010
GAGTGGATCAAGCCTATTCAGGGAAAAAAGGTGCCGACCGACTTCAGCGCCACCGATCCCGACCACGGGATCCAGCCGGCCATTCACATGTCCTATGACCACAACGGCAAGCTCCTGGAAGATCTGGAGGACATCGTCGCCGCGGCCGGCGAGGACATCGACGAAGAGGATGACGACGGAGACGATCAGCTCACGATCAAAAAGGTCAAGGAGGTCGACGGGGGTTGGATGGTCAGAGTCAAGATCCGCAATATCGGCTCAGACCCTGTTCCAGCGGGCGAGCTGGTGGTGGTGGCGTCCGATGCCATGAGTGAGGAGGAGCTCGGCGTTGCACGCGAGCCCCTTCCGGCCCTCGGTCCGGGCGAGAAGACGGAGATCAAAACCTTCGTGGAAACCACGAGGACGGCTGACGAGACGATCCTCAGCATCATGGCCGACGTGGATGACGCTCCGGGGCTCAACAACCAAGTCTGGTTCATGACTGAGGACGACCTTCGGGATCTCGAAGAGGAGTACCTGCCGATCCTCGAGGAGATGGACGAGGTCAACGAGGACGAGCCCATCGAAGTTGGCATGATCGGACCGCCGAAGCTGTGGTTCAATCCGAACGACTGGCTATGTGCCACCGTCCTCGTGGGCGCGTCAGATACGGACCCGACCCGCGTCCTCGACCCGATTGAGTTCAGCATTTCCTCGGCGGACGGCGAGGCGACATCGCTCGCCGGGATGGGCGAGCGCCGCTGGAGCATCACGGCCACCGGCAGGACCACCCCGCCCGCCGCCAAGACCTACGAGTGCTTCGCCCCACAAGAGCTGTGCCCTCTGATCGTCGGGGTCGACTCTCCCGCGCTGCTCGTTCATGCCGAGGCCGGGGCCGGGGAGCAGGAGGCGTCGGTACTGTTGGGAGGATTCCTTGGCGAGGATCTGCGACGGATCTGTGGTGCCGGGGGGTGAGCCCGGTCCCGTTTTGTTCGATCCCTACGGCAGGTCCAGCAGAGGGTTACCCTCCGGCAGGTGGAGACGCAAGCTGCCGGGAAGGACATCGAAGCAAATCGGTGCCAGGATCTTTCTTAACTTTGTTGGCCTGGGGCCTCCCCCACCCACGCCGTGCTCCCCATAAGTCGCACAACACCCAAGAAAGTTCATTACATTTCTCTTGGCACCGATAGGCACCGATAGGCACCGATATGGTACCGATAGCGGGTGAGAACTGGAAGACGACACCAAGACCCGCCCCGCCTGCTCAGAAACCAATCTTGACGCCCAAGCCGAGTCCCGAGAGCGTTTTCTTCACTTCGAAGACATCGGCTTTGCTGTACTTCATGTCGCGGTAGCGATACCCCAAGAAAACGGGGCTGTTCCGCTTGGCTCCGAAGCGCCACCCCACCAGTCCTTGTGCGGTCCACATGAAGTCGGTGCCACCAAGGCTGACATCGCCCCGCAGCGAGATCACCCACCGCTCCGAGAGCGGGATGTGATAGCGGGCGCCGATCAGGGCGTCGAGCTAGCTCTCGTCGATCGACAACTCGAGTGGGTCGAGATCGCCGAGTTGCAGGCGGTAGTCCTCATCCACCGACAACAGACGGGCACCGAAAAGTAGATCCAGCTTGCCCGACCGGCCGCCGGGGCGATAGATCGCACCCGCCTCGAGCAGGGTCTCCTGGATCTCCACGTCGAACCGCAGGATCCCCAGCTCTCCGGTCTCCGAATCCGACAGGTCGATATACGTGAGGTCGGCGAACAGCCCCCAGTGGTCTCTGATTCCTTCGAAGTGGAGCTGCAGGCTGGTGTCGATCTTATCCACGAGGTCCTTGAACTCGGTGTCGCCGCCGCCGACGACCTCGCCGCTCAGTATCAGGTCCTCGCTGATGTCTGACGCCCACATGTAGGGCGTGATGGACCAGTCCCACCTACCCGCCGCCTGGGCGGATGACGGGGCGAACAAAACCGCGACTGTCGTGGCCACAAGCACCACCATCGTCTGCCTATTCATGACTCATCTCCTTCACAGTTCGTTTCACGGATGTGAGTGTCATTCAACCTTCTTCACCGCCGGCGGTGGCATCCACGAACCCTCGAGTGCCGCCGCCTCAGGTCCGTAGAGCCGAAGCACCATGTAGAACGGCCCATCGGGCGCCGGCAGCCAGTTGCTCTGCTTGGCCTTGCCTGGGGAATCCTTCTGGATATACAGGGTGAGGGAGCCATCCTTTCCTGTCCGGAACTGCTCCATCATGGTCGAGTTCAACAGGTAGCGGTCGAACGGGTTGTCGATGAAGAGCTGGGTCTTGCCGTCGTACATGGTGAGCGACCAGAAGGATTTCACGGGCGGGAGGCTGCCCTCTTCAAAGGTCATGGTGTACCGGTTTTCCGACGCGTCGAGGGGCTGCCGGTCGGCGTCGGTGATGTAGGTGGGGTAGATCGCCTCGGCTGCGGAGTTGCCATAGAGGCCCATACGCGCCGCCGCCGACCGGAGAATGTCGGCGTTTTCAAGCTGGAAGTTCGTTGCCGCACTCTCGGCGAGGAACGCTCGTGTGCCGAATAGCTTTCCGCTGACCAACGGGTCGCTCGTATACCTGTTGATGTAGTTTCCAATCTCGCCGAAGCCTTCCTCGACCCCGGCCTCGAGCGCCCCCTGAATCTCTGGAGACAGTGCGGTGAAGTCGAAGGTGTTGCCCGGCCCGATGCCGAGGCGGGCGAGGCGTGCCCAGAGCTCGACCTCACCGGCTCCCGGTTCTTCGAGCAGCGACATCATGAAGTCGAGATAGCCGAAGAAACGCTCGTCGAACTGGGCGCCTTCAACCCACACCGGGAAATCGGGCATCGGTTGGGCCGGCGGAGCCTCGGTATCGAGGAATGCGCTGAGCGGCTGCAGATCGTAGGCGCTCTGGATCTCCTTGACCCTCGCCAAATCATTGAGACCGAAGAGCTGGGTCCGGGTGACGTTGAAGACGAAGTCCGTTTCGCTCCGGATCACACCCGAGATGTCTTCCGGTTTCTCCCCGTCCCAATAGGGTCCGGCAATGAGATACGCGCCCGCCCCGTTCCCGGTCGTGAGAGTTCCCACGTAGGCGAAGTTATGAGTGTAAAGGTCGATGAGCTGGAAATGGTAGAACCGCTCCGGCTCCATCTCGGGGACGGTCAGCACCATCGGTTCTGCCCGCAGATCGATCCAGAACATGCAATAAGGCGTGTCGGCATTCGGCGTCACGATCGCCTTGTCGTCCGGGGTGAAAAGCCGCGCCACGCATGAGAGCTGGTTGAACGGCCCCTTGTACTCGGGGTTCTCCGTGTCGATCACATAGTTGTAGAGGGTCTTGTAGTTCATCACCATCGGGAAGCCGTAGATGTAGGCCTCCTTGGCGATGGCCGTGGCTTCTTCGGGGGTGATCGAATCTCCACCACCCGCGCCGCATCCCGAAATGATCAACGTTGTTACCAGGGCCGCCATCGAAACGAATGCCACACTCTTCATCATCTTGCTCCTCCTTCTGAAGCGCGTCACACATTGTTCTTCAATCTTTCGTGTTCTCGATCCAACGACCTCGGATCTTAGAGGTTCTGGGAAATTGACGCCAAGCATGATTCCCGGTCTTCCCCTGCCCCTACCTGAAGAACACCTGATAGCTCAAGAGAAATCCTCGAAGTCTTCGCTAGCTGCGATTTGCGGCTGCAGGCCGCCGGCAACTCAGAGCTCAAAACCAAGAACCCAAAACTGGATGGGGTGGGTGGGCGACATTCCGAATTCCGAATTCCAAATGCGTCAGATAATCAACCGCACCCCGCCAAGCTCCTCCAACCGGTAAGGGAAGTGATCTCCGGGCGAACCGATGAACATGAAGTTCTTGGAGATCCTCCACTTGCTGGAGAGCTGTTGGATGAGCTCGGGACCGAACTCGCCCTCGATCTCGACGTACTCGATGTCGATCTCGGGGTAGGCCTCGTCGAGAAACTCGAGGTCCTTCTCCAGCTTTGGCGGGATCTCCTTCTTGTTTGTGTAGACGATGACCACCCTGATGCGGTTGGTGTGCTCGTTGCGCCGCACGTAGAGCATCGCTTCGTTGAGGTTGGCGATGCTGTCGCCACGGGTGAAGAAGACGAAGCGCTGCGAGTTGATCTTGTCGATCCTGGTTCGGATAGCCTTCGCTGCGCGCGTCGTTCGCGTGGTGATGGCCTCGTTGACAGCCTGGATCGCAAAGAGCATCACCCGCATGATCTCGATCCGGCCGAGCATGATGCCGACGACCAACACCGCAGGCAGGAAGTAGCCCAGAAAAACCCGCAGATAGGCCGGGTTCATGAGAATGTTCCCGACCAGGGCGGCGAGCACGGCGCCGATTGCCACGAAGACCGAGGGCCAGGACGCAATGGTGGGCCGCGGCAAGCGCACCCGTTTCACCTTGAGCAGGATGTTGCCGATGCCGAAGAGGGCCATCACCGACAGAAAGGAAATGGTGTAGACCCCGGCGAGGGCGCCGAGGTCGCCATGAGTGGTCAGGAGAACCGACACCGTGAGCAGGAAGAAGGAGATGATGATCAAAAAATGGGTGCCCTGACGGCCTGTTTTGAGCAGGATCTGGGGAAGGCAGCGGTCGAGGGTCATCCGTGTCACCAACCCGGTGACGCCGATGTAGCCGGTCAGGACGGCGCCCGAGAGCACCAGCGCGGCGTCAATCGAGACCAGGACGGACAACCATTTTCCACCCGCGACCAGCCCCATGTACGAGAGCAGGGCCTCCTGGTTTGCCGGGACCGCGGCGATCGGCACCAGCGCCAGGGCGAGGAGGGCCATCGACGGGTTGAAGAATCCGACCGCGGCCCACATGTTTCGCAGGGTCTTCGGGAAGACGCCGCGGGCCTGCTCCTCGACGAAGTTCGACGAGCTCTCGAAGCCGGAGATCCCGAGCATCGCCGCCGCGAAGCCGAAGAACAGGGCCTGGGTGACACTGATCTCCATCGGGGCGGTGAGGTTTGCAACCAGGGTTGCGGGGCCGCCCCGCAGTACGAAGAGCACACCCACTCCGAGGAGCAGGAGCAGGGTCGCGATATGGGTGATGAAGATGAAGACCGCAACCCTGGCTGACTCGCCGATGCCCATGATGGTCAGGACCATGAACACCGCGAGGAGGATGATAGTCGCCGGGATCACCGGCAAGCCATGCCACAGTGAGTGCACGTAGTGCATCGCCTCCGATGCCGAGATCACCGCCGTTGCCATGTACGAGAGCAGGGTCAGACACGCCGCCAACGAGGCGAACTTCTTCGAGGTTGTGTTGAGCAGCGCGTTGTAGGCGCCGCCGTTGAGCGGCAGGGCGCCCACCACCTCGGCGTAGATCTTGCGGTAGAGGAAGAGAACGGCGGCGACGATGAGCAGCGCAAGCGGCGCCCACTTTCCCGCTTGGAGGATGGTCAATGCCGAGACGTAGAGGCACGACGAGGTGATGTCATTGCCGCAGATTGCGGTCGCCTCGAGCTCGTTGAGGCGGTAGTGCGGATCGCTCGGTTTCTGTTCTGCCATCGCTCCCTCAAATATCGCAGAAGAATAGCAGGGAAGTGTTCACGCGCGAGTCCACGGCGTCTCAGGGCGTCAGAAGCGTGTTCAGCAGGTTGTCGCGAAAGGTGGGATCCCCCGGAAGATCCGAGTGCTTTTGACAGAGGAACACCGCGTAGGCGAGAGGGAAGGCGTCGTTGGCATCCGCGTCGATGCCGAAGAGCATGCGGTTGCGGCCCAGCGCCGAGGCCTTGGTGACGCGGCCGTCGCCGGGTGCGAGCATCAGGCGGCTGTAATCCACCCCGGGCAACCGGTTGACCACCTCGTTCGGGTGGAGTCGGATCCGGACCACTCCGTCGACCGTCTCCACCAGACAGTGAGAGGGCGTCTGCGTACAGTCGTCGCCGAAGACGACGTAGCGCACCGCGCATGCGGGCAGGGGGGTGGAGAGAGCACGGTGGAAGCGCCGCGCGCGCTCGAGGTGACGCTCGAAGTATCGTTCGAGCACCTCGAGGTCATCCGTGATTTCGGACTCACTGGTTCCCCGTTTTCGGAGGCGGTTTGCGGTCCGTTTCTGCGCCTTTAGGCTGAAGACCGACCACTGCCAGTCCCTCCATGTGGAAACGTCATAGAGGTCGCGGTCAATCTGCAGGCCCTGATTGTCGATCATCCAGTCGCGATCGGGGCTGGGAAGGAGCTGGTACATCGAAGGCCAGGTGGCGCCGACCTCGGGGTCGATCGAGGCCAGACCCACGCGGGCGCCCATCAGCATCCTCTGCAGACCGCTGATCGATCCGAAGTTCGGAGTCGCCAGCAGAACCACCCTCCGCACCTTGGCGTCGCCCGCAAGCGTCGGCACTGGATGCGGGTCGTCGAGGACGTCTGCGCTCCCGTAACGGATGAAGTAGCGGACAACCAGCCCGCCCATCGAGTGGGCGACGATGTCGACCTTGAGATTCGGGTCGCCGTGGCGGCGGCGGATTTCATCGATGAACGCATCGAGGCGGGCGGCGGTCGCCACCAGATCCTGGCGCCAGTCGTAGAAAAACTCATATGAGGTTCCGACTGGGCCAACGCCATCGTCGGGGACATAGCCCCCGGGTCCGTTGAGAGTGGCGAGCAGCTCGCCGTAAAAGTCGGCGCCGCCGGCGCGATCGAAGAAGGCGTAGGCCTCGATGCCATCGGAGCTGGGTTCGAGGGCGTTCGGATCGATGGGAAGGGCGAGGTCCGCGTAGTCGTGGGTCATCAGTCGCCACATCCCACCCGGCCACATCTCGCGGCCGTCCTCAGCCCGCCGTAGACGGGCGCCGAGGATTCCGTGGATGACCACGACCGGGGGGCGCTCCACCCTAGCGGCGTCGGCGTAGAGCGCCGCGAGGTCGGGTTTGGAGCTGCGGCAGCCGCCACCAACGAGGGTTACCGCTGCAAGCAGCGCAGCGAGTCGGAAAGAAACGCGGCGCGTCAATCGCCGCCAGCCTGCATTTCTCACCATCTTTCGTGGCGAGGGCGGCGAGGTGCCGTGCCCAGTGGGGTTTTCGACCCGAGGGGCGCGGAGTCGTACTGGACAGTACGTCGAACACCCCGAGGCAAGAAAACACCGCTGTGCGCGGTGCATCGCCGGTCGCAGCAGAAAGACTGGTGAGAAATGCAGGCTAAGGTCTCCGTAGGCGGATCATCCCGATCGCGGCAATCACGACCCCGATCACCGCGCCGGTGATCTGTTTCCATCCCACCCCCGTCCCTTCACCGATGCCGGTGGCGTCGGCCGTCAGGCTGAAGAGAAACAACAACACCCCTGCCACCAGTAGCGATACTGCGAGTGCACGCATCTCTCACTCCTCCAATCCCGTGGTTACTGCGGCGGGTTCGCCCGGCGACTGGTGTGCCGATTGAAGAACGGAGTCTGCGGTCAACCGTCCATACCACCAGACGGCCGCGGCGAGCACGAGCAATGCACCGATCACGGATCCGGCCATTGCGCCCGGGTAGGCCCCGATCAGCGCGCTTCTCAGGGTGGCGAGGACCGCACCGGCTGCGGTTACCAGCGGTGTCAGCGCGGGGTGGTGACGGAGGACCAGCACCCAGACCGCCAGCATCACCAGTCCCGTAAGAACCCCCTCCAAGAGCCACTGGGGGATGCTCTCGATTCCCTCGGTGCCGGTCATCGCCAAACCCAGCCCGATCAACAGCGCCGAGGTCACGAGCTGCCGGCGCCGCCAACCGTCGGTGATCGACTGGATGGCAGCGATCACGAGCAGGAAAAAGGCAGTGCCGGTGATCCAGGAGCTCAGCGGGCCGAGTGCTGCGCCGAGGAGCGGCACGGAGGCGCCGGCGCCCCCGAAGCTTGGCCACATCGGCAGCGGTGACGGTGCCAACCACAGGCCGAGAGCGCCGAGCCCGGCGAGGACGGTGCCAAGACCGAAACCGGCCGCGATGCTCGCGCCGGTATTCTCAGTTGGCTGCGGCGGCAGCAGGCGGTGGGCCAGCCCAATGAGCAGCGCGGACACAGCCGCGATACCGGTCATGGCGATCAACCCGCCGACAACAACGATCGCCGCCTGAAGCTTGAACGGTTGTGCGGTCATGAACTGGGCAGTTGCGGAACGGAAACCGTTGCTGAGCTGGATCACGCCGAGAACAGCCGTCACCCCGAAGAACATGGCGAAGGTGGCGGTGGCGAAGCGGTGCCGACTCCATCGGATGACGGCCACGACCGCGCCCGCCAGATACAGCAGCACCACCAGCACCACGCACGCGATCTGCACCACCTTGGTGACGCTGCGACGGTTGCGGTAGGCGCGCTCCCATTCTTCGGGGATGTGAACAAATCGGCCGGTCCCCACCACCTCGTCGCCGGCGATGTCGATCGCGATTCGGGCCTCGCCGGTCTCCATCGGGTAGCCCTCCGGATCGCGAAAGACGAAGGACCAATCGCGGCGTTCGGGGAGCTGCGAGGCCTCGGCCGAAACCTCCTCGACATCGCCGGCGGTCAGGCCGTACTCGGCCGTCACCGTCGTCTGGGCAATCTCGCGGGCGTCGTCCTCGTCGAGCTCGGCGCCGGCGCGATCTTCGGGTAGCTGGTGGGTGGTCTTTTGAACCACACCATCCGGACCCACATAGACCCGGTACTCCTCGGCCCGCTCGGCGACGTCGCCTTCAAAGCGGGCATAGCGCACCAGACGCCGCGGGGTCGGCAGATAGCGTCCGAGGAGCTCGTGGTAGGCCTCGGACCCGCCCTCCTGCCAGACGAATCGATCTTCGAGACCGAGGGGCGACTGGACGGAGCTCAGCTCGCGCCATTCCGGGGCGAGCTCGATGTTGCGGGCGGCCAGGGTCTCACGCGCGGCCAGCCGCGCTTCTCCGTCACCGTGCTCGATGGGCGGTGCATCGGTTTGGAAGCTCGTAGTGAGCGCCCACAGAAGCACCCCGGCGCCTCCGAGAATCGCGAGCGCAACGCGGATCCTTGGCGCCAAACCGCTCGATGCCGCGGCCGGTTCGCGTTCGACTCGAATGGGCGCCGGGGGTGGCGTCCACGCCCCGTTGAGGTCGATTGCGGGGACCTCTCCCCACCTGCCGGCTCGCCGGCGGGCTCGCAGCACGATCCACAGCGGGACCAAGGTGAGGAGAACCACTATCCCGCGGTCGACCCAAATGCCGGGCGTGTCGGCGGCGAAGAGCGGCAGCGCGAACCACACGACGTCGAACGCGAAGTGGAAGATGATCGCCGGCACCAGACCAAAGAGCAGGTAGAGACCGCCAAATCCGAGCGCCGGGATGATGAGCTCGACCAGACGCGCGTAGGCCGGCTGGGCCGGGTAGTTGGCGTGGCCGGCGCCGAAGATTACGGCCTGCAGCACCATCGCTCCAGTAATCCACAACCAGCGTTTGCCGAAGCGACGGCCGAGCAGGGCCGCCGAGGCGATGGGCACCGCCCGGAAAAGGCACTCCTCCCAGAACCCGGCCTGGAGTGAGATGGCGATCGATGTCAGCCACGGGAAGTAGTTGGCGAGCACGTTGGGGTCGGTGAGAGCGCTCGAGGGAGTCCACCACCCGAGTTGGCTGTTGGCGAAGACGTAGAGCCACACCTCGTACGCGAAGAAGATGCCAATTAGGAGGTAGCCGGCCACCGTGTAACCGAGCATTGTCTTTGATGCCGCAACATCTCCCCCCCAGGACTTCCACAGCTGGATGCGCTCGGGGAAGGCGCGGCGGGTGAGGCTCTCGGCCGCTATGAAGGAGAGCGCGAGGACCGCACCCATGCCGATGAACTGGGCGATCGCAATCGCGATCTGTTGCAGGGCGAAGGTGGTGGACGAGACCGCGGTGTCGTAACCCATCCACAGCAGCGGCCATTGGTTGAGCACCACCAGCGCCTGCAGGAAGGCGATGAAGAGGGCCCACTTGACGGCCGGTCTCCACACCACCCAACGCTCGCGCATCAGAAAGAACAGACCCACCACACAGCCGCCCGCCATGTAGAGGATGGCGATGGCAAAGAGCGAGCCGGTGGCAATAGCGTCGTTGGCGGAGCGCATCTCCTGATAGCGCCGCGTGAAGGCCTCGGGGATCTTTATGAAGTGGGTGAGCTCGGTGAAGCGGTCGCCTGAGACTGTGAGTCTTAGCCGGTAGTGCCCGTCGCCGATCCGCACATCCGGGCGCTCGTAGACCATGGTGTGGTCGGTGCGCCCGCCCGGCCGCACCTCGTGGGAGGCTTCGACCAGCTCGTACTCTCCCAGATCGACGTCCCAGCCTTCGCCGACTGCCGCCTCCGCGATCTCCTGTGCGGCCTCAGGCTCGAGGCTGGCCCCGGGTTCGTCCTCCGGGATCTTTTCGCGGAAACCGAATGCCGCGCCGTCAGGTCGAAAGCGGATGAGGGTTTCGTTGGTCTCGCCCTCGGCAAAGCGTCGCACAACCCAGGTGTAGGGTGAGTAGAGGTCGCCCGCGAGCATTTCGGTGTAGGCTTCCTTGCCGCCCGCCTCGAGCTCGACGAAGCTCTGGACTCGTCCGTCGAGCCTGAACTCCACCGCATGGCGGGCGGATTCGGGCCCCCACCCACGATCGACGGCAAGCTCCTCTGCCGCGGCCGCGGCCGCGGCGCGGTCCATCGTGACGTCAAGAGTGACGAGGGGGAATGCGGCGGCGAAGTGCATCACCGCCCACGCCGTGCAAGCTACCGAGAACAGAACAAAAACCGCCCAAAACCAGGGCTTTCTGAACATCGTCGACCTCCTCTGAGAGCGCGATCGTCTCGTTTTCGAAAGGCCGGTGGAGTCTAGCATGTGATGGTGATGCGGCGATCGAGGAATCATTCTCTGTCGCCCCTTCAGGGCTGGTCTTTCCAGACATACGGGAAACCCCGGGCTCACGCCCGGGGCTATCAAGCTGTCGCCGCTTCGCGGCTTCGCCCTGAAAGGTCTCGGTTCGCACCGAGGTCGATTTCTATGGATCTCGGATTTCCCGCCTAGCCCGCATATCTCACCGGGTTTCGTAGCGAGGGCGGCGAGGTGGGGTGCCCAGCGGAGTTTTCGACCTGAGGGGCGCGGAGCGCGTACTCGACAGTACGTCGAGCACCCCGAAGCGAGAAAACTCCGCTGGGTGCGGCGCATCGCCGGCCGCAGCAGAAAGCTCGTGAGATATGCGGGCTAGCGAGCGCCGAAGGTGCGATAGAACCATAGCCTGGGGGTGAGCCCCAGGACAGGGGAAACCTCAATGAGTCAAACCGCGAAGCGGCGACAGACACGCGGTCTGGATTGTGAATTCCTGGCGTTCAGCGGAACGCCACCGCCCATATCGCCAGTGCCAGAACCCACCAGAAGAAGTGCCACTCGGTGTGTTTGAAGAAGGGACGAGCCCGATCCGAGTCAATGCTGTGGTGAAAGACGGTGGCCGCGAAGAGCACCGCCGCCACCATCCCGAACATCGCCGTCAGCCGGATGTCCCGCGGGGCGAGGATGGCGAAAACGACCGGGTTGATCCGATGTGGAGCGATGATCCGCCGCCAATAAAGCCCCACGATGACGAGTACGGCGAGTGCAACGATGGCGGTGAAGATCAGTTGGCCGGGAGCGAGGGCGATGCGCTCTGACGGCCAATAGCCGTCCGGCGAGCG
>SDBV01011293.1_pt1 | contig 11597 bp, 10 predicted proteins | sample 2277081 | NCBI WGS metagenome assembly SDBV01 (sample SAMN10402039, study PRJNA504765) | marine sediment metagenome | isolation source: marine sediment core GS10_PC15, 223 cmbsf | place: Arctic Ocean: Southern Knipovich Ridge | collected 2010
ATGAGGTAGCCATTGCTAATACCAGAGCAAATACCACCACCATCTTAGAATAGCGCTTGTTCTTCATATCTTATTAACCTTAAATTTGCCAAGTTGTCATTCCTATATCAGAGTACTATTTATTATAATCTCAAATAGTGTATTTGTCAATGGGTATTATGAGAGGGTTCCGTTCTGTTTAGATGGATTGCTCATTTTCTCACCGTGCCTTCCCTCACTACATCTCCCCAGTTCTTATAAGGATAATTAGCCTTAGCAACTTCGGCGGGTGGCCTATTCCCAATGGCTTCATGAGGTCTAAAAAAGTTGTAGTTTATCAGCCAGCCGTCCATTATTAGCCTTGCTGTCTCTTTGTTGCGCATACCACGCATAACCTTTGTTCTAGCTTTAAGAGTACCGTGAAATCTCTCAATAAGGTTATTACTATTCCCTATATCAAAAGGACTTCCCTGTTTATGTTTCGTATCTGCGCCGAAAACAAGCTCGATTCCATCGAGATATGCAGCCAGTTTGTCAGTGTAAACGATTCGAGGCACTTTGCCAGCTCGGTCTAGGGCTTTTTGCATCAATGCTTCAGCATCCTTTGTTGTGCGGGTGAAGGACATATGAGAAGCCAAAAGGAAGCGGGTCTGGTCATCAATTATATCCCAAAACCAGACTTTCACCCCTTGGTCTAATTTAATCACAGTCTCATCAGCTATCCAAACTGAGCCTACTTTGATATTGGAGAGCTTAGCATCATTTACGGCCACCTTTGTATATTTGATTATCCACTCATAAACGGTGGAGTCGGAAGGGTAGACGTGGTAGATGCTATCTAACTCCCTACGGATAGCATCAATAGAAAGTCCTGAATAGAATAAGCTGACAGCCGTTGCTATCTGGTCTGGTGGATACTTCATTCCAGGAAGAGCGTCAGTCCCAGCAAAGGTTCGCTTACAATCACGGCACAGATAGTATTGGGTATCTCCCTTTGTCCCGTATTTAACCACGTTTTGGGAGCCACAATGCTTGCAGGTTATAGTGATTGTCTGAGTATAGCTAACTTCCGCTAAATGGGCTACTGGCGGCTTTTCAAACATCTTGGCTATTTCTTTAAGGAACTCATCATCGGATTTATCTTGTTCCATTTCTTTTTACTCCTATGGAAATTGCTCGTATTTCAGTTCTGGAAAATAAGTGACCGGTATATGAAAATGTGTAATACCTATATCCCAAATCAATGTAAACTTTAAAGTTATCTTGAAACCTTGATTCCCAGCACCTTCGATTTCATTATTTAATTTATCGGTTATCATAAACCTTACAGTTACAGAGGTAGTCTCATTGTACTTCAAAACCTTCTGGAGCTTTATTGAGTCAGCGCCTAAATAATGGTCGTCATGGGAAACGTAAGATTGATATTGCCCACGTATATACAATCGCAAAACGTGTAGCAGCCTATATGAATTATTTTTAAAACCTAATTCTACATCTAGCCAATCACGGTCATTATACCCACATTCTGTCTTAATTACGTAGAAAGATGGGCTTTTGGTATATTTCTTAAAACCATTACTAAGCCACTTATCTCCCTTTGTAATTAGTAGTGAAACAATAATCGCAATGGGAATTACGACATAAATACTGGTTAGTTTATCAGCTATCACCGCCCAAAAGTAAGCCAGTCCGCCAGCAATACCCAAAACTCTCATAAGTAGTTTTCCCCTTACCCAGAGGCGGACTTTATTTAGCATAGTCCACCTCTCTTTGATAAGGAGTATAAACCACTTCTTGAGCCTTGTCCATCCGAAGCGAACAGTAAGTATGAGAGTGAACTTGTATCTCAAACAAGGTGGTAGAATGTCAGCCGGAGGCCAGGCATGGTAGACCGATTGGCCTTAGGTCTGACAAGACCGTGGGGCAGCGTGGTCGCCATGCCCTAGTCTCCAGAAGAGCCCGAACAGTTGCCAGGGTTAACCAAACCCGCATCACGCAAGGACGGGCCAAGAAGGAGGGAAAGCCAATGATGGAAAAGCAGTCTGTATCGGCGTGGATGTCGCCAAGAGTACTCTGGACGTGGTGGTCACTGATTCTTAAGAGGCACGGCAATTTGCCAATGACGATAAAGGCATCAGCCAAGCCGTCAGCCACATCGCCGGTCTGAAGCCAGTGATGATCATACTTGAGGCTACCGGTAATCTGGAAATGCCTCTGGCCGTGGCTCTCCAAGCCGACCGTCTGCCGGTGGTAGTCATCAATCCACGCCAGGTGCGTGACTTCGCCCGCGCGACTGGTGCTCTGGCCAAGACTGATACCATTGATGCCCGAATACTCGCTCTCTTCGGCGCTCGGGTGAAACCGGAGATAAGGCATCTGCCGGATAAGAATACCCGCGACATGAGGAGCCTTCTCACACGCCGCCGCCAACTCGTTGAGATGCTTACTGCGGAGCACAACCGGCTCTTCCAGACCCACGAGGATATCCGCTTGGACATTGAAGCCCATATCAAGTGGTTGGAGAAGACTCTCTCCGATATCAATGATGATTTGGAGCGTCGTATCAAGCGTAGCCCTTCATGGCTTGAGAAGGACAACCTTCTTAAGAGTGTGCCCGGGGTCGGGAAGGTGGTGTCATCCTCCCTCCTGATTGAGCTACCCGAACTGGGGAAGTTAAACCGCCGTAAAATCGCCGCTCTGGTGGGCGTGGCTCCCCTCAACCGCGACAGTGGGACCATGCGTGGGAGACGTACGGTATGGGGTGGACGGGCCAAGTTGAGATCTACCCTGTACATGGCGGCATTGGTGGCATCGTGGCGCAATCCCATCATTGCTACTTTCTATGTTAGAGTTAAAGATAGTTTAGCTTCAGGAGCTGGTGGCCTGTCGAGAACTAAATGGGGTACTACTGCAGGGCTCAGAGACGGTTATCGACAACCAGGTGTCATGGCTGTATTATTGGCGATAAGAGCAATGATGGTCAGGATGCCTCATAGCGAGTTGAAATGGGGAATGTCGGTTTAGAACACTTTTTGGCAATGGCGTGGCAGATCACTGCACTTTTTGACAAAGCGCGGTTGATAGCCCGTACTTTTTGACAAAGTAGTGTTATTTAAGAGCGATTCGTGACTTGTAAGGGATAAAATTGACATGTAAGAAGCACTTTGTGCCATTTATCGAGCGTATCTATAGAAATAGCAATAGTCTATAGGGGGTAACAATGGGGAATATGGTGATAAAAACATATATATTGCGTAAAGAAGACTACGCTGCATGTGTACACATCGATAAAGGTGACAAAACTATCCTCAAAGTGTACAAAAAGGAACTGAAAACGACCATGACTGCCGTGTTGCACTTCTTTATTGGCATTGGAGCGCGCTGTTATGAAGAAAAACACGACCAACACATCGAAGATCTTCAAGAAAGAGTACGAATCCAGGCAATAATCATCGTTAAGTACATCGAAAAGTACGGACAGCTGCGAGCAAAGGGCTAATTATGTCGTCATAATACCTCTAGTTACAGCTTTTCTTTGCTTTTTGTTTAACTGTTGTTATTTGACCAAGCTTTCTTGATGATCTATTCCGGATTATAAGTCTTCCTTACCATCTGAATCCCCCCTTTTTATTGTTTTCGTTTTTCTAACATTATAACTGGACTCCTTTTCGGGGGGGCAGGTCACCGGGCTAAGAGCGTATTGTCCCACCTAGTGAATCTCAGTGACTTATTATCATTTTATATCCAGAGTTTAGGCTGCTTGGAGCGCACTATGGTTATTATGTTAACGAGATGCAACTACGCTGAGTTCGCTTATTACTATCATACCGATTAAGCAAGTATTCTACCTATCTGCGCAAGTCTGCATAGCTTATTGGCTATCTGCTTGTTGTAACAAATAGACGTCTTCTCTTACTTCCAGCAAGTCGGGATTATTTACTTTCCACTGGCTGTAAACGATAGAAATCTTGTTTTCCCTCATAAAGGTGGTGTCCGTGCTGCCACCCCTAAGGAAGGCGTAGGCTTCCTCATCGCTGGGCTTGGGGAAAGCATGTATCCTGGTATAAATACGCTTCCCGGTGATAGCAGTAAACGCTGTAGCCTTCCAAGGATCAAGTATTGCCTTCTCATGATTCTCATCGACATTATTCCTTATCCACACAAAAGCCTCGTAATCCTCAGTGTCAATCATGTGATAATAAAGGGTATCCTGGCGGTCCGGGATGCTTATAGCCAGCGTTAGACCAATGAGAACCAGACATAATGTGTAACCTACACTTTTCGTAATGAGAGACGTCCTTAACCGGGCACTGAGTCTTTCCGGCAGCCTGAGGTTCTTCACCCCCATCAACCCAGCCCCAGCCACAATGCCCAACATCAACATCATCCACATTAATCCCCGGTAATACATTATGGGTATCCCGTAGTGGAAGGTAAAGAAGGTGACCAGCATCAGCAGCAAAGCCAGCAAGCCTAATATTAAGCCATAGTTTTTCTTCCCACCTCTTATCGCCAGCAGGAAAACGCCTAGGAGAGAGAAGCCGATAGGGAGGTAACCATAAGTGGGTATAATTCGTGGGAGGTCGGTATATGTCAAAAGAGGCTGTAGGCTGAGTAGCGGCTGGAGGATAGGTAGCAAGGCACCGGATATCAAGAGAAAGGGGGCTAGGATGGGTATCCCCAGAGCTAGCGCTATCCCCAGGCTGTGTTTGAAGTTACTTCTCAGATTGAGCAGGATGTAGGGGGCAAGGATGATGGCTAATCCCAACACTGTCGGTGCGTGTATAGAAAGCAGAGCGCTGGTGAAGATAAATAATACAACATAAGACCAGATGCTTCTGAAATTGAAGGCAACAAAGAGAGATAGAGCTATGAAAGGTAGTCCCATAGCCACTGGGACAAGGAAGGCGGGACCTAGAATTCCCAATGTGGTTGGTATCAAGGAGGTAAAGAGTGCTGCCTCCCAGCCAAACCCTTCCCTCCGAGCCAGGGCATAAATTGAGAGGACGGTGAGGAAGAAGATAACGGCCGGGAAGTATCTGAAGATAGTGAGCCAGGAAATACCACTAATACTATGGAATACACCCCAGAACAGTTGGAAGCCAGTCTCCAGGTTAGTGCTCAAACTGATAGTTGACTGCCCCAAAAAGGGGTCAACAAAGGTGGTGCTGCTTGACGCCAGTATTGCCTTTGAGTAAGCCAGATGCACCCACTCATCTACATGCACCGGGTAAGGATAGTTGAGGTGGGGAATAAAAACTAGGTAGAATGTGAGTGCCAGTATTGGCACTAGTTTCAAATAATCCGTTTTAGCTAATTGCCACATATTCTGCCAACGCATGTGCTAATCCACCCTAAACTAATGTCGGTTACTGCGGTTGCAATTTACGTGGACTGTTGGTTGGAATGAAGAGTTCCGTATTAGATAGCGCTACACATTTGTCTGTCCGAAACGGGTCTGATAATAGCTAACTGTCTGGAGAAGTCCTTCTTGTAGAGAAAGCCGTGCCTGCCATCCCAGCTCCTTTTGTGCTTTAGTGGCATCGAGGCAGATACGATGAATTTCTCCTGTGCGAACTTGTGCATAGATGGACTTCCCGGAGTACCCAAGCACTTTAGCCAGGGTACTGAACATCTCCTGGTCGGAGGTCTCCACTCCAGTGCCGATATTGTAAATGGCGTTTTTGCCTAGCTCCATGGCTAGTAGGTTAGCTGTTACCACATCAGAAACATGGATATAATCACGGGTCTTATCTCCCAAACCAAAGATAGTGGGCTGCTCTCCCTTGAGCATGTGGCCGGCAAAGATAGCTACCACCCCAGCTTCCCCACCAGGGTTTTGCCTCGGACCATAAACGTTAGAGTATCTCAGCACCACATAGTTAAGCTCATATTGAAGACCATAAACGTGGAGATAACGCTCCACAGCATACTTGGAGACTCCGTACTGCGAGAGGGGATTTATGGGATGCTTCTCATCCACGGGTAAGTATTGTGGCTCCCCGTATACTGCTCCGCCAGAGGAGGCGTAGATAATCCTTTTTATTCCAAAGCGAACGCAGTTAAAAATAACATTAAGGCTGCCCAGGATATTTTCCTGGGCGTCAAAGACAGGATCGGCTACCGACCTGGTAATGACTACCTGAGCTGCCTGATGGATAACTATCTCCGGTCTTTCCTGCTCAAAGACATTCGCAAGCTCTGCGTCACAAATGCTCATCTTACAAAACTTGGCATCATGATTAATGTTCTCCCGGAAGCCAGTAGCTAGATTATCTATGGCCACTACCTGGTGACCCTGCTCAATTAAGGCATCAACTATATGGGAACCAATAAAACCTGCTCCTCCAGTAACTAAGACTTTCATTTTTCCTCCTTTATGCTAACCCACAGGTGAAGCGGCTTCAGGTAAGGCTCACTTTCCTCATTCTTATACAAAAAGAACTCTACCTTCTGGCCATCTCCTAGCTTATCTGGAGTGAAATTTACTATTTTCTCCCATGTCTGCCCATAGCCCAGCACCACCGGTCCCACCTCACTATTCTTAACTCCGTCTATCCTCACCTCAATCCGATAAATAGCTTCCACTTTCTCACGATTGCCAATCCCCACCATAACTCTTCCTTCCTCACCCGCCGTTAACTCCTTGGGATAGTCCGTAGCCTTGCCTTCTAATCCTACGATGTAGAACTCGGTAAATCTCTCCCCCACCTTTGGGGTAGTGACAACGTAACCTACCACTCCTAAAACCCCCACAATGCCTACCAGCAGGGCTGTAGACAGTGCCTTATCCCATCGGCTTCGGTCCCAATGTAGCATCTTTGCCTATGATTCAGTACTAAATCTCTCTTCAGTCCTCGGTCGTCTTAGCCTCAACCAACATCCAGCCTAGCAAGTAGAGAGTTACATAGTACAAAACAGCCTCCGGCCTTACTCCCCCCATCGGGACAAGAGAGGGATAAGCCCCATAAAAAGTACCCCACAAAGCGGGGTGGTCTCATCACTCACCGTAATCCCCAGAGGAAACTCTCTAGCCACAAAAACCATATAGGGTAAACATTTTCTTAACTTTATCATAAAAGTAGGGTATAATTCAATCTAACCAGGAAAGAGATTTTTAGGTACCTCTTTAGAAACCACTCTAGCTAAGCTAGCCAGCTAGCCTGAAAATGAAAGCACTTACAGCGTGGTGGAAAAATAGAAATTCACTGCAACGGGAATGCGTTGTCAGTATACATTGCCAAAGCACCCCTTCTATGTTCGACCTAATGGAGGTGCAAAATAAGAACAAGCGTGCCAGAAATGCTCTTGAGACAATCCAACTCACGCCTTAAAAAGATGTCTGTTGAGACGGTAAGAACGCTGAGGAAGCAATTTTACCTTCCTCTCTATACCAATGCCTTTTACCTTATGCTCAACTCGATGGTTGTCTCCCTTCTTGGCTTTGTCTTCTGGATAGTGGTTACCAGATTCTATACTGCTGCCGATGTCGGATTGGCTGCCGCTCTCATCGCAGCCGTGGGACTGCTGGCCAGCCTATCTAACCTGGGATTTGGCATTGGCATAATCAGATTCTTACCGGAGGCTGAAGATAACGCCATCCCCATGATAAACTCATCCTTCACCATTGCCGGCCTGGCTTCATTAGCGGTTGCCCTTATCTTTCTGGCCGGTCTCGGCTTCTGGTCCCCGAACCTCATCGTTATTCGCCAGCACCCCATCTTCTTTGCCTCCTTTGTCCTGTTCACCGTTGCCGTTACCCTGTCCGCACTTCTAGGTCAGGTCTTCATCGCCAAGCGCCGTGCCAAATTTACTTTTGTTCATAATGTAATTGTTAGTATGGTTAAGCTGCCACTACCAATAATACTGGCTGCTTTCTTCGGTGCCTTTGGTATCTTCGCCTCAGCCTGGATAGGCATATCAGTGGCAGTGTTGGTGGCAATGCTGTGGTTCCTGCCCCGGATTGAGAAAGGCTATATCCCTCTGCCGACCATACACAAGCAGGTGCTCGCCGATATAGCCCGGTATTCGCTGGGAAATTACTTTGCCCATTTACTGTGGATTGTACCCGGCATGCTCCTCCCCCTGCTGGTAATCAACATCCTCGGTGCTGAGATGAATGCCTACTTCTACATTGCCTGGGCAATTGCATCAGTGCTGTTCATGATTCCTTCATCCATTTGTCTCTCCCTATTTGCCGAGGGCTCTTACGAGAGGAGCTTGCTCCGAGTGAATACCCTGAGATCTCTCAGGTTGAGCATGTTCATCGTGCTGCCAGCGGTTCTATTTACCCTTGCCATAGGGGACAAGGTGCTACTTCTCTTTGGTCACGCCTATTCCCAGAATGCCACCACCCTTCTCTGGCTCCTTGCCCTATCCACTTTTCCTTTCACTGTAAACAATGTTTTCCTGGCTATCAAGAGGGTGCAGAAAGATATAAGGAGTATAATACTGGTATCAGTGGCTATGGCCGTTATTATCCTGGGATTAAGCTACTTCCTGATGGGGACGATGGGCCTTCAAGGTGTGGGGGTTGGCTGGCTCGCCGGGCAGACCGTAGTGGCAATAGTGGTTGGCTCTATGTTTTCTGCTGAGCTCTTCCGCAAACGCCGGATATAGGTTAAACTATGAAAAAGGAAAGGAGCAGGGCGGGACTCTCCTGATGGACAAGAAACCCAACATTATTGCCATCATCCCGGCACGCGGCGGCTCAAAAGGTATCCCTCAGAAGAACCTGAGGCTCCTGGTGGGCAAGCCTTTAATGGCATATGCCCTGGAAACAGTGCTAGCCTCCGATTATATCGATAAGGTAGTTGTCTCCACTGATGATGAGTTGATTGCACAGATTGCGTACATATATGGGGCAGAGGTCGTCAACAGGCCGGCGGCGCTTGCCAGGGATGAAGTTACCCTGGACCCGGTTATCTTCCATGCGCTTAATAATATCGAGCAGAAAGAAGGGGTAAAATATGACCTCGTTATTACCATCCAACCCACCTCGCCTCTGCTAAGCAAAGATACCATTGAAAAAGCAATAAAGCTTATGCTTAAGAGTGATTATGATACCTTAATCAGCGTCACTGCTGAAAAGCACCTGTTTTGGACTCTGAAAGACGGGAAGTTTACCCCCCTTTACGAGGAAAGGAAAAACAGACAAAAGCTGGCACCAATCTTTAAGGAAAGTGGTGCTCTGGTAATCTCCGAAAGGCAAATTGTGACTGAGCAAAGTAGATTTGGAAGCGAGGTCTACTTGTATCAGCTTCCTCCAGAGGAAGGCATTGATATTGATACATATCTGGACTGGAGCACGATTGATAACATATTGCACAGACTAAACATCGTCTTCAGGGTAGATGGGGATATAAGTATTGGGATGGGGCATGTATATCGAGCACTTACCCTGGCAAGTCGTATCTATAACCACAATGTCTTCTTCTTAATGGATAAAGCTAAGCAATTAGGTATCGATAAGGTGAGAGAGCGTAATTTCCAGCCGGTTATTTTTAAAACCGAAAAAGAAATGTTTGAGATTCTGGACAGGATAAAGCCTGACATTATCATCAATGATATCCTGGATACGGATAAAGCCTACGTGCTTGAGTTAAAAAGAAAAGGGATGTTTGTGGTTAACTTCGAGGATTTGGGGGAGGGCGCCGACCAGGCGGATATTACCATCAACGCTCTCTACGAGCACAGCTATCCTGAAGAAAACCACTTTTACGGGTACAGATACGAATGTCTGGCCGAGCAATTCTACCTTTATCCTCCGAGGAAAGTTCGGGAAAAGGTGAATACTATAGTGACCACCTTTGGCGGTGTTGACGAGAATAACCTGATGCTGAAAACACTCAAGGCCGTGGAGAAATTGGGTTTGAAAAATGTCCGCCTCCTGTTAATCCTGGGGTTGGGTTATCAGTTTGAAAAGGAACTCCACGAATATTTACAACAATCGCGCTTTAAGAGAAATCATATTCAGATTGAAGTAAAGAAAGATGTCAAGGCAATGGCCGCCTGCATCTACGAGGCTGATATCGCGGTGACTTCAAATGGCAGAACGATATATGAGGTAGCCAGTCTGGGCGTACCCTGCATCTCAATCTCGCAAAACGAGCGAGAGGTAAGGCACCTGTTCTCTCAGATTTGTAGCGGAGTACTAAATTTAGGTATGGCACATAATGTTTCTGTAGATGATATTGCCTCCGCTCTAGACAAGATCGTAGGCGATTACGCTTTGAGAATCCAGATGAGCCGGAAGGCGCTGGAATTCGATCTTAGAGGTGGTCTGGATAGAGTGCTGAAGTTGATTATCAACAAATACGAGGAGTCAACATTAAAAACAGACATTAATTTGCCTGGAGTCAATTAGTCAATTAATGATGAGAGCTGAAATAAGAATCGGTGACAGGATAATTGGGGAGGGGAGGCCGCCTTTCCTGATAGCTGAGGCTGGTGTCAACTATTTTGATATCGCCAAGAAGAATAATATGGCACCTCTTGAGGCAGCCAGGCTCATGATAAATCAAGCGGCCAAAGCCGGAGCTGACGCCATTAAGTTCCAGACATACAAAGCCGACAAACTGGTTATAAAGCAGTCCCCCGCCTACTGGGACACTACCGAGGAAACATCCACCTCTCAATACGAGCTCTTCCAGAAGTATGATGCTTTTGGTGAGCGCGAATATCGCGAGCTGGCAGAGTGTGCCAGTCAGAATAATATTGTTTTTATGTCCACTCCTTTCGACGAAGAAGCGGTTGATTTTCTCGATGAGATGATGCCGGTGTTTAAAATTTCTTCCAGTGATATCACCAACACCCCCTTCCTGAAGCACATCGCCAAAAAGAAGAGGCCTGTTTTCCTCTCCACCGGCGCTTCTACAATTGATGAAATCAACGAAGCCGTGTCGACGATAAGCAACTTGAGTAATAACAGCATCGTGCTGATGCACTGCGTCCTTAACTACCCCACCCAATATGAGCACGCCAATCTCAGAATGATCGAGACCCTGAGAGATACTTTCCCCGAACTTTTAATCGGTTACTCAGACCACACCCGGGCTGACCCGGATATGCTGGTGCTGCTTTCCGCCTATCTTCTGGGAGCGGTGGTCATAGAAAAACACTTCACGCTGAATAAATCTTTGCCGGGCAATGACCATTATCACGCTATGGACACGGAAGACCTCCGCAAAGCAAAAGATAATCTGAAGCTGGCACAGCTGCTTCTTAAACCAGCGGCGTCTGATACCGAATCGGCAGCAAGGAAGTATGCCCGCAGAAGCGTCGTGGCTAAAGCAGCTATCCTTAAGGGCACTATCATCACGGCTGATATGCTTACCTGCAAGCGGCCCGGTACCGGCATCTCTCCTAAGTTTATAGACAATATAATCGGCAAAAAAACAAAAGCTAATATAGCAGCAGATAGCTTGGTAACCTGGGAAATGGTCGGGGGAAAATGACGAATAAAGATAAACTTCGCTTTGCCATCGTCGGCTGCGGCGCTATTGCCGAAACCCACTACCTGCCGATATTATACAGCCTGCCCGAAACCGAAACAAGCTTGCTGGCTGATATTAACCAGGACCGCGTGCAGGCGATGGCGTCGCGATCGAAGGTAGCAA
>SDBV01011294.1_pt1 | contig 11595 bp, 10 predicted proteins | sample 2277081 | NCBI WGS metagenome assembly SDBV01 (sample SAMN10402039, study PRJNA504765) | marine sediment metagenome | isolation source: marine sediment core GS10_PC15, 223 cmbsf | place: Arctic Ocean: Southern Knipovich Ridge | collected 2010
ACTGGGGAAAGATATTTACGCTCCTGAGCTGGAATGTCTCTCTTAACTTCAGCTATAATAGCATCGGACAGAAGAAGTGGATCATAACCTTGAATTGGTTCAATAGGTATGACTTTACCTTTGGGTTTTGTCTTTCTCTTTCTTCTAGACGTAGAAGTGGTGGAAACATTTGTTCCAGTAGTATATCTGCGGATCGGAGGGATGTTTTGTACTGGTAATCCAAGATTGCTACCTGCCGGCCGAAAAGTTAATCTGAATTTACCACTCGGTTGAGCAGTAGTTCCCACACCTGGCATGCTAGTTGGAGTAATGGAACCCTGGACTGGAGTAATAGAACCCTGGACTGGAGTTAGAGGTTTTAATCCAGTCAAAGGCTCGACGGTAGTTGGTCTAAATTGGAACACGGTGGATATAGGAGTTAACGAGGGTCTAGTTGAGGGTAGTGGTTGTAAAGTTGAGGAAGAGAGGGGAGGGAGGGGAGTTAACGAGACTCTAGTTGAAGGTGCCGGACGAAAAGCTAAAGGTTGCAAAGTCGAAGGTGCTGATCGCGGGATTGAAGAGATTGGAGGTAACGATGGTAAAGTTGATGAAACTGGAGTCAACGGTGGTAAAGTTGATGAAACTGGAGTGAGAGTCTGGCTCACAATGTGGCTTACTCCAATTTTAGGTTCTGGGACGGGAGCTAAAGGTTCAATTTTAGCGCTTGAGGTTGGGGTTGGAAAAGAACTGAGAGAGGTTAACGGTCCGAGCCTAGGTAGAGGAGGGAGAGAAGTGACAGGAGGGAGAGAAACGACAGGAGTGAGCGAAGTGACACGGGTAAGAAAAGGGGTTGGAGTTGAAAACGACGATTTACTTGTTGAAGATGGTGTCGTGACCAAAGAGCCCGGTTGGCTCGGCGAAGGGGAAGTCATTATCGTTTTAGTTTGCGTTTAACTACGATCCGCCTGATTCATTTAAATCAGAAATATATTAGTATATTTTAATCAATTATTCTCTCATTTTAGATAAAAGAGGAGATCAAAAATGGGGGAGCTAAGGTTAAGTTGGCTCAAATAAAATATTCATAATATGTCTGAACCTAACAACAGCAGTTATGTAGCTAATATACTGAAACAAGAGATCACCAACTGTCAGGCTAATCAAATAATTTTTTACATCGTACTAATCATCATTTTACTAGTACTAATTGTGATTATAGCTGAAATCGGCGCTTATTGTTGGCACCGATTCGTTAGCCATGAGGATTTAATAACAGCCATCAATCAAAGCCATATCAAACATCATCAGGCTGATTGGTTACATGAAGCCCATGGTGATTTCGTCTGGATCATAGTGGGCTTATTGGTCGTGCTGATTATTCTTCTCATTCTCTATAAACTATCTATTATTCCCCTCTGGTTGGCTCTTTTTCTTTTCGCCATATTGCTGGCAGTTTTTGTTTGGAATTGGTACATTCATATGGCTTATCATCAACCAGGCCATTGGTTAGAGCAATATGAATGGTTTCAGAACGACCGACAGCTGCACCTTATTCATCATGTTGATCCTTATAAAAATTATGGTATCGCCAGTCATATTGGGGACTGGTTAATGAATACTTATCGAAATGAATACACTTATCACAAGCTTTATCCTTCAGCCCAGATTAAAGGGCAGAATATTAGTGTAGTCTGATTTTCGCGGATTATATAATCACCCAGCTAAAAAAGGAGAGTCAAAATGAATTCTTATTTGGAAAAGAGAGAGAATAAAACCCGTAACAATGGCTGATAACGATAGTGATCAACGTCGAGGTGTGAAAGCAGCGGAGGGAGATTCAGAATTCTCCCAGCTCTATAAACGATCACTTGAAATTGCTAATAGCTACCCTGAATCCCATGACGAGTTGCAGATTTCAACAATGCTGAGAGTCGGGGTTGGAATAGAGTGTCATGTTAAGAAAATGGCTGCAGTTCTAGTCAGTCCAGATAAATTGGACGAAACAAATAAGGAACAGGGCCAGTTGATAGTTAAACAGAGTAGGCAGTTACAAGAATTTTTGGACCAACATCCTGAGATGTTAGTCGATGTTCGTGAGCTAGTGAACTGTAGGCGTTTATTGATATGGACCATGATGTTCTATTCGATGAATGATATGTCAACAATCTTAACGTCAATAAATGATGTGTCGCCAGCTTTAATTACTTTGATATTAGGCATAAGCCAGTTCTTAATCATGGAAAACTCAATCACTGACCTAGCTAGCAAGACATCGATACCAAGCCCGGCGGAAGTTAAGAAAAAGCTTGAGTCCTACCAATCGAATCCAGAACTATTAAGTGGACTCTTAAAGATAAAACAGCAAATAGAAAAGAACTCTAACAATTAGATCGGAGACCAAACAAATATACAACCAACATGACTGAACCCGATGTTGAACCCAATATGGAACCCGATGTGGAAGCTGAGGACCAAAATTTGCTACCAGAGAATGAATGTCCCCACATTTGTCAATATTATGGACAACTGTCGGCCGGCTACATGAATGCCCAAATGCAGTTCCAACAAGAAATGATGCAGAAACATGTGAGCATCCAAGAACAGTGCACTGCGGCTATGGCTAAGGCCCTGATTGATCATGATGAGGAGCTCGATGATGCTAATGAGGAACAACGACAACTTATTGCCAAGCGCTTGGCTCAAATCGACAATTTTATACGGCAATATCCCGAGGTATGTGGTGGTTCAATGGGGGTGATGAAAATCAAAACAATCATGATCTTTGCCCGAACAAAATATAATTTGGCAGGAGAAGGCCCATTATCGGGGCTTGCTGGATTTATGCAGGATATACCGAGTTTATTGGGCGCAGTTATGCCCAACAATATGGCCAACAAAAGTATTGGTGAATTTTTAGGAGGCACGATGAATAGTATGATGAAAACAGGGAATGAGGAGAATGGCGGAACGGAAAGACCCTATGATATAAGTAATAAGAGCCTCACCGACCTAATAGGTGATATGAGCCAGATGTTGAAGAAAGCTGAGGAAAAAACTGAGGGTAAAAATTCAAGTGATATAATGACTGATGCGATTAAAGCTGAGGGAAAAAATGAAGAAGAGGAAAAAGATGATGATGGAGAAGGAGTTAAAATAGAGACTGAGCCCCTAGATTGAGGGTTGGTAGATGATATTATAGTTGCTCGCAACCATAATATGGATTTCAGTTTAAGGATATAATCAGGTTAAAAAATGATTAATCTTCCATTCGGTAAGAATGAAAGAAACGAAGCCTTAATTATGAACAATGAACGTTATCCTTCGGCCTGGTCCTTGCATTTCATCTCCGCAGGCCTCTATTATCTGCTGTTTTCCGTTCATTATGAATCCATTTATAATGGATTCTATCTCCTGCTGCAACTCATAATTATTCTCCCCTCCACCACCCGTATTACGCTAGACATTTATTACGACCCCCGGACGGTATTAATATTATTCGCTCTCTGGTCCATAATCATCGTAGCCATGTTCTTGGACTGGGACGCGGCTAACAATATTGGTCAGCGGTCCAGGAATATTAGTCGGCGGTCCAGAAATAATGCACATCTTTCTCCTCTAGCCAAATACCGCTTGGCCGGATGGCAACAGATAACTATCTCCTATTCGCAACTTACAACCCTTGCCACTTTCTTCTTCCTCTTTGATATCTGGATCTCGCGGGAGGGAATAATGGAAGCCTTAACTTCACCTCTTCGTTCTTGGAGTCCGGCAGATATATCATTTGTTATCACCATACCTCTCGCTGTTATAACGACTGGATTAACTATCTATTTGCGACGAGGACTGGGTAGGTGTTATCTCTCCGGCCCTGTGCAATGGTTGGGTTTAGTTACTATTCTTCGTTGGCTAATGCGGCAGCCAACTTACAGTATGTGGATGGGGAGAACACCCATAGCTTATTATCCGCCCCATCCTTTAACTGTACTAAGCACTCTGGTCTTAACCTTTATGATTTGTCATCTGCTTCTTACGGAGCGAGAAAGGCTAATTCATCCCAGTTCTATTCGCTGTCGGTGGATATATCAACGGGGAGATAAACAGGGTCAGCAATGTCCTACCAGTGCTAATATTAGTATGGGCTTTTGCCTCGGTCATTCCTTTCAACGGCGGATAAGAAATGCTCAACCTCTTAACCTGCTACAAAATATTTAACCCAAAATAAGGGGCTAATAATACTGAACATCCGAGCTAAGATCGAACGTTTAACTTTTTTTTCGCTAGTTTTATATATAGGTTATTTAAGGGTCGAAGAGGATATATGAATTGCGAGGTTGGAACACACCATCGAGGATAGTTCCACCACCTAGCGTATCGGTTACCCCATCAATATCAAGATCGGTGCCATTGCCACTAAATGATCCAGCGGCCTTAGAACCGCGATTTGCGCAGAGACAATTTCTGTTCATAAACAGGCCGGTAGTGCAATTTCTGACCTGGAAAGGAATCAAACTGGGCGGAATTTCGGTCACAATTTTCGATGAATTTTCCAGCTTAACTCCGATATCGCAGTTACGGACCCAACCGCCTGGGAAACGTATCACTGCTCCATCAATTCCCAACAGGCCCACTGCCGTGCCTCCACCCCTCACATTAAAGATACGACTATAACAAGTGGAAAGTGGCGCACCATTACCGGCTATAAGTCTTCCAGCTGAAACCTGAGCGGAGTTCCAGACTCCTCTCTTGGCCGTGTCGAATACAACCCGAGAGGTCTTGCCAAGAACGGTACTCATAAGGAAATTAGGTTCACTGATAGGGAGATAAACTGTCACCCCGCAGAAAGTATTGGGCTGATTATTGTAGGATTCTCGAGCAGTCATAAGCAAAATGGTGGTGGCACTAGTTAAATTATTCTGAAAATTGAGCTTAGTTGGCCTGGCTCCCAACAGTAATCTTTGACCGACGGCCTGATTGATATGAATTCCCTGCACCTTTAAATTTTCAACACTAATAATTCGACTGAATGCTCCACTACAAATTTCGACTTTTGGAACGAATGAAAAGGCTACGCCTTCCTCGATATCAAACAGAATGTTTTGGAAAAAGGCAATAGTATTTCCGTTGCCCCACTTCACAGTGAAGGTATGGAGGTTGCCATCCACATCAGTCATTTTTACTTTCGTTCCTTTACAAACGCAAGAAAAATTGGGATCGACGGATGGTGTCGGATTGGCTCCTAAAGGCCCGGTTGTTACCGTCAATCTATCAGGCATTGACTTAGTGATGGTATAGATGCCTCCAGTTCCTACTTCGGGCGCCAGATTGAAGCTGGGGTTTAGGGGCGGAAACATATACATTCCCTTATTCATAAATCCCACTCCAGCTAATGGATTGGTATCGCCAATAATACTAAGGTCGGCCACATCAGATTCATCATCAACAAGGGAGATTCCCTTAGGCGCCTTATACTTTCCTGGCTTAAGATAAAGAATTATGGGACAACGAGTCTCTTCTTTAGTTGGCAGACTAGCTATCAGTTTGGCCAAATTGTCTTTAGGCCTAACAATTATTTCGATCGGGTTGAGACATTTGTCTTTCTTATTACAAAGATTATCTCGGTTGAATTTCCCACAACGGCAAATCCAAGGGCTGTAAGCTGATGACATTATATTAAAAGTTAAAATAAGATACTGAGTTGTTTTTATTGGGAAAAAATAATTCTTGTATCTCTCGTTTCAGAAAAGTTCTGCCAATTAGCCAAGCAAAGATCGATTTGAACTATTTTCACTCAATGCCGTTATCATTATCTTAGTTTTATAACAGGGTTATTAGGGACGACTTCCATATACTTTTCTTTGATAATTCGATACAAATAGAGTTAAGAGCTATATTGAACGCTGCATTATAATCAGTCATATCCTGAGGAATTACAATCCGACGAATAGGTTGAACTCCAATTGCTGCCAAATTATAAAGTTGTTGAGTTTTATGCCTCGTTATGTCGCGAAGTTGCCGGCCGGCCTCCATCTTTGATTGCCCCTTTTTCTTTTCTAAACTTATGGGATATGAAAGAAGGATAATCAAAGATCGACGATTGGTGGTATTGTATAACAAAAATTAGCTGGATATCTTCTGCTTAATTAATGTAATTTATTATAGCTAGTGACAACTATAATATAACTTCAATTCTTGGCTCAGATTTGCGAAAAATGAAAACCTAATTTTCACTGTTCTAATGATTAAACAGAGTGACAGTGGAAATATTCAGACCATGTCTCACTCCAAAATAACTTACCTAAAGGGCGATGCTACCAAACCGTCTAGTTTGGGTAACAAAATAATAATACACTGCTGCAATAATAAAGGTAAGTGGGGAGCCGGTTTCGTTTTGGCTTTAAGTCGCAAATGGCCCCGGACTAAAACTACCTATCTACAGAATTCGCTAGAGCTGGGGACAATCTCATTACTGCAAGTAGAGAAAGAGATTTATGTAGCCAACGTAATCGGCCAAGACGGTTATGGTCGTCGAGGAAGATATGTTAAATATGAAGCGCTGCGAAAAGGGTTGGGCAAGGTAGCCATATTCGCTACATCCAACAAAGCTTCAATTCATGGCCCTCGATTGGGATCTGGCTTGGCCGGGGGTGAGTGGACCATTATTGAGGCTATACTAGAAGATGTTTTCATTAAAGACGGCATCAATGTTACTATATACGATTTGTAATAATTCATAGCCATTAATTTAATACTTGCCTTTCCGATAGTCAAAGAGATTTTCGTTGGGTTTGATGCAGTCAAAAAAATCGTTATATCTAGGGATAGGATGAGGCATGGGGTCCAGTTTATTATTTTCCCACCACTTCTTTATATAGTCTCCCAATCCGACGAGATTATTATGACAAGGATGACGGTAAAATTCCTCTGTTATGAGCATCATGACCTGAGCCATAGGCTCAATTAATAATTGATTTATCTTCGTCTTCAGATGGGGCCAAGCCTTCTTCCGGCCATGAGGACATCTACTATGATAAACAACATGATGTAAGGACTTAGTGTAAAACCAGATTAACCAGCGATTAGTCAAAACTTTGGCTCGAAAGGCCTGCCGAAAACGAAGGAGGTTATATCGACCTTGATCACTAATTATGTCTAAAACTTGATATTGGTCAGTGTTAGGATTGGTCGGGACATTAACTTTAAAGACATCGCCATTCAAATGGCTGAAGGCTCCTTCTCGATTGCTAATATTATACTGACGAGTAACTTCGACCCGCTGATGTGGACTTATTTTCAGATAACCGCGAAATTTAACCTCAATATAGAAAGGGTTCTTCACCAAATCGGTAGCATGGCAATATACTTGGAGATGACCTTCAATACTGGAGCCGCCCTCCAACAGATTAACGGCTAAGCTGGCTACCTCTCTTCGATCAGCCATTTTCTTTTTCAGCTCGTAAATTATTTAGTTTCAATTTAAAATAGACCAACCTTTGTTGGACCTCAGGCTTAATTAATAATCCTTCTAACAGACTTAATTAATAATCTTTCTAAAAGAGACTGATTGGCCGAGTTTATCTATTTTTGGCTGATCATGGACGGACCAGAATGGTTCTTAGTGGTATTAATTCTTATCGTCCTCATCGTAGGTATTATTGTTCTAATTACCACCACTGTTCGAACTAATAACACCACCAATGAAGCCATAATTCGCCGGAATAGGGCAGCGGTTGCGGCCATACTAGCAAGCGAAGCTGCTAGTACTAGCGCGACTAAGACTCGTATAGAGGTGATTAGAAGAACAGTGAGTAATGGCAGGCGACCAACCCGAGTTGTTGACTTAACAAATGACGTAACGAGAACCGGAATAACACCTGGCACTATTACGGTACCAGGCCAAATTGGCGCGGCTTGCACAACGAACGGTCAATGTCGAAGTGTGAATTGCAGTAATAATATTTGCCAGGCTCGGAATACAATCAGTGGACAAACTGGGGCCTATTGTATGGTTAATTCACCACCGCCTCCGGCTGGACTAGGTTGTGCTGATCGTTTCGATTGCGTTAATAATGTCTGTCAGCCGACCGGTGATGATTTTATGGCGCCATGTTTAACTAATAATGATTGCCGACCTTATAACGTCTGTATTAGAGATGCTAATATGGATGCTAATACTAGTATTAATATTTGCCAATTTGGTCCTAACCCTAACAGTTGTGTAGATGAGGTCTGTGTTGGAGGTTTTGTCTGCGGTCCGAACGGAATGTGCCTCGGTCAACAAGGCATGCCTTGTACCGCTAATGGCCAGTGTCTATCCCGTAGTTGCGGGAAGCAATCCATTGTCAAATGGGATGGAAAGCGCTGGCTCGGTAATATTCCAATTCCAGCTAATGTCAGTTTTGATAAGATTGTGGCCATGAGCAGAAATAATAATGATGATTTATGGGGGCTGGACCGGAAAAATGGCGTCTACTATTGGCAACATGATGGAGCTAAAAGGAACTGGATTAAGATTGCCGACGCCCTCTTTCAAAATAGCATTGTTCCAAACACAGACCAAGGGGTGATGTCTGATAATTATAGAAGATCAAATGATGATTATAGAAGATCAAATAGTGATTATAGAAGATCAAATAGTGATTACAACGGGTCAAGTAACAGTTATAGAGATTCAAGCAATTATCCACCTTATTCATCAATTAGAAGTGGTTCGACAATGTATCAGACTTATCCTTCCTCGCTGGGAGGAGCAGATTTATATCGCGATAGTTCCGGTCGCTCCTACCGTGCTGACAGTTATGTTCCATATTCTAACAATTTATATTCTGACAATTTATATTCTGACAATTTGTATAATGATCGAAGAGATGGTAGTCGAAGGGATAGCAGTCGAAGAGATAGCTTGGACCGAAGGGATAGTAGTCGAAGGGATAGTAGTCGAAGAGATAGCTTGGACCGAAGGGATAGTAGTCGAAGGAATAGCAGTCGAAGAGATAGCTTGGATCGAAGAGATAGCTTGGACCGAAGGGTTAGCAGTCGAAGGGATAGCTTGGACCGTTACAGCTCAGATTGCTCCGTAGCTACCTACCGCTCTGATCGTTACTCTTCTGAGCCAGGTGACATGGCTCCCCGCACTATGAAATTGATTGACATGGCTATTGCCGCCAACGATCGAGTTTATTTGGCCTATAAAGCCATTAGCAATAATCCTGCACTAGTACGGGATTTATATCTCATATATGAAGTAGATATGCCGAAAGCCCTAAACAATCGAGCACCCAACCCTAATCAGCTTATTCCATTTGCCACTCCAACAGGGGTACAAAGGGCAGACGCTAGAGGTAATTTATTCACTGAAATATTAGGTATCGACGCTATTTTGCGCGGGGAGTCATTAGTCATGACCGTTTATGGCACTGATCGTGAGGAGGCTAAATATTATACTTTCCGCATGGTTCGCGACCTGACTGGGGAAGATCCTGATCACTTTCAATTCTCGGGCCCACTATCTGGCGCCAATCTAGGGCGGAACAATATAGTACGTTATGTTCCAGCCCCCGGTTTAACAGCCGAAGTGCAATCCACGCTTTACAATTATTTAAGTTTCCCAACTACTCCACCAACCTCTACTCGCCCGGCCGGAGCTAATGAAATAAAGATTAATGGTATATATCCTGGTACATCGGCTGCCCTACCCCAAATTATACCAAGTAGCGCTCGAACTCAATTGGAAATTTATGATTATGCCCCCCTTCTTAACCCTAGCAGTGGAGAGATAATCACTTATATTATAGCCAAAGACAAAATAAGTAATATTAATAGCATATTTGTTGCACCGAATGCGGCTGACGGTCGAATCTATTCCGTTCCTGGCTATGTTAATGAGAAGACTAGAGTGGCGGCGAGCAAAGACGCGGTTTACATCTATACTCCGGGCAGTTGTAACTAGATATATAACTGGACTAGATAAAATTATCATCTAGCTCAAATTAAATATGAATAATAATTACAGAGAGAAACAAAATTTCTCTCTGTTTCTAAGCTTGAAAGAGTCAGAGATAAATATCCCATATAAAAGTGGGATCTAATTTTACTCCTGTGGGCCAAGCAAAATGGAGGTTTACGTTTGGATCATAGCCGTTATCATCATAATAGTAGTAATTGTGGTAATTATATGGGTCGCGGCTGATGACAATAATCGATCAACAGCCAACCCTAATACCATCCCCAATATCGGGAATCTTAACGATAATTGCAGCTTTAATGACAGATGTAAATTAGGATTAAGATGCGACAATGGGAAATGTAAAGTAAAAATTGGCGGTACTTGCCGCACAGTCGATGAGTGTGTCTCGACCGCCACAGCCTGCACCGAAGATACGAAGATATGTACCGTTGTGCCTCTTCCACGAGCTGGAGAATCCTGTAGTAATATGCCTTGTAGCCAGGGATTAAACTGTGAAGGAAATATATGTCGCAATCCAGTTGGCGGTCGATGTATGGATAGTAATAGCTGTCCAATCAATTCTGGCGGTTGTTCTAATGGAGTGTGTATTAATAAACCGGGAGGTCTAAACCAAAGTTGCAACTTGCCTGATAATCCTTGCCAAACTGGCCTGATTTGTGACAATAATCTATGCAAAGTGCCTACTGGCATGGCCTGCAGTAATAATAGTGAATGTCAGGCTGGAGCACGCTGTGATAGTAGTCTAGACCCTCCAATTTGCGTAACTTGCATGGGTAATTTCAAACGTTGTGAAATAGATGAACAGTGTCTATCCGCTCGTTGTGGCGGTAGCAGTTTACTAGTATACGATTCAGGGAGACTATCAAGCTCGGGCGGATGCCTTGATCCAAGAAGATTGTCAAGTCTTGGCCAAATCGAGAATTATTATTTAGAGGGCCGATTAGTCCCAGTTCATCGTTTCCCTGATCAATCCCTACTGGATATCTTAACTGAGGGGGTCAATTTGCTCATGTTACTGGCTGATGGAACTATTATGCGCGATGTTTTCAATCAGAATGGAGCCAATAGTCTGGAGTTGATCCAAAATAATGTCAGATTGAGTAGATTAGCTTCGCTTGGTGGTTCAGCTCATGGTGACGATTCAGTTGATGGCTTAGTTCTCTACGGTTTAAACAGGGGCCGTCTATATAAACTCGATATGAAACAGAGCGTCAACAATGATTGGATTTGGCGTCGAGTGAAGTGGGTCCCGAAACATATTACTCATATCAGCCATTCTTATGATGGTAATTATCTCTGGCTCCAGTACCAGCGACCTAATCTGCCTTACTTATCTAGTAGTGCTTATCATGATACTAGTGAAAGTTACCGCCAAAATCTAGGTGGATCATATAGGCATTCCTATAATAATGAACAGAATAGTGAACAGAATAGTGAACAGAATAGTGAACAGCCCAATAGTGATCGACTGACTAGTACTGAAGTTGGGGCTCTCTACCAGTATACTGGAACTTGCACTACACCGAGACTTATTTCCCACACAATTATGGCCAGTAATACTTTAAGAATTTACGGCCGAAATGATGTCAGTTACTTAGAAGTTAATCAAGCCGATCGACAAGCCACTCGCTATCCAAAGGGCGATATAATCT
>SDBV01011295.1_pt1 | contig 11595 bp, 21 predicted proteins | sample 2277081 | NCBI WGS metagenome assembly SDBV01 (sample SAMN10402039, study PRJNA504765) | marine sediment metagenome | isolation source: marine sediment core GS10_PC15, 223 cmbsf | place: Arctic Ocean: Southern Knipovich Ridge | collected 2010
TCATTTAAACTCCTGTACATGAGCAAGGTGTATTGTCACCTGGCCTAAGACATTATGTTTACGTATCATATAAGTATGGGCTGAGTAAAATCCATGACTAAATACTATATCCGTATACATAATAATATAATGAAAATTAATAAGTTTTACTTTCATTTCAACTCCACCAGATCCAGGTACTCCGTGAAGTCTACCGTCGTTACAAACGTGTAACGGTTTGGATCATCGCCATAGTATTTAATCAGGCAGTGAAAATTAACAAGTCGCGCATTCATTCTTTTATTGGTACCTCCGCTAAAAATACATTCCTGTGTTTATTTCCTATCCTATCAAAAAAGATCATATGAAAATTGAAGACATTGTCGTCGAAAAGATCGTAATCCCTTGTTATAACATGAAAATTCCTAAGTTCAACTTTCATTCTGTCTCTAACCAAGCCAGATATATACTTGGGCTACGCATTTGTATCTTATGTGCGTTAATCGAGTAAAATCCCCCAACACTGGGAATATCTTTATAATCAATGATATAACGAAAGTTATATAGTTTAATTGTCACTTGATTTTGCCTCCGCTAAAAGTACTTCCCACTGTTTAGTTCTCTTCTCCTCGAAAAAGATTGTATGAAGGTTGAAAACATATTTATCAAAAAGTTCAAGATCCATTATTATAACATGAAAATTAGCAAGTCTGACTGTCATGCAATCAACCTTTTCTCAATCTCTTCGCGCAGATTAATTACGCCACGCAGGTCACTACCAATGTCCATCTCCCAGTGTACACCGCGTTTGTCAACCATACAGTAGATACAAGCATTTCTAACTTCGTTAGAGAATGTCCACACCCAGTTTCGGTACCAACCTTGAACACATGTCTGTTGTCTTCCAAACATTTTTTTAAATATTTGCTTACCGGTTAAACCGTAGTGTTTAACCATATGATATTCTCGCATATACCAGGCTTCAAAAAATTGACCTTTAGCAACATCCAGGGGAATACTATTTATTATTGGATCTGCTTTGTCCTTATCATAAGGAACTTTATTTATTAACATCTTGGACCTCCGATTTTATTAAACCCAAATATAAAAATCCATTGGGAGACGTCAGGTTTTTATATAGTATCCTGCAATCGTCAATAACTATACAAGTGCCGTCGCCTATCAAGATACTGTTATAATTAATAACACAATGAAAATTAAGTAAACGTACTGTCATTTTATCATCATCTCCGGATTTATTAAAGCTAAATACACTGTATTGGCAAGATCTTTGCCTTCAAATAGTATCACGTGTTCGTCAACAATTACGTAAGTACCACAGCTTAATAACACATCGTTAAAGTTCATAATACAGTGAAAATCAAGTAAACGCACTTTCATCGTAAGGTCACCAGGTTAATGGGTGGATATTCTAAGCTTACCTGCACCGGTCGTACGACGTGATATTTATCTCCATGATCTCCGGTTTCCCAATATTGAACTAAACAATGAAAATTAATAAGCCTTACTTCTTTCATTTGCACCTCTACGTAAAAATACACCCATAAAACCGGTCAGGGGCTTCTACGTATGTAGAAACCCCATAATGGCCGGTTACTCATTGTAAGGAATATAACCATGAACTCCCGTTAGGACACGCCCTACCACCATGTGTCCATGCTAAGATATGCTAAGAGCACTCTTAGAAGACTCTGTGGATGATGGGACTCGAACTTGCCAAAGTCCTCCAGCGAATTTCTGTTTTTCCGCCCGCCCGTTCATACACTCTCCTTCAGATATATGAACTATTAGTCTTGCCCTTTAAGTAGTCATTTGGCTGCCCGCTAGATTCGACGTATGTTAAGCCTGCATGCTGAATACATACAACAGCGCGGGTCTAACTACCGATCTGCTTCCTGGTGGGAGTGACCAAGAAAAACTGCAGAAATTTACCGCTTGAACTATTGGATGGCATCCAATGGGCATCAAAAGATGTTCATCCACTTCTCTTATGCCAGAATGCGTAAGGGATTACACATAGTAGACATGGAGGGAATCGAACCCCCGAGACAGGTAATTACTCCTGTCTCTGATAATACCTCTACGGAGTGTTATGCCCGCCTGCAGACCACAGTGCGATTTACTAACTACTAGGTATGTTCTATCGTTACTGAAATGAACAACCTTTCGTTAGCTAGCACTTCGTCGGCAAACACCCTGCGTATCCATGTCTCCCATAATTAATACTCAAGCATTGCTACAATAACTATTACATCGGCGTATGGACCTAGTTGGTTTACAACTGATTTTGCAGTATTAGCATACTGAGACATTGTATCATCGCAGAGAATGACTAATGCTTTTTGACCGGTCCGATAGTAATATTCTTTAATCGCTGTTAATCCCCTGTTGTCCAATGGCTTATCCTCCAGCACATGAACGGGTATTTGATCCATTTGAGGAATATTTCTGGTTTTTCCAGACTTATGAATATACCTTCCTTTCAATCCAGTTGCTGGATCTTCAAATGAGTCTCTCTCCAAATATGGTTTTACCCATCTAGTTAATAACTCTTTATTTTTGAAATGAGGGCGAAGTGTTTCTGCTAGATCCCGGAGTTTTTTGTAAAATGCATCCGGGTGCCTTTTGCTAGTGTAGATTATTTTGTCATAGCTAACACCAAAATCGTCATGAAGAGATTCAGAACATTTTATATTAAATAGGCCCGAGTGGCAATCAAAAAATACAAAAGCTTGTGCTCTTGGTATTAAATAATTTAATAATGGTTTGAGCATATTCATGTAAAATGCAATATCTTTTGGTTCAATTAAAGTTTTTAGGCCGTTTGCAGCGACAGGAGAAAGTCTATTAAGAACATATATTTCGTCTTCTGTTAAAATATCCCGGTGTTTCCCTTTAAATACAGCTAAACTTAAATATTGATATCCAAGTGAAGTTTTTCTTGTTACGACATAATACGGTCCATGATGCATATATCTTTTGGACGTCATTATGTAATTTTCTTTTTCATCCATATGACTGACAACATGTGCTATTTTCTGTGTCAAGTTATCTGGTTCGCTTTCAATACCAGTTTGTGAATGGGTATTTATCCATTTATCTGCTGGAGCTTTTAAAGCAATATCACGTGTTATCGTTGGAAGTACTTTGTGTTGAATATTGTGTAACCGTCCCGTTAATAAGGTCATACTTATTTTCCTTAGTGTTAGGATTTGCATTTCAGCTATTTATTTTGTAAATTGTACACACTTAGTAAAAAACCAAGTGTAAAAAAATGAATACAGAATTACAGACAATGAAGCACATAGAACAGGTAAAAATTTACCTGCTAGATATGATACAAGAGCTCGCGAAGAGAGCACAAAATCACGACAAGAGTAAACTCGAGGATCCGGAGAAAAGTGTATTCGAAGAATACACGCCTAAATTAAAAGGCACAACTTATGGTAGCGAGGAATACAATAGATTCCTTGTAGAGATGAGGCCAGCTCTGGACCATCATTATGGAAACAATAGACATCATCCAGAATATCACACAGGTCGTATCGATGGAATGGATCTATTAGACCTGATAGAAATGTTTTGTGACTGGAAATCAGCCACCCTTCGGCATGCCGATGGCAATCTAAAAAAATCGATAGAACATAATCAAAAAAGATTTAGCATCGATGATCAGTTAACTAAAATTTTAAAGAACACTATGAAATACGTAGAAGGACCAGTATAGGCCCTTCTACGTAGTATTTCTAGAACTTTCGAAGATCGAACATTTTGGGTTTGCTCCAATCCCGGAACCACATGTACACGAAAACAGGAATGATAATTACATAGAACCACCAAAATTCCGTATAGGTTGAATACTGAGTGTTCGCATTCATATTGCATGATTTGTAATTGATTATGTTTCCGACGATTATCAGAGTTAACCAACCCCAAAAACCTATTCTGTTTAATGTACGCATAATAAACTCCTAGTTAATTATCACACCTCTTATTCCATAGTTTTGCAGCTTCTGCTAGTGAAGTTTTCAGTTGTTTTAGTACATCTGGGAATCCTGTATTATGGTCATAGATTATACTTCTTGTTAATCCGCCACAACACGAACATCGAATGGCTACGCCATTAGATTTTTTAGTATGAGTAAATATTGCTTGTTCAGCCTCACCGCCACAAAATGGGCAATCTAATAATTTTATTTTTTTACGCATACCAAATATTTCCTATGTAAGACATCCATACATGTACCCGATTTAGATGCATATTGTCAAAGTGGAAAAAATATTCACGATCTTCTTTAACAATTTTATCTCTGTTGAAAAATTTTCTAGCTGTATAATCCAAAAAGCAGCCTTGATTAAAGTGGACTATCATGTGTCATGCCACTTGGAACATTTATCATACCACTTGAAGCTGAAAAAGTGATAATCATGCCAGTCCCTGAGCCACATGTAAAAACCCATGAATATTAATATTGGGTAGATCCACCAAAAAATTGCTGCAGGAGTTGATCCACAAGCAACGTAAAGTGTGACTGCGTGGGATATTGCAGCCACGCATACAAGCAAGATTATTGCTCCAATTCTGTTTAAAAAATGCATTTTAATCTCCTTTCTTTATAGTTCCTAATTGTGCTAAAATCAGCTTTACGTGGTCCAAGCGTGCTTTATCCGGATCACTAAGTATATATGTACGGTCTGGGCCTACTATTTGGTCGATGTCGCAAGCTATAGAACTTTTGTAATCTAGGAAATGGCCCCAGAAAAATATGACTTCCATTATTTCTTTCCTATTTGTGATAACATTAGCTTTACGTGGTCCAGACGTAATTCCTCCGGATTACTAAGTATATAAGTGTGGTCATCTTCTACCGCTTGGTCAACGTTGTAAAACCTATCTGTTTCATAATCCAGGAAATTGCCAATTAAAAATACGACTTCCATTATTTCTTTTTCTTCTTCCCACTGGCACTTACCCAATGTTGACGGAACCATTCAGGCAGTGAGCCCCACTCATCGTGAGGAAGTGCTATTGCCGTTACAAGAACCGCTTTGTCATCGGTGGCATCAATAATATAGACTACGGCTTGCAATCCACGTCCTTGTAATAAGAAAGCTCTTCTGTTTGGTTTTATAAGCGGTTTTGGGATTGCATTTGGAATATCTTTAAATCCATATTCACAAATAAAATGTCCAAGAATATATTCTACGGAGCAATCCATTACACCTCGTTCTTTTACGCGCATTTTAAAATGCGGAGTTTTGTATTCTAGGCATTTTTGTGGATGCCATATAATTTCTATTATTTTAAGTACAACTTCTTTAACTGTCATACGATACTCCTTTCGGTTTTATCAACTACCCTATGAACTGGTATTCCTGTCTCTTCTTTTCGATCCCTGCATATGCTCATCCAATATCCATGTCCTTCGGAAAAATGTCCCATAGCTTCTACGCATTCTTTTCTACCACAACAAAACAAATCTTTCGGTTTAGATCTTTCACACTGTGTACATATTTCGTCTGATGGCGGTTTGTACATTTCATTTCTCCGTTTTTGAAGTGAAGTAAAATTTGCCAATTCTTATTCCTAAATACACTAATACTGTGAAAGGCCAAAATATAGAACCAAACGCAATTAACGGATTATCATCACTTCTTTCTTCTACCTCCGAGTATTTAGCGTATCCTCTGGTTATTAGCATTGCCTTAAATGTTAATCCAATAAAAACAAAATACATACAAATACCAAGTATTATCCACATTTTAATTTCTCCTTATTTAATTGCCAGATAGAATTCTTTAACATACAAATTTCTTATGCCGGAAAAACTTGCACTGAGTCTATATTTTTCGTATATTTGTGTTGTAAAAAAACCATAAAAAAATATGCTTCCAATTTGCATTCCCACTTTGAATAGAGGATTGGATAGGCTGCAAGCCTTGTTAGAAACAGCTTTAAGAGATGACAACGAAATGCTGCCGTCTAAAATTATCATCATGGATAACGGGAATCAGTTTCCGAACGCAATCGACGTCTCTGATTTCGAAGATAAAGATCCAGAATTGCTAGCAATTCTGACAGCTCCAGAGCAAACAATACTTATTACTGCCAAATTAAATCTAGGTGTTGCTGGCTCTTGGAACTGGTTCTTAAATAATGTTCCGATGGAGCATGGGGCCATGATTATCAGCAATGACGATGTTATTTTTCACAAAGAAACTGTACGCATGCTCTACGAAGAAATACAAAAACCCGAGAATGATTTTGTGTTGCCTTTGGGTGTGTGGGCAATATTTGCAGAAACTGAGAAACTCCATAAGGAAATAGATGGCTTCGATGAAAACTTTTATCCTGCATATTTTGAAGACAATGACATGCATTATCGCATGAAATTGAAAGGGTATGATATTACTCGTATACCTGAGATTCCATGCGGGCACCAGAATTCTTCGACATTGGAAGCCTTCGATGCAGATCAGACCGAAATACATCATTTAAATTTCAAAAAGAACCGAGCCTTTTATCACAATAAATGGGGCGGCCTTCCAACACACGAAATATATACGACTCCGTTCGATAAGTAAACATCCCCTCTGTAAATTAGCACTTGACATTATAGATCAATATGTATATATTTTCTTATACCTTATGAAGATCAAAATTGAAAAATATTGTTTAGAATGTAATGAAAAACTTGAATTGAAAATTACACGGGATATAAAACGAAAGAAATTTTGTTCCAGGAGATGTTTGGGAATATGGACTGCTAAAAGACAACCTGAAGATCATATGGAAAAAATGAGAAAAAATTCTTGCACTAAAGAAGCAAATTTGAAAAAATCTCATAAAGGTTCAGAACACCCCAGGTGGTTGGAAGATCGATCAAAATTAAAAAATAAAAGATTTTATTTTGAAGAAAGACAGTTTATATTAAACAGAATAGAAGAAGCCAATTATAAATGTTCTTTGACTGGGCAAGGTGGTAAGTTATCAGTGCATCATCTAGATTCAGTACATTTATTTCCTAATAAAATTTTTGATGAAAGCAATGTAGTGGTTATTAAAAAAGAAATTCATTTGAAGTTTCACAGAAAATATGGATTTCAGTGGGCAACAAAAGAAAAATGGCAGAATTATTTAAAGGCAAACAATTATGTATAAACAAAGTAAAGCAGAAAGTAAAAAACAACAAAGATTTTTTGGAATGGTTCACGCTGTACAAAAAGGTGATCTATCTCCAAGCGAGGTAGGACCGGCCGTTCGTAAAGCCGCAAAAAACACAGAGTACAGTGATGCGAAGGACTTTGCATCGACAAAACATAAAAACTTACCAGAGAAAAAAGGATCGTTACAAATGAGGTATTTTGAGAAAATATCATATGATGTGAAAACTGCACCTAAAAAAGAATTAGAAGAATATTTAGAAGCAACTCCTACGAAACCTATGTTGGGTGGTGCTCTGGTTGGTGCCGTTTATGGAATAGCAACTAAAAAACCAAAATTAAGATATTCAATGCTTGGAGGCGCAGCTGCATTTGGTACTTTAGATGCGATCAGAAAAAATTTATCTTATGAAGAATTAAAAAAACGGAAAAAATAAATGAAGTATTTTGAGAAAGAAGCCAAAAGTAAAACTTCCAAAGGTGAGGCTGTCCTATACACATCAGCAGCAGGTGCTGCCGGAGCTTATGCAGGTCTGCGCGCGGGAGAAGGATTAGGAAATATACATAAATCCATAACAGTTGATACACTTCAAAATGAAGACATCAAAAAATTACCGAAAAAACTAGTAGAAGGCATACGAAAAACTCGTGTTGAACATGCAGCAAAAGTTTCTAAAAAATTTAGACGTCTTGGTGCAATAGCTGGTGGTGCTTTAGGAGCTGGCGCGGCGGCCAATTATTTTATAAGAAAAAATATATAAATTCATAATGAAATACTTCGAAAAAAGCTCCGAGTATAAAACCTGGGATGAAAACTATGATTTTGCACAAAATATCACTGGTGGTGCTGCGATTGGTGGGATTATAGCAGGACTTAGTGCGGAGGCACAGGCAGGGTTAATAAGAAGAAAATTAAAGGCTGTAGAAGGAATCAAAAAAATAAAACCCAGTGTCGCACTTTTAAGTGTCTTAGGTGGATTAGGCGGAGCCGTCCTCGGCTATGGTAAACATCTATATGAAAAAGAAGACTACACAAAATAACCCTAAATATTATCATTATGGCTATCGTTTTATCCAACCTCAGGAAAAAGAAGAATTATGGGATTATGCGATACAAATGCATAAGAATCAAAACGGCACTCATTTTGATTTTCGTTTAGCTAAACCTGGTCAAGATTTTGCTTATTCATGGGCCTCTCGTAAACTTCCTATGAACATTACTTCCCCAGTAATGACACGCAGAACTCAGGACCATTCTTTGCGGCATTTAGATTTTGAAGGACCTCTTACTACGGCTAAAGGTACAGGTACCGTAACATTACTTAGAAGAGGAAAAACTAAACTTCATTCCATAGATGACAAAGGAATAAAGTTTAAATTAGATACAGGCGAATATCTTTTACTGTCCAATGTTAAAGGTAAAAAATATATGCTTACCACACCAGAGTAAAAAAGGCCACATACGTGACCTTTTTGTTGTCCCCATACTTTAAGTTTCCGGGATGGCTTTCTCCATCTTTGCAATGGTAGTTTGTGCAACTTTCAGGTCGGATATAGCTTTCTGCTTATCCGTAGCTGCCTTCGTCAATTCTTTGTCTTTGTCGATGACGGTGTTTTGGAATGCCGCATTCTTTTTTATTTCCTGGCTCAATAGTTCTTCCTTATCATCCCGTTCAATTATCACAACATCCCGTTCAATTTCCATAAGATCCATTCTTTTGGCAGTTTCAGAAAAGTCATCAGACAACTGAGTGTACTTTTCACCAAGATCATGATGCTCTAGCAACATGGCTTTGGTAAGCTCGCTAGCAACTATCTTTGTCTTTTTCACCTCTTTCTTTTTTTTCCAAAAAGCCAGAGATGATAAGCCGGAACCAATCTTCTGTCCTGTCTTCTTAACAGTACCTAAGATGGCTGATCCAGCTTTACCGGGAGCAGCTTTTACATCCTTCATAGTTATGTTGGATGTTTTTCGACCGCCGAAGCCTCCAATTATAAGACCACCGACACCTGATAGAATACCAATTAATAAACGACTCATGACATACCTCCTAAGTTAAATGAGTTACAACACTTCTCTTATGCCATTTTTGCTTGACAAATACGTCTTAAAAATGTATATTTAATCATTATGAAATGGCCACACAAAAAATTTATACAAGCAATACTCTGTGAAAGATACGGCCCGGATCAGGTTTACGAAGAATTAGATAAAGTGAACTTGCCCTTCCCGGCGCAAGATCTTCAAGATATATACATGGAAATAAAACCTCAACAAGCTGCATATTTCAATCATCGTAGAAAAGAACTCGATCGGGATTTTTTGGACAAAGAAGGATTACATCAAATGTGGGCTTATTACTTCGAAAAACCTACTGATTTAGATATGAATCCTATAAAAGGCGCTTTTGCATTATTAGAAAACTTGCAGCTGCGTGTATTACTATATGCTATGGCGTTAGTGGGTGTAGCAGCAGAAGACATGGAACTTATTATAAATGGTAAGTTTGATATTAATGCATCTTCAGATGATGTTGATGCCTTTTTATATTATTTTTTTAATTTGAAAGATTTTAATTATTCTGAAAAAGCTATGTTGCAAGATTCTTTTGCGAAAGATGTTAATACAAAGCGTGCTTTTAAGTTGGCACTTAAAGGTGATAGAAATTATATGCTTTGGAAACTTGGGGCAGCTCCAGACAAAAGTTTTGACCAAATGCTTCGTGATATGTTAGCTGATTCATATTACTTGTTTAAAGAAAAGGCAAGAACAGAACCGGATACAGCAACCAAATTTGGTGCTCTGGCAGTAAAACTTGCTGATAGGTTAGAACGTGTCATTCAAAACGACCAAAAAGCCAATGACTTATTTTCTGAAATTAAATTTGAGTTAGGTAAAGACAATGAAATAATTAAAGCTCCGACAGCAGAGGAGATAGGTGCAGAAGTGGGAGGCAAGTTTGACGAATACGAAACAAAAACCAATCTTCCAGATTTTAAAGATATGTCAGATATAAGTACTATAGCTCCAAAAAAACCAACGAATATAGATGAGTATGAAGGCTAAAGTTAAAATAATAAATACTTCCGCAATACAAAAAGCAGGACCATTTCCTGATCTTGCTAATATACAAAATACGGTATCGAAAAAATTAGCAGAACTAAATATTTATACAACAAATTTTACTATTAGTATGACGGCAGGAAAATATCCGGATGTTACTATAGAAGGAATCTTAAACACTGAATTATGGCCAAAGTAATTAAGATATCAGTAAGTCAATTTACTGAACGGTTTCTTTATTTAAATGGTAAGCCATTTTCATTTCAAAACTACGAGTTTATGCGTCCGGTTTATGATTTGGATGCACAAGAAATAGTGATGAAGTTTAGTCGTCAGACATCGAAATCTACGACAATGGCTAATATCATGATGTCTAAAGCTGCGATGGAATCACATTTTAGACAATTATACATATCACCTTCTGTAGATCAAACCAAAATATTTTCTGGCGATCGCGTAGCCCCGGTTATTGAATCAAGTCCTCTTATAAAAAGACACTACATAAATTCCAATGTATCACAAAACGTCTTTACCAAAAGATTTCTTAATGGGAGTACGTTATACTTAAGATATGCCTTGCAATCAGCTGATCGTCTCCGTGGATTGTCCACTGATATAAATTATTTTGATGAGGCACAAGATCTAAGTACAGATATTGTTCCTATTATTAATCAATCTATGTCTAGATCTTTATACAAGAAAGTGGTTTTTTCTGGTACTCCAAAGCGTACAAAAGGAACTTTAGCTGAGATATGGTATCGTTCCACGATGTATGAATGGTTTTCCAAATGTGAGCATTGCAATAAGTGGAATTTCTTAGATCAAAAAAATATAGGATTACATGGAGTTATCTGCCGTTATTGTGGACAGCATCTTGATACAGTCAAAGGACAATGGATAAGCACCGGAGATCCTAATTCTAGAACTAAGGGTTTTAGAGTTAATCTCCTAATGTTTGCAAAAGCTCCGTGGGTTGATTGGCAAATAGATGTAATTGATTATAGAAAAACTTGTTCAAGTGATGCAACTTTTTATAATGAAGTTTTAGGGCTTGAGTATGATGAAGGTGTTCAGCCAATTACCGTTGCAGATTTGAGAAAATGTTGTACTGGTGGTATTATGACAGAAGACCCAACATCAGTGGATTTATCTAGTATACAAACAACTATTGGACTTGATTATGGGCCAGTAAATAGCAATAAATCTAAAACAGTAGTATCTGTACTTCAGAGTCGTGGTAGCAAAGTTAAAGTTTTATATCTGAAAAGATATAAGGGGCATGAGGCTGATTACACCTATATACATAGTGACGTTCCCAGAATACATGCTAAATGGCATACAGCAGTAATAGGGGCGGACGCGGGGCT
>SDBV01011297.1_pt1 | contig 11594 bp, 13 predicted proteins | sample 2277081 | NCBI WGS metagenome assembly SDBV01 (sample SAMN10402039, study PRJNA504765) | marine sediment metagenome | isolation source: marine sediment core GS10_PC15, 223 cmbsf | place: Arctic Ocean: Southern Knipovich Ridge | collected 2010
ACCTGGAAGCGCGGTGAACCGTCAGCATTTTCCATCTTTACCTGATGCTGATAAACCCCCAGGGGAGCCGAGGCCGTTTGTACGTCTGTGATAGTGAACGTTATTGTTGTAGACGTAGCCTTTGTCACCGTGGTATCCTGTAAAGAATATCGCGCCAAAACGCTCCTGAGATGCTTGTGAATTATCTTCACAATAATCTTATCATAATCCGCCGTGTCAGTCGGCACAGTGATTGTCATTTTAATCGAATCTCCTCTATCATATCCTGTCATTTCAATCTGTTTATTTCTTTTATTAATTTATCTATCTGCTTTTGCTGACTAGCGATCTGTCTCTGTTGTTCTTTCATTCCCTCTACCAATACAGCTATCAGCTGTGATGTTTGTATTGAATAAGTCTCACCGACCGTCACCACTTCAGGAACAACCTTTGCTACATCATTCGCGATGAATCCCAAACTCCGTGCCCGGCGGTTATCCTTCCAGTCAAACTCCACACCCTGAAGTCGCATGATCTTACTAAGGGCGTTATCAATTGGTTTAATGTTCTTTTTTAGTTTGCGGTCTGATTCCTCTGTCCAAGCATTTGTACCCCCTGAATATCCTGTAACCCGAAAATCTCCGTTTATGATTACCGAGTCAGCAGCGAAGTCTCCCCAAATTAAAGGCGTACCATCCGAGGAATTGTCAATAAAAAGAAGGTTCGCCGTAGTATTATTTAGACCTGCCTCAAATCCTATATTAACACACCCGCTTTGTGTAGTTAATGAAAACCCTGCCCCATCACCGAGTAGGGTATTTCGATCCCCTGTGGTTATTGCCGAACCTGCCAAATAACCATATAGGGTATTATCTAATCCCTCTGTTATAGCATCTCCTGCTTGATAGCCCGATGCTGTGTTGTTTGCACCTATGGTAATTGCAGTACCAGCCTGAAACCCAAATAGCGTATTATAATCTCCTGTAGTGGTTGCTGCCCCGGATTGAAAACCAACAGCCGTAAATCCACTTGCACCCGTTGCTGCACTTCCGGCCTGATAGCCCATGACAGTTGACCCGTCAACTGTCTGCAAAGCATCTAAAGCCTGGTAACCAACAACTGTGTGATAATTGGAGGTGGTTAAAGTTAGTCCAGCATTATATCCAACCACAGTCAACCCATCGGAACCTGTTGCGGCACCCCCAGCCTTATAACCAACTGCTGTAGACCCGTTTGAAGCTTGAGCTGCATCTAAAGCCTGATAGCCAACCACTGTGTGATAATCGGAGGTGATTAATTTCGAGGCTGCATCGAATCCTACGGCTGTTAGTCCCACACTTGACGTGGCAGCCTTGCCAGCCTGGTATCCAAATAATGCACCACCGGACTCGGTGTAATTTCTCCCCGACTCAAACCCAAAAAATGAATTCTCCCCCCCGTCGTCGGTTACACTCGAACCACTAAGGTGTCCGAAAAAAGAGTTATTATTCCCGTCGGTTACAGCTAATCCACTTTGATATCCGAAAAATGTATTATAATCCCCTATAGTTACAGCTAATCCACTTTGATATCCGAATGCTGAAAATCCTGCGGCCCCCGTTGCTGATGTTCCGGCTTGATAACCTACTACAGTAGACCCATTGGAAGTCTGTACAGCATCAAGGGCTTGTCTACCAATACCTACGGAAAAATCACCTTGATTAGCTTCCCCTGCTTCTGTTCCAACAAAAGTACAACCATTAAAATTCTGTAAAGCCCCTGTTTGATATCCTATTAGGGTATTATCATCTCCTACAGTTATTAAAGCACCTGATTCAAATCCGATAAAAGTTGATCCAAAAGAACTTGTAGCAAATTCTCCAGCTTCTGATCCTATTGTAACAGAACCACCACCTGTGCTACTAAAATTACTTCCTGCTTGATATCCAATAGCAACAGCAAAATCTGCATCTGAGCTATCTCCTGCTTGATATCCAATAGCAATATTACCAGCAGCTGTATTCTTATTTCCGGCTTCATACCCCATAAATGTAGCAAAGCTTTGAGTTGTTACCGCTGTTCCTGCCTTATAACCTATTGCCGTAAATCCAGTTGCGGAAGTAGCATCTTCTCCAGCTTGATAGCCTATCAAAACAGCTCCATTAGCTGTTTGCTCTTCCCCGGCTTCTACCCCTAAGTAAACCCCAAAAGAAGCATTTGAATTTTGTCCTGCATATTTACCAAGATATATATTTGAACTCCCTGCACTAGATAGTCCGGCTGCAACACCAATAGCAACATTATCGCTACCTGCCCCGGCAAGGCTCCCCATCGCAGCAACACCAATAGTAACATTATTATCACCTATTATATTGTCACCAGCAATAAATCCAATCACCGTATTATTATCACCTGCAGCATTCATTCCTGCCCGATAGCCAATAAATTCATTGTTAGAGCCTATTGTACTTACATTCTGACCCGCTCCATCACCTATGTAAACATTACCGTCTGAAACTATTGCTCTACCGGCATTATCACCAATAATGACATTATCATTTCCGGTATTTCCAGCAGCATCACCAATAAGTATATTGCTGCTTCCATCATTAAGCCGTAAAATTGTAGCTCCAATATCCCCGTTTACCTCCAGTTTATTATCAGGAGTTGTAGTTCCTATCCCCACAGAATCATTGATGAACTTCAGGATAACGTACTCGTTTAATCTTGCAAAGGCAGTATCAATTGTACTTGCTGCTGCTATCTCTGTTCTTAATTGAGTTGCTGTATCTGCAATATCTGTCCTCCATAGTGGGGGTAATTCGGCCCTGAGTATATTCGCAGTATCATTCATTCTACCGGCAATTACAGAATAAGGAAGAGTCCTTGTGGTTCCTGATTGCCGCAATAGAAATAAATCAGCACTGTTTAAACTTGAAGCCGCCGACTTATCATACCAGTTTTGCGAATACCCCGCAAAGGGCAAGGCCAAAAATAATCCGATAAAAAAAAGTATCTTTTTCATAATTAATTATATAAAATTTCTATTCATCAGGCATTACTTCGCCTTCATCCAATAAAGGCACACCCTCATCCCGGAGTATTGCGCCTACACCCTGCCCTATCTCAAAAGCCTCTACATCCCAAATGCCGTTTAATATATCCCATGCACCCCGTTTGATTAAAAAGAGTTTATTGTCATTGTTTATCTCCTGAATGACTGAACTTGCGGAAAGTAGCTTAGAGTATATCGGAACGGAGATAACTTGTTGTGACTTGCTTAATAGTTTACCAATAGAGTTTTTTAATAGTGCTTCTAATTTGCCACGCCCTGAAGAGTTTACCCATTCTGTTGTCCGCTGAAACTGTGCCGCATCAAGCCACATGCCTCCTTTGCAAACAAATTTAGTGTATGTTCTTCCTACATCATTCAACAGCATTTCATGGCTTCCTCCATTGAAATTGTTTGAAGGATTAATTTCTATATCCTGAATATTGTCATTTTCATATTCCAAAACAACCCCGTCTTGCTCATCCATCATAGATATTTTAACGGATTTCCATTTAACATAACTTCCGTTAGGCCTTGCAGCTGCGGGATTATGTAGAACAAAAGACATATAATCAACACCTGCAGCAGTATGCGCGGTTGTAACGACATTTACACTGCCTGTTTGGTTAAAACTTTCACTACCACCCGTATTATCATATTCTAATTGATATGAAGTCGACCCAGGAGACCAACCTTCAATATCAAAATCATAAGTAAAAAGATACCCTGCAGTATTTTTTAAAAATATAAGAAAATCGAGCTTCATAGCTGTCCCCGCCACAACATGAACATCCCATTCTATCTCGCACCTCCATCTGCTTTCTAATGGAGAATAAAACGTTTGAGAAAGCTGTCCTGTTGTCGATGTATTCACCAACATTTTTACAGCGTTACCTTCATGAATATTCCCTAAAAAGCTCCCAAATTTTTCCCACCCCGTAGGAATGCCGAGGTTCCATGTCTCAAAATTGCCGTTCTCAAGTATGTTTTTAATCTTTCCGTAGTTTTGAACAAGCTGATATTTCTTCCACGCAGGATTTATAAACATCCCTCCATTGGTTACCCGCACAAGGTTGGCCCGTGTTACGGTTGCCGATGTAGATAGCACGACAGGATTATGAGATGCCGTAGAATCGTATGTAAACACACCCGCAGAGTATGTCCATAGCCGTCTTTGATAAGCCGCTGTAGCATCTTCAGGACGGTATATAACCCATTTACCCTGCACTTGCTTTATAACAGCCCCATACTTAAATAAAATCCCTTTCAGGGCATCGTAATAAGTCATGCCCGTAAATACCTTTGTGTTAATATATGTCTGATCCAGGGGGCTGTCTGCTGTTGTCTCATCCTGCCCGTCCTCGTAAACATTTATGGCCTCATAAAGGTCAAGGTCAAGATTTGTCTTTTTAAGTATCGCCCCAAGTGTTACCATCTCTGTTTCCACCGCTCTGCGGTCCCAGGCCACCGTCTTTAAAAACCCTAACTGATCGGCTGCAATAAACTCCGTGACGTATGGCGTTTGTTTATAATCTTCCTGGTATTGGTCGGGCTGCATAAACCATCTGCCTTGTAATACGGTATTGATCTTCAGCGTTACCCGGTACTTTCGATTTGAGTTTGTATAAAGGCCTATAAACTGATAATCCGTTTCGCTCATAAGGCGAAGGGTGATCGTGGACCCGTTGATCGGATCGAGAATAAAATCCGAGGGTGTACTGAACTCTACGGTCACAGGGTTATCGCTGGCTTTAATATCGACATTGGCATCCCCGCTCTCATCTTCTATTAATACCTGTATGTCCCGGTCAAAGAAGTCGGGGAACTCAAGTGTATATATTGCTGCGAAACTCATGTATTTTGATCTATTGAAAGCTGTCCCCGTTGACTTGCTATTGCAATATCCCTGCCTGCTATTTTGCCCGTTACTATTATAGATTGAGTGGTAAAACTGCCGGAAGATCTGGAACTATTAGAAATATTACCCATATCCGCCATACCTATTAGATTAGATGCTATTTGTCCGGCTGCTATAAGCCCCGCCCCTGCTGCAACCATCGGGATACCAAAACCCGCAAATATACCGGAACCAATAAATGCTGACCCGACAGCAATCATTAATCCCCCTATAAGTTTTGCAATATTAGCTATCAATAATCCAAGCTCCTGAAAGAAATTGCCTGTGCCTGTAACCAAATTGGCAAATGATTCCGCAAGTCCTGTGACTAAACTTTGAAATGCACTTTGTAGCCCCATTACCATTGTTGCAGTCGCTTGTTCTATTAATTGCATCTGCTCGGTTATAGTTGTTTGTAAACCTACAATATGCTCTCCGCCTTCCTTCTTTGTTAAAAGGAAACTTTTTGTTAAATTTTTATTACCATCCTCTATTCGTTTATAAGAAGCTGTTATATTTTCTGCAACACTGCTCGCAACTGTTTGTAGATGTTTAAGCACATCTGCCGGAGAAATGGCTCCTATAGCTGTAACGCCAGTGATTCTTGAAGGAATAGCCGGTCTACCAGGAGCAGGCGGGGGAGGGACAGGAAATGGTTCTACTTTTAAATCAGGTCGGCGCGGCCCCGTTATAACCCTTTTACCAAAATCAATACTCGCAAACATCCTAACAAAAGGAAGGGTTTTAAATGTTTCCCATGCACCACTCAAAAACTGCATTTGCTCCTTATTGAACTGAATGGCTAATCCGAGTAGTGTAAACTTTGTAGCCAATGTGCCAATAAAATCTGTGAAATTTTTAATCTTATCCCCTTCGGTTATATTTGAAAGGACATCATTTAATTTACCAAGATTTTCGGTTAAATTAAAAGCCTCGATAGCTATTTCGCCAAGTACGATTTTTGTATTCCCCCATGTTGCTTCTAATTGTGCCGAAGCCACATTTGTGGTTGTGATAATATCCCCCGCCTTCTCCATCTCCTTTTGTGCAATCTTACCAACAGCTTGTGCCACCTGAAATACCGTAGACCCCGAATGACCAGCGTCCTCTAATTCCTCACGTAGCCTAACTGCTGAAATACCCAGGTTATCAAGGATAAGCGGAGATTTACGTCCAATACCTATAACAATAGAATTGACCAAAAAATCAACGCTCTCCCCCGTCTGCTGTGCCCTTTTTGTGGCGAAAGCAAATAGCGATGCAAGCTGTTCTAATGGAATTTGGAAGTTATGAGCCATCACCGCCCTTTTCATTAAGTCAAGATTGGTAACCGTATTCTTTGTGGCATCCTTTAGGTCATCAAGCAATCCCGGTGTGGCAATTCTTTCAAACGCATCACCTACACCCTGTAATTCACCGGCAAGGTTTACTATTTCTTTTGTAAATCGGGTTATGGCCTGAGTAGAAAAAGCAGCAGCAGCAGCCACAGCAATAACATTAAAAGACTTTTTTAACTTATTAATAGAGTTTTTAGTTTGAGTCATACCCTTACGTAAGGCTTTAGTATCTGACTCAATCCTAAAAAGTAATGTCCCTATCGTTTTAAATGTTGCCATGTCTTTTTATTATCCTCTCGGCTTTTTCTTTAAGTCTTATTGCGCGATGTTGCGCAGCGTCTTTGTCTATTTTTTTAACCTCTTTCTTTTCCCAGGGAAACTTCCATAAATCCCGAGGGCGTTTTATCTGATGCTTCTTCTCCATCTGTATATTTAGAAGCTCCACCGTTTGTAATCGTACTAACTCATAATCGTTTTGTCTTAGCTTATTAAACCCCTGTACCTTATTATAAAAAGCTCGCGGAGAAATAAATTCAAGATCCCTCTCGCTCATGCCAAGCTGCCCTAATCCAATCTCCTGTAATCCATCCCATGTTATTGCCCCGCTTCCGGGGCTGGCACGTTTTTTTCATCCAGCTTTGCTGTCAGTTCCTGCTCAAAAATAACCACGAATTTCTCGACAACATTTATGTTCTCTTCTAGCCATTTCTCTATATCTCCGAGCTTAATATCAAATTTTTCGCCTTCCTGCTTTGCACCATATTTCAGGGATACAAAGATCAGTTTCTCGATGTCATCAAAAGTCAAGTCCGATACCTCGAATACCTGTCCGAATGTTTTGCCTGTTAGTTTGCCGAACTCCTTGAGTGACCCCCATCCAATACAAACGGGCCTCTCTTCTCCTCCAATTTTTATGCTATTCATTACGTTGTAGCATCAAGTAACCTGTCCAACCCGTCAAACTCACAACTAAATGTCCCACCTTCCTTATCGGGTGTGTCCCAGCTAATACCTGTGCATACTGCGCTACCATGAAGTAAAAGATTGCCAGCGGTATCTGTCGACATCTTTATATTTACTGTAGTGCCTTCGCTTATGAGCTTAAAGAGCGCTCTTTGATCTACACCCGCTCCATCGAAAGCCAATATCCCTGATGCACTCGCCGTCCATGATGCCCCTTTTACTGCTAATTTAACCAACCACACACCCGAATCCTTATGAGTAACAGGAACACCCGCAGGTGCTGTTACATTAATAGAGCAATCCGTACTGTAAGACAGGGCTATCCCGTCAATATAAATGAGCATATTTGTGCCTAAAATTGCACCGCTAGTTTGTGTCATTTTCTATTTCCTCCTTTAAATTTAATGTTGCTATTTTCTTTTTAATTAACAAATTACCGAACCCGGTATCTACTGGCACAATATCCCCCTTCTGAAAGGTTTTGATTGTGTGCTTGTATTTTTTCAAAAATTTTACTTTCATGGTTTTATCTGTATTATATATTCCTGTGTCCGTCTGTAATAATCTTCCGTTGCTCCTTCATCCTCAATGACTTCTACTGTGTCACTTTCCCCGTCAAAATTTATGCGATCAAACTCCACACCCTCGCTTGTCCCTGAATAGTTATCCATCGCCGTTCTTACCGATGCTCCTAAAGCATCCATCTTCTCCTCTGTCGAAGCGTAACAGTCAAGCTGCCAGCGTGTCTTATCCAGCGTGCTTACCGCCGCCTTTGTGGGTGTGGGTAAATTTGAAATATAAGTTATTATAACCCAACTCGCACTCCTTCGCCGGGGGACATAAAGCCCGTAAATCTTCGCCTTTATACTTGCGGCCTCTAGTATCGCTTCTATTGCAGTCCTGACCATTGTATCTTTCTAGCCTTTCGTAATAAAGCCTTATTCAATTTCTTCCACAGGATACCTCTGTATTTCTGCTCAATCTCTTCCTCTGTTGTATCTACTGCCCTACGAAGCCATGCACTTGCGGGGATCCTGCCCCTTCTCGATGGCGGTTGCCCTACTCTTCTTTGCGCCTCTGTCAATGAACGTGTTTTAGGCTCACGGGGCTTGGTCATAAATTCCATTGTCCCGAATTCCATCCAGTATGCACCCATATCCTCCCAAACCGCCTCACTCCTTCTGGCTCTCTTTGTCGGCATCGCCCCTATCTCCTGACCGGGAATACCCTTTACTCTTCTCGATACCTGTCTGACCATCCTTACAAGGCCCGCCCCGTGTTGCGCTGCACCTAAATTCTGCTTCGCCTTTTCGAGCAGCGGCTTGCTTGCTTCTTTCAGGGCGGCGTTAATAACCTTCGCCTGAAAAGTTTTGGGCAATCGGTTGAGGATCATCTCCACGTCCTCAATACCCACAAGCTCAACCTTCGCCTTTTTAGCCATTAGTAAGTTACCAGCAAGTTTGTCGCTGTTGTGCCTGTAGCGAATACCTTTTTAACCTGCACAGGAAGGATAGTGCCTTTAATCACACCTGCGAAAGTTACCTCATCGTCCCCCTCTGTGAGTACCTTGAGATTTCCGGCCCCTCCCACATAAATAGTCCCTGGTTGGGGCAATCCTGCCGTGTCGCTCGGTACAACTACTACTGATCTTGTATTCATGTTTAACGATATTTGTATTTATATAAAATCTTCTCCGAAACCCTCGGAAATCTTCGCCCCTTATCTTCACGGTTCTGAAACCAATCCGAAAGAATCATAAATAGTGCCTGCGATAAATCAGCAGGGATAACCGCCGGGGACGTAAAGCCCGTCTTAAACTGCACCTGTACAGCATTTGGAGTAACTTTTGTCCCAGGCCATGATGAATTAGAAATAATCCTTGCCGGTTTATAGACAATATCCGTAGCATAATCATCCGGTGAAACGGTCTTTGTATCGCCGTCTGGATCTGTGTACTTTACGCTCTCAATACTTTTAACAGGCCACATCCATATCTCTATCTCATCGGGAAATTCATCGAAATAGATTTCAAATGTTGCCTCGTTTAGCCCCAGGTCGTTCTGCTCCTCAGCACTCGACTGCACAGCATAGATAAGCGCCTGGATATATGCATCGTTATCCGTATCCACCTCTTCAAGGTGCGTCTTCGCCTCCGGCAGTTCAGTGAACCACTCCGTCTGTGCTGTTATGAGCTTACGCATTTCTTTTTGCTGTTCTCTTTATCTCCTGTACGATTACCTTTTTCTGTACCGGCTCCTCAACCTTTTCGGCATACCCTATCTCAATCCAATATTCAGCATCACGGGTGGGGAGGTCTCTCTCCCCCCCAACTGTGACACAAATATCTGGTCCTACAACCGCCGTTTTGAATCTAATGTTCATTCTAGGTGCTTGCGTTACGTATGTGCTTAATAGGATCGCCGCCGTCAACGATGTTACCGGCAATTCTGCCTGTAAGCTTAAATCCTATCTCATCGGTTGCAGCGTAAAGCTCGTCAACCCTCGTAATTTCCCAGGGTAATGCATCGAGAATCATATACGCCTTCCAACCGCCAAAATAAATAGGCTTGTCATACTGGTTAATATCATCCATATCAGGATTAGAAATAACAGGATAACCCTCAAGTAAAGCAGGTTCACCGGCCCTCATACTCTCTTGCCATGCCGGAAGTTGATCCTGTCCTGTTGAACCACTGGACTGAGCCAGCTTGCGTATATAAGCTATTGTGGAATCATTCATCTGAAAAGCAGCCCCTTGACGATAAGCCCTGTTCACGGAATAAATAAGATCCACAAGATTATCTCGTGTTATACCTCTCTTAGCGGCATCCACCCCCTTTGGAGCGACACTCTGAATACTGAAAGGATCACCAGTTCCGTCTCCTGCAATGGTAAAGTAATAATTCTCCCCCCTTGCCTGACGTTTTGCCAGTAAATCCAGAAGGTGCTCCACCATAGGAAATACAGAGTCCTGAATAAGCTCCTTAGAAACCTTCACGAATGAAGTTGTCAGCTTAAAAAATTCCATTACGGCCGTACCATAGGTAACATCTGTGCTTGCAGCTGCCGTATCGGTTTTTTCAGCAATTATAGTTGACCTTCTTCCGGTATCGTCATAGGTCGGAAAAGTTAATTTCTGCCCCGTAGCCACTGTACGCCTGTCGCACAGCCCTGGTGTTACCATCCCTCCGATATAGGCTTGCGCCCCTGCGAGCTTCATCCCCACAAGATCCGGTACAAGATACCCACCAGCGGTGGTTGTTCCCTTATAGAACTGATTAGCCCTCTCCTCTGCATCCTTTACAGAAGCTAAAGTAAATTTATCCCCGGTTTTCCCATTTCTGATATAATCACGGAGCTTAAATTCCAGCGTTTCCTTTTTCTCCTCAAAATTATCAATCTTATCTTTCTCATCGGCCAACTCAGAAAGATGCCTATTAGCACTCTCCAGGCTGCGGATCTTCTTATCAAGGGCCGTAATATCTTCATTTATGGCATCCACCTTCTTGTCATCGTAGTCATCTACGCTTACACTGGCGGCCTGTTTCAATTGTTCATACAACTCCCCCTTTTGCTCAAGTAAATTTTTTATTTCAATCATTTTCTATTTCCTCCTTTAAAACTTTGTTAATATTTATCTGTCTGTGCAAATGCTTCCTGCGGGCTTCGGCATCTACCTTCTCACCCGTTTCCGCTCGTTCGACCTCTTTGGAATCACCGCCCTTTAATGTGGCAAATAATCCCTTTATGGTCATTTTCTCATTAAACTTGTCTCCAAGTGCCTCCCTTATTGTTTCCTCAAAGGATGGTATATTTATTTCTCTTTTTCCCGGATCTTCCAACATTTCTACAACATCTTTAATTTTCAGATTCTCAATTTCAGCAAATGTAAACCCTAATTCCCGTTTCAAAAACATGAGTGCATTGGCTGTCTCCCTGCGTACAGCTTTCACCTGTGCTTTTGGATTAGAGGGTATATTTACGATGCTCCATTCTATAAGCTCCTGCCCATTGTAGTAAAATGTTTCATTTTTTCCTCCCTCATGCTCATCATTTTCCTCCTCGCCATAAGTGCCTTTCTTTCCTTTTTTGTTCTTTAATGGATAAAATCCCACGCTGGCACTCCGTAATGTCCCGCGAAGAACCTTGCGAAAGATCTTTTCAGCATGTTCATTCTCTTCTTTCGGCTCAAAAGTTGCAGCCGCAATAAGCTCATCCCCCTCTATATATACTCTGGAATTGCCAAGTAAATCATCCGGGTCGGGCTTCGAGCACATATCATCACCATAAACATTATGCTGATAACCAAAAATGGGATTACGTTTATAATTTTTCAGATCCCAATTTTTCTGATTCAGAATAGAATTATGCCTGTCTTTGTCAGATG
>SDBV01011298.1_pt1 | contig 11594 bp, 11 predicted proteins | sample 2277081 | NCBI WGS metagenome assembly SDBV01 (sample SAMN10402039, study PRJNA504765) | marine sediment metagenome | isolation source: marine sediment core GS10_PC15, 223 cmbsf | place: Arctic Ocean: Southern Knipovich Ridge | collected 2010
CCTTCTACTTCTCGACCCTCTCGAATGCCGCCGCTTAGTTGCGACACTCGTACGGGATGTTCCTCAATATCTGCAACTCCTGAAGCTTTCTGACCATGGCCGTCTCGCTGACACTGAATATCTTGGCTAGAAAGCGGTAGTCGCCACACCATTTTTTCGCCTCAGCCCGGACCATCTCGCTAGGCATACACAATTCCGCTGCGTAAACGTCGGCCTCGCGGTGGAAATAGTCCCGCTTGACGTTCTTCATATAGGCGAGTTCGTCGCCGTGTAGCTGGTGATGGGCTATCTCGTGAGCGATCGTAAAGTTCTTCCGATGATCCGGCATCCCTTTATTTAGCGAGATGTAAAATTCGTCTTTTATATTGATCAGTACCCCAAAGAACCAGTTGGGCAAAGTCATCTCAATGATCTCGATCCCCAGCCCCTTGGCGATCGCACGCACATCGACCGGGGGTTCTACATACCCGAACTCCTGGGCCAACGTTTCTGCCTGTTCGCGATATTGGACGTACGTTACCAGCGCCACCTTGCTCACTCCTCTTTAGTCCTTGCCTTCAGCCTTCCTTTTCGCCTTGATGACACCGATGACGTGAAGTAGAAGATCCTTCTCGTCATCCGAGTACTTCGGATCGGAGGCCAACATGGCCTCGATGTCATACTCCTGGGCGGTCGCATTCATGTTCGGGTTCTCCCCGAGCAGAAACGCAGTAGATACTCCGTAGAAATCAGCCAATTTCTTGAGACGCGGCGTCGGTATCCGGCGCCTGGCGCTCTCATACATCGCGAGTATCGACTCTTTGATTTCATTATTAGTTCGTTCCTCAACGTCTTTGCGACTTAAGTTTTGACTTTCCCTGATATTCCGAAGCCGGTTCCCGATCTCCGCTTCGTACCTTGACGCCACCATCTGCTGCTCCTCTTCTTCTTCTTCTTCTATTACTTGACTATTTGTGCAAATGACTGGCCTTTTACTAATTATTGTTCACCTATAGTATCGGCCATTATGTAGCCGACTTTAGCAGAAACAGAAATCTTTTTGCACAAATAGTACATATCTTGCATAGAAGCGAGTAGGCCCACCGCTCTTTCCTATCCCAATAATCCCCGCTAAACTAGAGGGATGAAGCATGGAGTCAGGTCGAGCCGCCACCGTAAGAAGGCGCAACATCGCAGTTTGACTAGCCTGTCTACATATATGTCGATAGCATTGGGTCTCGTTCTGGCGGTGTCCGTCGCACTACTTTTGCTTGGATCGACGTATGAGCGGACCCAGCTTGAAGGGGGCATATATAAAGGTCTCCCGGCCGTCCGGATTGGAGCCGCCATCCCGGCGCGGGCGGGAAGTACCGACACGCCGGCGCCCGTCATCGACCTCAAGTTCAGCGGCTCAAAGGCCTTGGCGCACGTCGGGAAGCTGACCGCCTTCGGGCCGCGGATTTCGGGAAGTGTCGAAGAAGGCTCCGCCGCAGACTATATAGAGCTGGCGCTGACCGAGTATGGATATTCCGTCCGCCGGCAGGCCTTTCGCGCTCCCAACGGACAGATTGCCAACAATGTGATCGCCGTCAAGGCCGGCACCACGCCACAGTCGTCTACCGAAACTCCTCCCTGGGCCGCTCTGGGTGCGCATTACGACACGGTCTCCGGGACCGTCGGGGCCAATGATAATGCCAGTGGTGTCGCCGTCGTACTCGAGGCCGCCCGGATCATGCGTCAAACAAGTCTCCCCTACGACCTCAGGTTCATCCTTTTCAGCAGCGAGGAGAATGAGGATCCGAGCGCCGATTCCTACGCCGGCTCGCTAAAATACGTTGATGACCTGAGCGACATGGATAAAGAGGCTTCCCTTGGCTATATAAATGTCGATATGGTCGGCTGGCCAGACGCCGGCTACTCGATCGGCAACCGGCGCCTGGGAGACCGTTCGCTGGTCGAACTGGGAGTGAAAATGGCGACGGAACGACAGCTCGAGTTCGTGGTCGACCGCGGCTACTCGACCCGCCTCAGCGACCATCAATCATTCGAAAAAGCCGGCATGCCCGTCGTTTCCTTCGGGGCCGCCGACTATCCCTACCACCACAAACCCGAAGACAGTCTCGACAAAGTCGGTGCCGGTCAACTCGAAACCATCGGCTCACTCGTCACGGCCTTACTTAAACAAACGCCTGCTGCTGATTATTGAGTCAGCGGTTGATTGGTATTAGACTGTCAAGGTTATTTGAGGAGACCTCTGTTTTCAGAGGGAAGTGACGCGCACCGCCGTGTCAGACACCATATTCGTCGATACGCAAAAACCGAGAAATGCGAAAATTCATTCCCCCTACTTGCTGTCCAACGTGACCAGCACCAGAAACATTCTGCTCAAATGGTCGGCTTTTGACCCGGCGCGATCTTCCGGTCTTTATTTCGAGATCCAATTCAAACGGAATCCGGCAGGCAAATGGACGACCTGGAAGACCGGAGTGACCTGGAGGCGCCGCTATTATAAGGACTCGATCGGCGGCACAACCTACTTCTTCCGGATACGCGCGATGGATGGGGCCGGTAACGTTGGCGATTGGTCGAAAGCCGACTCGACAATCGTCCCCTATGACCAAAACCAGATGGTCGTATCCAGAATCGGATTTATCCATACCCGACTCACTGAGACAAATAAGTTCTACAACGGCACGCTCCGCTACTCGATCCATCCCGGCTTCCGGATCAAGTACAAGTTCACCGGGAGGAGCGTCTATCTAGTCTCGATCTTGGGACTGGGCAGAGGCCGCGCCAAGATCTACATAGACGGCAAATGGGTCAAGACCATCGACACCTATGACCGTGACACTAGATGGCGGAAGGTGGTCTTCTCGAAGAAGTGGACGGACATTGGCACCCATACCCTAGAGGTCGTTAATCTCGGGACACCGGGTCGACCGCGAGTCGATATCGACGCCCTCGGGGTGGGTCGGTAGACGCAAAACAACAACGATCTGGTCGTCTTTGGGAACTTTTCCTTCCGCAACCACGTCCTATCGGTATCAGCTCTGCTAGAATACTGAAAGGTTGGTTATGGGAAAGACATCCCGCACTCTGCTTTTAATTGTTGTCTTGACGGCAACACTGATGGGGTTGATCGTCGCTACCCCTTCGGCAAATGAAAGTTCTATCAGCAAATTCACACCCATTCTTGCTTCCGGTTCCGCCCAAGAAGACTTACCGACGCTGCGGTCTTACGCGCATCTTCGAAAACTGATCAAAGAGAGCGCGGGCACCGAATACCTGGAAGGGATCTTCGACCGAAGGTCAAGAGGGATGCCGGTGCAGACACTTGGCGAACCCCTAGCGTTCGATAGCGTCACCGCAGAGAGTGCCCCGGTCGCCGCTTCCGCAAAGAGCGCGGGCTCCGCTCCTTCATTCTCGCGCACCAATGTTCAAGTGAAGGATGTTGACGAAGCCGATATAGTCAAAACAGACGGGCGCTTTATATACCAGGTCAGCCAAGGAGAGCTGATCGTCACGAGAGCCGAGCCGAATCGCCCTCTGAAAAAAACCGCTCACATCAAATACACAAACGGGGAATTTTCGCCACGAGAGTTGTTCATCGCGGACGGCCTCCTGGTGGTCGTCGGGGAAGAGCATGAGCCTCCGGGAGAAGCTCGATCGATGAGCATGCGGTACATGCCGGCAAGTATCACCGCCGTGCGCGTCTACAGGACAGACAATGGAAAACCTCGTTTGATCAGAAATGTTCAGGTAGAGGGCGCTTACCTGTCATCAAGGCGAATAGGCTCCCGTCTCATGCTGGTCACCAATAAATACATCATGGCCGGACTCATCGAACCTCGCGGTTTTATCCCCGAATTACAGGACGAACCGAGTGGTGAAAGCGATCGTCGCGAGGCAATGTTTAGGGAGAGCGCCCGGCCGCCGGCCGTCAAGGACAGCGCCGCGGGCGACTCCTTTATCAGGCCCGACTACAAGGATGTCCGTTACTTCCCGGATTTTGCTCAGCCCAACTATCTGACTATCTCATTCATCGAACTCGACGCCGAGACGCCGGTCCGATCGTCTACATTGCTTGGCGGCGGTGAGCAAGTTTATGCCTCGACAGCCAACCTATATGTCGCCCAAACGACTTTCAATGAGAGCGACGGTACCGCGACTACGCCGGGATTGGCTGAAGGGGCGCCCATACCTGAAGACATGCGGATGATCTCTCCCGATACATCGCTCTTTCGATTCTCATTAGCCGGAGATGAGCCGGTCCTGGAAGGGAGAGGCTCGGTGCCGGGAACGCTTCTCAACCAGTTCTCGATGGATGAGCACAAGGGGTACTTCCGGGTGGCCACCACCATCCCCGGTGTTTCTTTGAACAACATCTATGTGCTCGATGAAGACATGGAAACGATCGGACGTCTGGAGGGCCTGGCTCCCGGCGAAAGAATTTATTCGGCACGCTTCATGGGCGATCGGGCCTATCTGGTCACATTCAAACAGGTCGATCCGCTCTTTGTCGTTGATTTGAGCCAGCCAAACAACCCAAGTGTTCTGGGCAAACTAAAGATACCCGGCTACAGCGACTACCTGCACCCGCTAGATGACAACCACATCATTGGTTTTGGCAAAGATACTGAGGCTCAGGGTGACATCGCGCTAATGAAAGGGGTCAAGGTGGCCGTTTTCGATGTCAGCGACGTCTCGCAGCCGCGGGAAAAATGGAAAACAGTCATCGGCGACCGGGGCACTGAATCGGCCCTACTTCACGACCACCGAGCGCTCCTACACTCACCCGAACGCGGCCTTTTGGCTTTTCCCGTTACCGTCGTTAAAGAAGAGAGGCCCGTAAGACGCGAGAGTGCCGGTGAAGTTTGGTTTGACCGATCCAACCGCACTGTCTTTCAAGGCATCTATGTCTATCGGATCGAGTCTGACATGACACTGACAGAACGTGGCCGCATCAGCCATATCGAAGAAGACGTCGACCCCTGGTCCCGAACGAAAAAGATAATCAAGCGCGCCCTTTACATCGACGATACACTCTTCACGGTCTCCGACCGGATGATCAAAGCGAACCGGCTCGAAGACCTGCGCGAGGTCGACTCGCTGATAGTCGCCGATCCTCTTGGGCAATAGAATGATCTGATGAGAAGAACCGTTCGCGTCACCCTCTGGGCAATATTGACTGTATTTATTGTCACATCACTCATACTAATCTCCACCAACATACTCGTATCCCGGAGCGCGCGAGCAATAAAAACGGATATCCAAGCAGTGGAACCAAGTACTGTGGCTATCGTCCTGGGCGCTAAAGTTTATGAGGACGGCAGTCTTTCGGCAGTGCTCGCCGACCGAGTCGACACGTCCATCGATCTTTATCAATCCGGGAAGGTGAAAAAGCTGCTGATGTCCGGGGACCATGGTCAAAAAAGCTACGATGAGGTCAACGCCATGCGCGCACGAGCGGTCGAACAAGGAGTACCGGAAAGCGACATCTTTACCGATCACGCCGGTTTCTCCACCTACGAAAGCATGGTCCGTGCAAAAAAGGTTTTCAAGGTCTCAGATGCCGTCATCGTTTCTCAGGAGTTTCATTTACCCCGAGCACTCTTCGTGGCAAATGATGCCGGCTTGAAAGCCCAAGCGCTCGTCGCCGACCGGCGCCCTTACCTGACTGGCCGGGCGTCACGATTCAGAGAGTATGTAGCCAACGTCAAGGCGGTCTGGGAGACGACCGTCAATGCCAGACCAACTTATCTAGGCCCCGCCATCCCGATAACCGGGGACGGACGCGCCAGTCGAGGGTAAAGTGAGCTCACGCGGGTATACTCCGGGACGTGAAACGCACACTAGTTTTTGTGCTCTCGGTCATCTGCTATCTGATGACGATAATCGGCCCGGCTGAGGCCTTCCATTCCATCCAGGACCGTGGCCGCGGGATCATCTCACTCCGCACTGTCGACAAGGACCTGCCGGAGCAGGCCCACGGGCTGGCCAGCTCCCGCCTCAAGCGCCGGGCGGCCGGCTTTTACGCGCTGAGCCTCGCCACCTTCAACACGAACAATGCCGGGAATTCCGGCTTTACTGTCCGCCGGTCGATCACAAACCTGGCCCAATTCAATAAGATTATCGTGACCAGCGAAGAGACCGACGACTTCGACCCGACACCAAACGGACCCGTGTTATTGGAGGGGCAGAAGAACTAGCCATCCACCCTAATGTCGGCCATCCGAATATTCTATAACCGCTTATCCTGAGATATTTGGTAAAATACGAGAGCAGTCGGCTGTTTATCTCTAGAAGTCGGCGGTCGAACCAGTTGTTTGTTCAGATATTTAAGCGCCCGGCGCTTCTAACCAGGAGGTTGTAATGGCGAGCAAGGCCGAAGAGGTCGCGACGCCGGTCCCGACCGAGACCAACAAAGATTATCTCCAGTACTCGGAGGGGCTGCTCAGTGTCTCTTCTGTTCAAGTAACCATCCGCGCCGTGGTCTCTACGATCGCAGTCTTCGCAGTTTTGTGGGCCCTTAGAATAGTTGGAGGCACCGAGTTTCCGGGAATCGGGTGGATCCTAACACTCTTTCTTGAGCGAAGCCCTATTCAATATGTCACCACCCTGGCTTTCTTCTCCGGACTTTGGTTCTTGGTGCTTAAAGTCCCCGAGATCGACAAGGAGCGCCAGGGATTTGCGATGTTGAGCTTCCCGGAGCTGGCCAAGTGGCCGTACGGCGCCGATGTCGCCGCCGGCGTCTCGCAGAGAATCAAGACCTATCCACTCGAGAAGCGGAACTTGGCGATAGTCCGACGTTTCGACACCGCCCTCCAGCGACTCATCCACACCCACGACACCTCCGAAGTGCATGACGTCCTAAACACTATGAGCGATATCGACCGCGAGATCGCCGACGCCAGCTACCGTTCGGTCCGCTTCGCGGTTTGGTTCATACCGGTCGCCGGATTCCTCGGAACAGTTCTCGGGATCAGCCGGGCCATCAGCGGCTTCGCCGGTATCGTCGGCGCCGAAGGGATCGTCAGTCTCAACTCGGTCAAGCCAATGCTGGCGGACGCGACATTCAGCCTGGGCGTCGCCTTCGATACCACCCTGCTCGCCCTGGTCTTCAGCGCGATCCTAATGCTGGTGATGTTCATTGTTCAGCACCGCGAAGAAGTCTTCCTCTCGGCCGCCGACGAGTTCTGCATCTCCGAGATAGTCAACAAGATATATGTGCCCAATCCCGGCGCGACCCAGATACTTGAAGGCCTTGGCGATCTAACGACCAACATGGTCGACTCAGTCAGCAAACTGGCCGGCTCTATCCGAGCCGACTTCCAGAAGCTCGCCCGCACTATGGAGAAACGGGACGAAGAGCGGATACCGGAACTGATCGACACCATTCAGAAACGCTTTGTACAATTCATGGATGCCCGCGATAAGAACGAGAACATCTTTCAGACGCAATTGACGCAGCTCCTGTCGCACCTTAGCAATATCGTGGACCGCGGCAAGGCCGTCGAGGGCTTTGTAGCGGGGTTAGGCGAATTGACGAATCTGGCAAATATTCTGGAATCGAACCAGACGGCCGTCGATACTATGCGCGAGACCATGGAAAAAATCCAGATGGAAACGCATCAATCCCTGGTCGAACAGCAAAAAGAGATGAAAGAGGCCTTGGGCGAGCTTTCTCTTCAAATGAAAGAGGCCCTGGCCGAGCAGCAAGAGCAGACCCGGCTAGCACTAGAGCAGAACAAGAAAGCCTTCGACCAGCTATTGCCGCCTCTCAAGGAGCTCTCGACGGGCATCAAGATTAAAGTCGGAGAATAAAAGATGGGCCGCCGCCGACGCGCCGGTTCGAGCGACGCCGCTTTCGGAAACCTTTCTTTTCTCGATATATTAGCCAACTCTATCGGCGCCATTACTTTTATCTTCTTGATGTTCTTTATCATCATCTCCGGTCTCATCCGTCCGAGCGAGTTTCGCGTCATCACCGACTCTCTACCCGACGCCAGAGCCGAGAGCCCTTACAAGATATCGCTGGCGGCCGCCGGCGGTGTGGAACCGTATGATTGGAGTATTCTCAGCGGAAGACTCCCTGAAGGTGTGACACTCAATCCGAAAACAGGATCCTTGGAAGGGTCGCCGAGCAAAGAAGGGACATATCGCTTCATCCTCAAGATACTTGATGACACAGAAGGACAGGGCCAGGTAGTCAAGCAGAATCTGGTCTTTAGAGTCAGGGAGCCGTCAGATCGTCGAGTCATCGGAAACATGCCGCTCGAGATATCGACCGGACTGATGACACCGGCGGCGGTCGGCAAGCACTACGACATCACGCTGGCGGCCACGGGAGGAGAAGAACCATACTTCTGGTCTGTCGTTGACAGCCTGCCGCCCGGCCTGGCGCTCCAGGACGACCGGGTTATCGGCACCCCTCAGGCCAGCGGGGATTGGCGCTTTATCCTGCGCGTACAAGACGGTGCCCAGACATACTACGAAAAAGAGTTCCTGGTCTCCGTGGCCCACCGGACAGTCCTGACCGAAGACTTGTTGGAACCATTGGCTATTGCCACCCGGGAACTCCCGCACGCCGTCGTCAGGCAAACATATAATGTGGCGCTGTCGGCCAACGGCGGTATCCCGCCATATTCATGGTCGCTCGAGAGGGGTGAGCTTCCGCGCGGGCTGTTCCTCGATAACCGCAGCGGTGTAATCACCGGGGAACCCCGTCAAGTGTCGGAGACCAAGTTTATGGTCGCGGCCACCGATTCACAGGGCAAGAAGACCATGGCCAAGCGTAAACTTGGACTAACTGTCGACCCTATCTTCTTCGAAGCCACGGCCCAAAACCCTATCCTGACCTGGTGGGTATTGGCAATCATCGCCATCTTGGTCGTCGTGGGCATCGCTCTGCTATCGGTCTTTTTGATCGGGGTCCAATGCCCCTGGGATCGCAGTTGGCGGTGTAAGCAGATCGGCGAAGACGATAATGGGCGCACCATCTACCGATGCAGACATGGTCACACTTTCGTTAACGAGCCGCGACTGCTCTCGGGCCGTGAGGGCGGCAGCACGGAAGCGGACTAGAGGCCCCCGGTTGCCGCGCGTGTGTGGCAATCGGTGCAGAACTCCAGCGCGTGACACCGGATGCATTTTTCCGTTCCCAATCGTTTTACCGCCTTCGCGTGCTGCTTCCGCCAGCGGTTGCCGGCGCTCAATATCTCTTTGGCGACTTTATCCGTCGTCTTGTCGACGATCTCGCTATGGTGGCAGTCATCGCAGAAATTGCCGGTCTTGCTCCCCCGCCCATGACATATGGAGCAGGCCTTGTTCGGATCTAAAGTCCGCCCATCGACCGCCCTTCTCACCCCGCGATCCGCAGCCTCTTTCGAGTGAATTTGGATCCATCCGGGCGCCCTACTGTCGGCCGAAACCGAGCTTCGATAGTACTTGTTCCAGGCCGGAGTGTTGTGGGGCATGACCGTACCGCCATGACAAGCATCGCTGCAATTCGGCGGGTTCCTCGAGCTGTCGGGCCTCTGTTTGCGGTCATGACAGCCCAGGCAGACAAAGAAGTCTTTCTGAGCCTCTTTCCCGTGCCTGTCACCGGAGCGCCAAGCAACCCCTTTGACATCGCGGTGATCTAGCAAACCCTCGCGTGGTTTTAGAGTCCAGATCGCCTCATGACAAGTCTCGCACTCGGTCGGGGGTTTCTTCCCCGCCACCAACTCGAGGGTTTTCTCGTCGCGCCACCGACCGTCGAGACTATGGCAGCGCCAGCAACCCTCCCGCATCGTCATGAAGTCTTTATATTTGAAATCCGGCTCCCAGCTTCTGACCGGCTCGAATTTCTCAGCCCCGCGATGCGCTATCCGGTTGTGGCAAACGGTGCAGTCCATATCCATGGCCAGGTGCGCCTCGTGCATCGGTCCTTCCGGACGTGGCACCGGCTCGGCGATCAGCTTGGGGGCGTTTTTAGCGTGGCATCGCAGACAGCGCTCTTTAGCGACATGCTTTTGGCTGTAGCCACTATCAGCATTGAGGGGCTTGTCGAAGGAATCGAATCGCACGTTCATGAAACGGGCGATGGGATTGACCAGCTTCTGCATGGGCGTATCTAAATGACACAGGTGGCAAGGAACCTCGGAATGGCTCGATCGGGACCAGCTCTGATATTCGCTGTAGGTCGCGTGACAGAGCTGACCGCATAGCGAGGAGTCGGTGGCAACAGGTCTGCCTGTCCAATAGAAGCCAAAGACAACCAGAAGGAGCATGGTAAAAGCCGCGGCGATCAAGTGACGCCTGACTCTCTTGTCTTTCCAGGATCCCAGCACCAGCAAGTTGCGCCGGAATTCCGGGTCTCTCCAATTCAATCCTCATCATCTCGGTTCTTGGCAACAGACCGGCTTTAATATGCCGGTCTTTGTGGGATTCTACCGATTATTATGACCAAAACCTAGAACGCGGTCCAAAGCGCCGGGCGCCAGGCAGACGAACGACGAGGCGAGGGAAGTGTACATAAGTACACGACCGAGCCGATTGTCTTGACACCGGTGCCGGTCCTACCAAGCCAACCAAAGTAGGGCGGGCTTCGGTCCAATACCGGATAACGCCGCGAACGGGGTTTTCGGCCGCGTTTCTAGGCTATTCAGCGTAAACGTACTCTAGATCCTCGACCAGGATCTCCCACGACACTCCGGATTCGACTCGCCAGAAGAACTCGCCGGTCTCGGCAAAGTGCTCCGGCTCCTTGCTTGAGCCAGTCACCAGGCCGCGAACAGGAGCGGTTGCCGGGTCCTCGCCCACTTTATAGAGTTTGGCGGTTATCGGCTTCTTGCCCTTTGATGTGACTGTCACCCGCCAAAAATCTTCGGTCTTGATGGTGAATGATCCGGTATCGGCATTACCCTTCCCGGAGAATTTCCCGACCACGTGGAACTTGTCTTCTTTAGGAGATACTGGAATATCTTTCTCAGCGACTTCCGGCTCCGGATTAGCGATAATATCTTCGGTCTGAGCATCGTCGGGAGGATTATCACCGTAGGTAGAGACCGAACCAGAGCAACCTGTCAACATCAACACCGCTCCGATCGTCGTCAGGCACGCCAGAAGCCAGGACGCTTTCGCCGACCTTCTCTTCATTGACCCTCCCTAGTCAGTGACCGCACTAAGCTGATATTGTACCGCATTCTACTTGCTCGCGATATTGGTTGCAAAAAAGCACGTTCTCTCCCTGAAACATTCAGGCTTTTTCCACTCTGAGAGCGCAGACCTTGAATTCCGGTATCTTCGCCACCGGATCGAGAGCCGGATTCGTCAATTTGTTGGCCGGTGCCTCCTTGTAATGAAACGGCATGAAGACGATGCCGGGCCGGGAACGTCTGGTAACCTTGGCAGTGGCCTCTATCTCGCCGCGGCGCGTGATCAGGCGCACTTTGTCGCCCTTGGCGATGCCCAGATTCTTAGCGTCCTTGGGGCTGATCTCGGCGCAGCCAACACAGCTAATCTCGTCTATTCCTTCCGAGCGCCGGGTCATTGTGCCGGTATGGTATTGCTGCAAGACTCTCCCGGTCGTCAAGACCAGCGGATACTCCACATCAGGCTCTTCCGCCGGCGGG
>SDBV01011299.1_pt1 | contig 11594 bp, 5 predicted proteins | sample 2277081 | NCBI WGS metagenome assembly SDBV01 (sample SAMN10402039, study PRJNA504765) | marine sediment metagenome | isolation source: marine sediment core GS10_PC15, 223 cmbsf | place: Arctic Ocean: Southern Knipovich Ridge | collected 2010
TTTACCACCGAGAGCACAGAGAACACAGAGAATGGAAAAATTTCGGGGTTTATTAAAAATAGACCCTCTCATAAAACCTCAAATTTCTCTCTGTGCTCTCTGTGAACTGTGGTGAAATTTCCAAGTGTATGTGTTTAGGTTGATGCGTATGCGAAGATCGCGAAGGAAGCGCGAAAAATTTAACCTAAAAAAATCTTCGTGTGTCCTTTGTTTTCTTCGCGTTCTTCGCGGTTAGCAGATAGAGGTGAACGGTTACGACACCCCCTCCCTGGTAAGACTCTTTATTTTGTCTCTTTCTTTAACCATTTATCCTGCCTATCCTACTTATCCTGATATATTTATTTTTCAGTGGGAATGGTTGTAAAACTTCTCAGTTTTATAATATTTTTTCGTAAAAAACTCTTTTCATTAATTCCATTTTTTAGTAAAATAGATTTTTTACGTAAATGGTTTCGCAATAATATAAAGGGTTTAAAAAATGATTGATAATAATAATTTTACTATTGGCGAGCTTACTGGCCGTCAATATTCTCAATTAATGTCTCCCCTAAGGAAGGAAAGGGATAAAAATGGTGCATTGACAGAGCGTAATGTTACCTGGATCCGATACACGTTCAATCACGTTGTCACCTTCATTCATCGCTTGTTCCACGCGATATTCCATAAGGGTCATCGATGGGAAAATGATAAGACACTACTGCATAGGTTCACAGTGGGTTTGGATAACAAGGAGCAACTCGACGAGGTCACATGTGACGCTATCAAATTACTGGAACTTTTAGAGAAGTTCAAGATGGATTTAACAGACATTGAAGACCTCTACGAAAACAAGAGAGGTTCTCGAGAAAATTCGGAATTTGATAAGAAGTTCAACGCTGCTCAGGAAGAGCATGGAGAAGAAGAACAATTCCCGGTTGATGCAAACAATCTTTTAGACCTTGTGGACAAGTTTAACAATAATGGTTTCCAAAACATCAGCCTCTTCGACGATGCAGCTCTTGATGCAATCTCTCTATTGGGAGAGGAACTGATCTTACGAAATTCTCTAGAGTGTACACAAGAGGTCAACGATCACCTTAAACTCCATAATAATCTGCAACATCTGAAACAAATTCGTTCAGCTGACCAGGGAAATGAGAAAGTTGGAAGACGCGACACAATGCACATGGAGAAAAGAAGAAAACTCTTGAATCCCACGTACGACGAGAAGGTACGAGAGCAATGGTTGAAAGATGAAAAAAAAGATGATGTGAAAAACCGTCGAGACGAGCTAAAAAAAGCGTTGGAGTTGTACAGACCTCAAGTTGAGGAAGACAAAAGGAAAAATCCTGAGCGGCATCTTCTCGTAAAGAAATGTCTCGAAGAAGGAGAGTTCATCCCCACCTCGCGGGGGTGTGGTGGTGCCAACTTCCTTAAATATGGCGGTGAAACGAAATTTGTCATTAAGGCCAATGGAGAGGGAACCCACTGCCTTCATAATAGAAAAACGGATGAAAAGGACAATCCTCTCAACGGATACTCAATAAGTAAAGGCAGTCGCATACGCAACGGAATTCCTTTATATTTCGAATCGTTATCTGAAATTCTCTACTATGAAGTGGCCAAACTATTAGAGTTGGAAGCATATGTTCCCGAAACCTTTCCGGCAATTATTGAATCAAAGGAATTTTTTGATAGAGCTGAAGACCCCGAAAGCCCTCAAGTTAAAGAAAAATTTTGTTCCGCTCAGCAATTCACAAAGAACAAAGGACTTCTTTCTGAATTTGTCTTTTTTGTCTCTAAGGATAGAAGAACCTTAGAATTTAAAAAAGGCTTTGAAGGTATCGATAGTTTTTCTGTTGGAGCAAACATTTTTCTAGACTGTCTGTGCGGTAACACAGACCGCATTCAAGACAACTGCTTGGTTGGGACGAATAATGAGTTGATCAATATTGATAATGGATTGTGTTTTCCTGAGGACAACATACAAATTCGCTCTCTTAATGTGCTCTTACCAGAAGCCAGAAAAGAGAAATTTGATCGACGTTTTATCGAATTGATTAAAAGGATTAGTAACGAAAAAGACCCCTTATCACAGCGATTATCTCATTTGATCGAGGAGGCTCAAGAGCAACATACCTCAGTCAACGGGATAAACACAAATCAACGTTCCAGAAACAAGTACGTCCAAAATGTCATGAGAGCATTAAAACAACGAATTGAGATAATGAAGTACGCTATTGATAAAGGGATGACGATGAGTGAGGTAGGCCTCCGTGTACTCGCTTTAGGGTCTCATGAAAAAGGATTCGCTTATCGTGATGAACCGATTACAGCAAATGATGTTGCCTCATTCCATCTTGGAGGAGACAAAACAAAACGATGGCCTGGTGTTAAACAGGAATCTAAAAATAAGAAAGTAGATGCCCCCAAAGAAGAAGAGGGTGCCTCCTCCTATAGTGAAAGCACAATGGTTAGAGGCTCAGTGATTGGCGGTGAGGATCCTCCGCAGCAATCTTTTTTGAGAATTTTCGATTCCTCCTTAAGTGATTAACCATGTAGGTGCAGCGATAGATTTTTTGGGAGTACGGGGACAAGTCCTTGCAGTTCTACATAAGTTTTTCTCGACAGAAAAAATTTACAGGTTGTTTTTTACAATATTGCTACGACATACTTTTACACATAAGTTTTTCTGACAAAAATATCTTCTTCTACGGTCTTATTTGTGCACCTGAAAGAAATGTAAAACCTCAGAGGCGCGGTAGCGCCAAAAGGTGCAAAGCCCCCATACTCCCAAATTTATTGTTGGAAGAAGTCTTGAATGGCTTTGGCGTCTCGTTCTGAGAGGCCTTTAACTTTTAGCAATTCCTCTGAAAAATTTTTTACATTAATTCTAGTTTTTGGTAAAATACATTTTTTACGTAAACAGTTTTGCTATAAAATATAGGTTTAAAAAAATGGTTTATAATAATAATTTTACTATTGGCGAACTTACTGGCCGTCAATATTCCCAATTGATGTCCCCTTCAAGGGTGAAAAGGGATAAGAATGGTACATTGACAGAACGCAAAGTCACCTGGATCCGACACGCGTTTAAACACGTCATCGTCTTCATTAACCGCTTGTTTCACGCGATCTTCCATAAGGATCATAGATGGGAAAACGATAAGACACTGCTGCATAGGTTCACAGAGGATTTGAAAAGCCAGAAGCCAGTCGACAAGGTCTCGACAGAGGCTATCAAGATGCTGAATTTTATGGATGTGCTCCGAATGAATATGAAGGAATTTACTGATCTCTATCTCTGCAACAAACACAACCGCGCGTTGGAATTGAAAATTACAAGGCGTATCATTGCTGCTGAGAAAAGATTTAAGGAAGGGGAAAAGGTAAAACTCAAAACATTCAAAGCTGAATCAAGAGACTTTAGTGCATCTCTGGATAATTTTAAAAATGAAACAGATAGATTCAAGAAGATCAATATCTTCAAAGATGCAGTTCGTGATGAAGATGTAGTTCTTGGTGCAATCTCTCTGCTCGGTAGGGACCTGATCTTACGAAATCGTCAGAACACACAAGAGGTCCACGATCACCTACAACTCCATATAGATCTGCAAAGTCTGAAAAAAATTCATTCACCTGCCCCGATCATTGAAAGAGCCGACACAGCGCCCAGCGAAGAAAAAAGAGAGGACTTACCCACTCAAAACAAAGAGATACGAGCAAAATGGTGGGATGAAAGCAACAATGATCAGAATCCAGCCTATAAAGAGGTTAAAACTCGTGAACGAGAACTAGAAGCCACAATGGAGTTGTACAGGCGTAAAGTTGAAGAAGACGAAAGGATATACCCTAAGCGTCATCTTCTGGTTGAGAAATGTGTGAAGGAAGGAAAGGTCATTCCCACCCGAAAGGGATGTGGTGCTGCCATTTTTCTTGAATGGGGCGGTAAAACGGAATTTGTCGTTAAAGCAAATGGAGAGGGAGCCCGCTGCCTTCATTGTAGAAAAAGAGATGATCGTGGGAATCTTCTCAACGGATACTCAATAAATGGAAACAGTCGCATCCGCTTAGGAGTTCCTTTAGGTTTCGAACCGACATCTGAACTCCTCTTTCGTGAAGTGGCCGAATCTGTAGGGTTGGGAAAATATGTTCCTGTAACCTTTCCGGCCATTATTACGTCAAAAGAATTTTTTGATAGAGCTGAAGACCCCAACGATCCCCAACCCAAAACAAAGTCTTGTTCTGCTCAGCAATTTGTAAAGAACAAGGGGGATATTTCTGATTTGGTTAAAAGTGATGATGCGAAAAAACGAACCAAAACTGCTGATGAAAAAGAACAAACCAAGAGGTTAAGATTCCATACGCGCTTCGAAGACATCGATCCTTTTTCTGTTGGAGCCAGCATTTTTCTAGACTGTTTGTGCGGTAACACAGACCGTCATGCTGATAACTGTTTGATTGGGACGAAGAATGAATTGGTCAACATTGATAATGGATTATGTTTTCCGGAGAACAACTACGAAATTTGCTCTTTTAATGTGCTCTTGCCACAAGCAGAAAAGGAATTTGATTCTCGTTTCAGAAATTTGATTGAAAGGATTGGTGACAAAAATAGCCCCTTCAGGCAACGATTAATTCATTTGATCAAGAAGACTCTAATGGATCAAGCAACAGTCATCGAGGAGGCTCAAAAGAAACCTGCCGAAGCGATGGCTCAAAAGCAAGATGCTGAGAGGGAGGCCACCGAAGAGGCTCAAGAGAAAGATGCTGACATCAACGAGGCAGACAAAGATAAGAGTTCCGATCACTCTGCCTTCGAAGATAACCCTGCATACAAAGCCTGGAAGGCTAAAAAGCAACGTGCCGGTGTCAACGGAGCAGACAAAAATGAGCCTTCTAAAAACCCTTTCTTCGAAAGAATCTTCGAAAAAGAGGAAAACGCGCGCAAGAAAAAAATGGAATCTAAAAATGAAGGCCCTAAAAACTGTAACGTCGAACAAATTATCGAGGCGTTAGAAAAACGAATTGAGGTAATGCATTGGGCCATTGGTCAGGGAATGTCGATGAAAGAAGTAGGCCTCCGTGTTTTTGCTTTAGAGTCAAAGAATGACGAATTCGTATTTCGTAATGACCCGATCACAGAAAAAGATATTGACTCCCGGCATCTTGGATTAGAAGACATAAAAAAACAATGGACTGTTGGTGATGAGGAGGAGAAGGAAGAGGATGGGGATCACCTTAGCGGCACATTGGTTAGTTTTAAGGTTAAATCTAAGGATTCTCAGCAGCAACCCTTTTTGCACATGGCTACTTTCAGCGACAAGAAATAGTTGCAGCGGTAGATTCTTTGGACTGCGCAGAGCAATCTGCGCTTTTTAAAAAATTTGGAGTGCGCGGAGCAATCCGCGCTTTTCGATGTGGAGAGGCCTTTATTGTAAGCAATCCCGTAACAAACCCCTCTACTCAAAAAACTCCCTTAGACAACATTCATAGGCTAAAAAACCGAAACTAAAAGAGAACTTTCCATATCGAAAAGCGCGGATTGCTCCGCGCACTCCAAATTTTTTCTATTGCTGGAAGAAGTCTTGAATGGCTTTGACGTCTCGTTCTGAGAGGCCTTTAACTTTTAGCAATTCCTCTTTTGTCGCTTCGCGAATCTTTTTCACGCTGCCAAAATGGCGGAGTAGTTTTTTTCGCTTGGCTGCCCCAATACCTGGAATATCATCGAGAACACTCTTAATGAGTTTCTTGCTGCGGCGCTTCCGATGGAAAGTGATCGCACTGCGGTGTGCCTCATCGCGGATTTGCTGCAAAAGAAAAAGAATGGGAGAAGTTTTTCGAAAAAGAATAGGATCTTTGACATTCGGCAAGAACACCCGCTCTGCGGTCATCCCTTTATCGTGTCTCCCCTGCTCTTTAGCAACAGCAATCAGATCGACGGAAATAATGTTCAGCTCCTTCAACACTTTCAAAGCGATATTAAGATGCCCTTTTCCTCCATCGACAATCAGCAGGTCGGGAAGGTCGTTCTCCTCTTGAGCCCTCTTAAAACGTCGGATAAGCACTTCGTACATGGCGCCATAGTCGTCAGAAACATCTACGGTACGAATCTTGTATTTCCTATAGCGACTGCTGTCTTTCGCCCCATCCGTAAATGCCACCATGGTTGCAACGGGTTCAGTGCCGGAAATGTTGGAGACATCAAAACATTCTATTCTTCGAGGATACCTCGTCAGATGGAATTTCTCCTGCATTTCAAGAAGGGTTCTTTCCCGTATTGTCTTCTCATCTTTCTCTTTCTTAAAGGTTGCTTCCGCATTCAAATGGGCCATTTCAATGAGGGCACGCTTTTCCCCACGTTTGGGAGCGTGTAAATAAACTTTGCGGCGGCGATCTTCCGACAATAATTCCGCGATGATTTTCACCTCTGGAACATCTGTAGGCAAAAGAATCTCGTGTGGCAACTCCTCAAGGGAATCATAGTGTTGCAGCAGAAAAGTCCGCAAGAGTTCTGCGTCATCCTGAACAATTTTGCTGAAGTTAAAATGTCTCGCTCCTGTGAGCCTACCCCCACGAAAAAATAGCAACACGAGGACGACCTCCTCGCCTTCACGAAATATTCCCAGAATGTCCGCATCTACTCCTAGAGGTCTATCTACTTTCTGCCCTTCAATGGTTTTTTCTATGTACCTGATCGTTTCGAGCACCGCTCCAGCTTTTTCAAATTCGAGAGCTTCGGCATACTGGTTCATTTCTTTGTATAGTTCCTTGACGATCTCTTTGTCATGTCCTCTCAGAAATGTTACCGTCCGATTCACCAATTCCTTATACTCCTTCTCTGTGCATTTTCCCACACAAGGGGCGACGCATCTTTTAATGTCATATAGGATGCAGGGGCGTGTTCTTCGAAGAAATTCCTGGTCAGAGCATTGCCTCAAGGGAAATATTCTATGCAACAGATCGAGAGTTTTCCTGGCGGCGCCGGCGTTCGTATAGGGACCAAAATAGATTCCATCAGGTTTTGGCTTGCCGCGATAGCGAACGATATCTACCCGTGGCCATTTGTGTTTGGTGACTTTGAGAGCAATATAACTTTTGTCATCCTTAAGAAGAGCATTATACTTTGGCTTATGTTGCTTGATGAGGTTGTTTTCAAGAAGCAACGCTTCCTTCTCTGACCCGACAACAATGGTATCGATCTCCTCAACATTTGATACCAGATAGGGAATAATAGGACGGCCATCACCCCCCTTAACAAAATACTGTCGAACTCTTTGCCGCAGATTTTTTGCTTTCCCAATATATAGAACCGTCCCCCTGCGGTTTTTCATGAGGTAAACGCCGGGTTTAACTGGAAACTTCTTAAGTGAATCGGTATCAAAGGGCATGACTATACTTCCAGGATAGTTTTCACGGCCCCATAAATGCCGCTTTTAGTGTTCGGAACCAGATACGTAGAATTCTGGAAAAATCTTTTTGAAAGAACAACCATTTGATCAGAGCAAACAAACCGAAATATTTGTAGATCGACCTAAATGTTTCTGTGAAGTGGCTCATCACCATCGAAAGCTTAACAAGGCGTAAGTCATAATCTGTTAAAACACGTACAGTCGAAAATTTCCGCAATTCTGGGGTTAAACAAAACCGACACATAAAATCGTAGCCCCCACGTAAGTGGTACTCCGTGTTAAATTTCCCTAACTCGTGGAATGTGTCCATACGAAACCAACACGATTGCAAACTCGTAGGCTGCTGCCCTCTCATCAAAAACTTGCAATTTAACGGGCGAAGCAAGATTTTCGGTTCTTTCTTCCCATCACGTATCAGTGTTCCACAGAACACAAGGTGCGGTCTGTCATGATCAAGAGTAAGTCCCATCATATGACGTAGGGTCTCAGTATGGATGTAAAAATCTCCGGGAAAGAGAAAGTTTATATACTCCCCTTTTGCTTGAGCAATCCCTTTGTTGAGCATTTCATATCGCCCGAATCCTGAGACAGAAAAGATATAGATTCTTCCATCACGATAGTTTCTTACAACCTCTAAGGTGCGATCGGTCGAACCGGAGTCGACAATGATTACTTCCAGGTCGGGATAATGCTGAGTTAATACGCTATCCAAAGTGCGTTCAATTTTTTCCGAGTTATTGTACGTAGGGACTACAATAGAAACTTTGGGGAATTCGTAATCGTTGTATTTCTGCTCCGGTTTGAGCACCTCTTTCCAAGAGTTGTCTTCCACCTCAAATTTTACCGGTTTGTTTGTCTTCTTCATAATTCCCATTTTAAGATGAAAGAGGAAATATCCCAAAATAGAAACTTCCCTCTTTCCACTATATTATGCTAAAATGCTGTTTACGAACAAAAGGTTACGGAGAAAATGATTACATTTCAGGAAATTCTAAGAAGATTATCGCTTTTTTGGGAAGAACAAGACTGTATTATCCATCAGGGTTACGACCTCGAAGTCGGTGCTGGAACGTTGACTCCTGCCACATTTCTACGATGCTTAGGGCCAGAGCCTTATCGTGCTGCTTATGTAGAACCTTGCCGAAGACCTACCGATGGGCGATATGGAAAAAACCCCAATCGTACGCAACACTATTTTCAATACCAAGTCATCCTTAAGCCTTCACCACTAAATATGCAGGAAATGTATCTCGATTCTCTCAAAGCCATCGGCATTGATCTCAAACAACATGATATCCGCTTTGTTCATGACGACTGGGAGAATCCAACGATTGGTGCCTGGGGGCTTGGCTGGGAAGTTTGGCTGGACGGAATGGAAATCACGCAATACACCTATTTCCAAAGCGTTGGAGGGATACCTGTTAAACCAGTGACCGGAGAGCTAACCTATGGGACTGAGCGGATAGCGATGTATCTGCAAAATGTCGACAGCTTTTTTGATCTAAAATGGAACAAATATCTCACCTATGGAGACATCTACCACCGTAGTGAAGAAGAGTGGAGCCAATACAACTTCGAAGAAGCATCTACAGGGATCTGGTTTAAGCATTTCGAAGATTTTGAGAAAGAAGCCAAGAAACTAATTGCGAAAGATCTCCCTATTCCCGCCTACGAGTTTGTCATGAAGTCCTCCCACGCCTTTAACATCTTGGATGCACGAGGGGCGATTTCTGTAACAGAACGCACAGGATACATCTCCCGGATCCGAGAACTTGCAAAATCTATTGCAAAGAGTTTCATTAAAAGCCGTGAAGATGCAGGATTCCCCTTGCTGCATACCTTCCCTGAAATAAAACACAAACCTCATGCTGTTCCTTCGATCTCAGACAAACTCCTCCACCCCACCCCTTCAGCTACCGAGGATTTCCTCCTAGAAATCGGATCGGAAGAACTTCCAGCAACGTTCGTTCCTCTAGGACAACAGAACTTGGAAAGAAACCTTAAGCAGCTATTAGAGAAAGAGGAGATCCCCTATACATCTTTAAAAGTTTTTGGAACACCTCGCCGTCTAGCAGCACTTGTCGAAGGGCTAGCCATGGGTTTGCCCGAACAGACACAAGAAAAGCGGGGGCCCACCCTTGAGAAAGCGTATGATAAGAGCGGCCAAGCCACCCCTGCAGGTCAAGGATTTTTCCGATCGATCCACAAAGAGCCTCCCACTTTACAGTCTCTAGAAAGCGGAAAAGATAAAGACCTCACAATAAAAGAAGTCAAGGGAGCCCAATACCTTTTCGCAACGATTCACATTCCTGGACGCGCAACAGCTACAATACTGGCAAAAAAACTTCCCGATCTCATTCTGAACCTCGACTTCCCCAAAAAGATGCGGTGGGCAGATCTCGACATCACCTATGCACGACCTCTCCATTGGATTGTCGCTCTATTTGGCAAAGAACTCATTCCTTTTGAGGTCGGAGAGGTCGTTACAGGTAAAGAATCACGAGGGCACAGTCAGCTCAACGGAGAAACCTTTACCATCCCTACCGCCAACCAATATCTTACCACGCTCAAAGAACATTTCGTCATGGTAGACCCGGAAGAGCGTGAGAGCACCATCGTCCAACAGTTGGATAAGTTGGAAAGCTCGCTGCATGGGAAAATCATGGAAAGAGATCAGGTCCTACCGCAAGTTGTAAACATGGTCGAATGGCCCACAGTGACCGAAGCTACTTTCGATACGAAATTTCTCAAAGCCCCTAAAGAGGTCCTCATCTCCGAAATGGTCGAACACCAAAAGTACTTCCCTGTAGCAAATGCTGATAACACCCTCATGAATCACTTTATCATCACAGCCGATACCACCCCCACCGATATGATTCGTCAAGGGAATCAAAAAGTGCTCTCATCAAGATTGTCTGATGGTGTTTTCCTCTATGAAAAAGGACTCAAAGTCAAGCTCGACGATTTTAACGAAAAACTTAAACATGTCACCTATCTCTCAGGACTGGGAAGCCTGCATGACAAAATGCTTCGCCTAACCGGACATATTGAAACACTGCAGAAAATCCTCAATATTAGCTCGCCAAGCAAAGCTATTCGAGCTGCAGAACTCAGCAAAGCGGATCTCGTTTCCGAAATGGTCTTTGAATTCCCCGACCTGCAAGGTGTCATCGGTAGATACTACGCAACCGCACACGGTGAAAACAGCGAAGTAGCCCAAGCTATTGAAGAACAGTGGATGCCTCGAAGGGAAAAAGCCCCCTTACCATCCACACCTACAGGCACTCTTCTCAGTCTTGCAGACAAAATCGACAACTTACTCAGCTGCTTTTCTGCGGGGCTAAGGCCCACCTCCTCTAGCGACCCCTACGCACTACGACGGCAAGCTTTAGGGATAATCAAAATGCTAATTCACGGAAAACACCGACTCCCCTTCAGAGAAACTCTCGATCAATGCTGCAACAACTTCGCAACCGAACTTCTAAAAGATAAAGAGGAAACCATCCAAGAAATTGATAAGTTCTTTATCAACCGGATAAAGACAGTGTTTCAGGATTACGGATTCCGAAAAGATGAAATCGAAGCAAGCGTTGCCTTTGGATTTATAGACATCTATGACACCTTTTGCCGGGTGAAAGCGCTCCATGAATTTCGTAAATCAGGAGATCAGTTTCCGAAACTTTATGAAGTATACAAACGTGCAAAAGGACAACTCAACAACCAACAAGCCTATACATTTAATCCCAAACTTCTACAGGAAAAGGGTGAAAAAGACCTGGACACAGCACTAAACACCACCCAAGAAAAATTTAATAAGGCCCTCAATCTCCAAAGCTACGACCAAGCCTATCAACTCATCGCCGAAATCCAACCCTTCCTCGCTAAATTATTCGACGAAGTAAGAATCCTCGCCGACGACCAAAAACTTCGCGAAAATCGAATTGCCCTGCTGCAACGGGTATTTGCCCTCTTTGCCCAACTTCTCGACTTCAGCAAAATCCGCGAGGAGTAGAGGAAAGACGGGAAGTAAAACACAGAGAATCAGAGACGCAGAGAAAAAAGAGAAAACATAAAAATTTTGTAACTATTCAGATACCCCCTCCTTCGTCGGGGGTATCTGAACTAAATTAGAGAGCAAACGCTTGCATATCAATTTCTCAATCAACCTCTAATAACCGAGGAGATCCCCTTATTGCATCTGCC
>SDBV01011300.1_pt1 | contig 11593 bp, 6 predicted proteins | sample 2277081 | NCBI WGS metagenome assembly SDBV01 (sample SAMN10402039, study PRJNA504765) | marine sediment metagenome | isolation source: marine sediment core GS10_PC15, 223 cmbsf | place: Arctic Ocean: Southern Knipovich Ridge | collected 2010
CGGTGCCGTACACCCAAAAGCCGCCTCAACTCGGGCGAAAGCTCACCACGTCTGGCAAAAGCGTGATCCGTAAGCCTTCCCGGGCAAGCCTCGCTGATCAATGTTCCCCCACGTTCCACGTACCGTGTCAATTTGCCGGCGACCGCATCGGAAAGCGAGAGAGGAAAGGGCAGAATCAGGATCTTGTAGCCGGCTTTCTGCGAATCACCCAGCTCGGATACTTCAATAAAATCGACCTGGATTCCGAGCTCCCATAGAATTCTGTGCCATCCCCGCACGCTGTATGCGAGGTGCTCGGCGGCACCCTCTATCGACCGGCAAAGTTGAAAGTTCATCTCATTGACAACAATGGCAACACTCGCGGCCTCGAGAGTAGGCTGCCCAAACAGCTCAGGAAACCGGTTGAGGGCCCTGCCAATGCGAGCAACCTCCTCGTACCTGGCGGTCGTGTCCCCTTCGCTGTCGAGCAGGCTGAACCCGTTCGTCTCAGCCGCCATAATCTCCGCTCTGGTTACCCAGAAAGAGAATGCGGTGAGCCCTGAGGCGATGCCGGTCAGCATCCATCGGCGCATATCATCTGCGGAAGGAACACGGCCTCTGTGCAGGCCCGTGCTCACCGGGCCCCCCTGAAACTCAGCCGCCCACACCGGCTTGCCGGCGGCGTTGCAGGACCTGATGTAATCGTATCGCAGAGCCACCGAATCCCACATCTCGGCCAGCAAAGCACTGTGCCGGTCATACGGTTTTCCTTTGCCTGGAAAAGCATCGTCCCATCCATTCCTCACCGGGCTCCAGCCGGGATAACACGACGAACCGCTGAAGTCCTGGCAACCTGCGTAGGTCCAATCAGCTCCGGAACCAATGACAGGGCTGCCCACGTGGGCAAAGACAGGCCGCTTCAAAGGGTCGGCTTCCCTGATGGTTTTAGCGCGTTCCTGCAGGACACGCCCGATTTGGATATTGTCCATGAAATAGCCCCAATCGACGTCCTGGGCCAAACCTGATTTACCGACGTTCCGACGATCCGGCGCAACGTAGCTCCAATCGCCGTAGCGGCTGTTCCAGGCGCCGTTCAAACCATCCAGATCCCCGTACTTCGTTTTGAGCCACTGCTTGAAAAAATCGAGAGTGTGGGGGCAGTAGCAGACGGAATGCCCGACAATTCTTTCCGCCCAATAGGCAATTTCCTGCCACGTGTTCCAAATAACAATGTTGGTGTATTTTCCCAGAGTTCGAATGAGCTTCCGCAGGAACCTTTTCTGATCGGCCATGGCTCCGGGGTGGTCGAAACACGGACCCGGTTTGCCGTCGGCCGGCAGGGTGGTTGCGGCTTCGTAGTAGATCGGTATTCCATCTTTTGCGACCATCCTGCAGTCAGGATGCTTTCTGTACAGCCAAAAGGGAGCCTGTTCGCAGGTCAATCCCAGGTATACTCCCAGATCGAGCTTGCCGGCGTGCTCGATGAGCTCCTCGTAACGGGAAAAATCATACCTGCCCTCCAGAGGCTCATCTGCGGCCCAATGCTCCTGCAGCTTGATCAGGTTGAAATCATGCTTTTTAAGATTTTCCATGTCGCGTTTGAGCTCGCTCATGGCCGGCATGGGCTCCCGGCAGAGATGCGATCCTAAAGGAAACAGCTTTTGAAACTTGTTTACATCCATCAGAGACACCTTTCCAATCGACTTCTATTAAAATAATGTTCGACGGCCATCAACGCCACCCCATGGGCATCGTGGTTTGGCGCATAGTCGGCAAACTCCACTGAGAAGCCGGAGAGCATTTCGGGATCTATATGTTTTTTAATCTCGAGATCGATGGGAGCTTGGAAAAATTCCTTTAGCAGCGAGACATAGCCACTGATGACTATTTTCTGAGGGTCGAACAGCTTGATGATTGTTACGCAGGCATTGCCGAGAAACTCACCGATTTCAAAGAGTGTTGATATGGCGAAACGATCGTTCTCCTCGGCCGCTTTCCGGATTAGTGGCAACGTTAAATTGTAGCCGTTATTCGCTCTCTGTTTTTGCAGTGCTGATAGAACTCCCTCGTGCAATCTATCTATAAATCTTCTCAAGATACCTGAAGTAGATACTACCGTTTCGAGACAACCTATGGCGCCGCAGCTGCACCGATAGCCATCTTTATCCACGGCAATATGACCGATTTCGCCGGCAAGCGAGTGGAACCCCTTATATATTCCATCGTTGATTACGATTCCCGATCCTACGCCATAACCGAGATATAGCAGCACGAAGCTATTGATCCCTCTGCCGTGACCTTTTGCTTTTTCAAGACATGCGACAGCTCGCGCCGGGTCTTCGATCACGACCGGCAAGTTGAACCTGGATTCAAGGATTTGCCGAAGGTTTACGTTTGAAATCCCGGTTACCTGAAAGCCGCGCAGCCAAATGCCCTTGTGAGCTTCGGTCATGCCCGGCAATGCTATGCCCATCGAATAAAGCGGGCTCTTTTGAATGCGCTCAGAGCTAATGATGGGCTGAATTTGCCGGGATATGCGATCGACAATGTCGTTCAGGTGGCTATGTGGATCGAGCGACAGGGCAAGCGGAAAACGCCTGTCGTATATCAGGTCAAGCTGAGAATCAGCAATTACTACTCGGAATGAACCAGGTTCTAGAGAAATACCCAAGAAATGCCCGAAGTCTCTTGCCAACTCATAAAAAAACGAAGGCCGGCCGCTCTTTTTCTGACTCGCGCTCTCTTTGGTTACGATGCCTCTCTGCTCCAGCACTTGCAGGGTTGATGAGACGAGTGCAATACTCACCCGAGCCGCATCTGATATCACTTTCCTCGTTGCTCTTTCTGCGGCTACGATCGACTGCATGATCTTGAGCTCATTCTGGGTCAGTGCTGTTCCCTGCCGACCTTTGTCCCGCATCGAATTCACACTGATCTATCTCCGTGCTTCTGCCAGACTTCTATCATCTTTTCTATTCCCTGCCAGGGCGTATCGGGGAAGATGGCGTCAACAGGATGCAGGATAAAGCGATTGGTAGGTCCCAAAACGTCGATGGCCCGCCTTACTTCGCGTTCTATCTGATCGGCATTTTTTGAAGCGAGGGTGAGAGCGTTGGTACCTCCCACGAGGGTCATTCGCTCTCCCAGCAAATCCCGGGCCTTTTCAATGGTAATATCGTCTTGAACCGGATCGATGAAATAGAGGATATCGACCCCGGCTTCCGCCAGGCGGCGGCCCAGTATTTCGACTCCGGTAGTCATGGTGTAGCCGAATTTCTTACCGTGCCGGTGCGCCATGGCCGCCAACTTTTGGACGTAAGAGTAGACAAACTCATTAAACAAGTCAGGCGACCAGAAATCCAGGCCCGAATACCAGCCCCTGGCGACGACAATGTCCACACCTGGTGTGGAAGCGGCCAACTCCGTTCGCCCCAGGTCTGTCTGCGTGATGATCTCCATCAAATCCATAAAAGCCCGAGCATGATCCACAGCCATCATGATGGCGCCCTCGGTTCCGGCAAGCCAGACGACGGCGTCCATGCCGAATCCTGACCAGGCCTGGACCGCTACGCCGTGACGATCGGCAAAGGTTTTGACCTTTTGCATGCGGCCGGCAAACCAGACTTTAGCCTCCTCGTTCGGAGGCTGGTACAGGTGCGCGATCAGCGGTACGTCGCGAGGAGAGCTGACGGCATGCTCTACGGCACGGGGAATGTTGAAGTCTTCGAACAACGGCACATAGTCAGGCTGGACAACCCAGCCTTCCGCCTGCTTCTCTTCTGTCTTGCGGACGGCATGCATCAGTGTTCCGGAAGGTGTGCAGTACTCGCGAACCAGTTCGGAGTTTTTCCCGGTGCCTTTCCGGGCCGAATCCTGCCATGAAACCTCAGGGTCGATGCTCCAGGGAAGCGACACGTCGATAACGTCATCGACACCCAGCGACAGCCACGCCTGAACGCGCTGGAAGTCATCCGCCAGCTGCCACCCTCGAGGGATGGTGTGGATATGTTCCATCCTCATCGAATACCAGCGCTCTATTTCCTTGCCCTCTCTCGTCCAGCGTAAATCGGCCGGCGCCTGGAAGCCGAAGCACCAGGTCGTGAGGGGCACATGATCGTGAGGCCGCCCGTCTATTGCCGCGAGTATCCGTTCTCTAGAAGTCATTTATGTGAGCTCCCCGGCCTTAGCGATGAACTGGGCCGCTTTTTCATCAACTTCCTGATCCGAGCTGTTGATATCTACCCCAAAGACGGCGCCCAAGCCTCGGTCCACGACGCCGATGGCTTTCTTCCGCGGTGTGATCTTGTTTTCGATGTCCGCCGGATCAAGGGTCAGGATCTAATTGCCGCGTCCCGGCATGGCCACCACTCTAATTTATGATAAATATTAGTTTATTATAGAATATAGTAGCAATATGTCAATATATTGATCATGATACAGGTAAATATCTAAAGAATTTCCATGTATTTCCGCAATATTATTGCTATTTTGGGTAATATTGTTTACCATCGGCAACTAATACCATGGAATGCTGGACAGCTTTATTCGCGGCGCCGCGAATGTGCAGCTCATGATCCCTATTCTCGCGGTTCTGATCGCAATAGCTACCCCTACGCCAGCCACGCTGAAATAAGAACCGAAAGGCAGACGAGGAGAACAGGTATGCCCAAGTACAACATTTTGACTGTGGAACAGACAGTTTTTTTCAAACAGCGCGAAGGCGGGCTGCACCAGCTCGTTGTTGTAACCCTCGAGTGTTCGGAAAAGGCCGGCGATGCTTCCCTGGAGGTTGTTATCGACGAACAGACGACGCGGGTTCCGTTGGCAGGGATACCGGCCGGTAAGAGCAGCCATGAGCTCTACCTGCCCGATATCCGCAGCGAGGGGGAGGTGCGCTTCCAGCTGCTGCTTGCCGGCCACACCCCGGAAGGCCGTACTCCAGCCGGTCGCACCTCAGCCGGCCACATCGCAGCGCAAAAGACCGTGCTCTGGAAGCCTCAGCGGCACTGGGAGGTATACCTGGTCCACTATTCCCACCACGACTTCGGTTACACCGATCTGCCCTCCAGGGTTTTGGAAGAATACGACGGCTTCATGGACCAGGTCCTGGAGTACTGCGAAAAAACAAAAGACTGGCCTGAAACCGACGCTGTGTTCCGCTATCTCTGCGAGCAGACCTGGTCGGTGGAACACTATATCGCCAACCGCCCTCAGGAAACCGTCGACCGACTGATCGACTACATAAAGTCCGGCCAGGTCGAGGTGACCGCTCTATTCGGTAATCAAACCCTGGAGCTGTGCGGTCACGAAGAACTGATCCGCCTGCTCTATTCCTCCTTCAAATTAAAAAAGCAGTACGGAATCAAAGTGTTATCAGCGGAGCACAACGATATCCCCGGGTTTCCCTGGGGTCTGGCCAGTGTGTTGGCCGGTGCGGGGGTCAAATATTTTTCCCCGGGCGTGCCCTCCTGGTATTTTGGGCTGGGCGAAGACAAGGTGCACCCCTTATGGGATGAAAAAGAAGCTTTTCCGATCGGTTTTCCCGGCGCGTGCTGGTGGGAGGGTCCGGATGGAGCCAGGGTGTTGCTCTGGCTAGATCTGCACGGCCGTGAATTTCAGCCCTACGACTACGAACAGGCCTTTGAAGAGCTTCCCGTGAGGCTGCGGCAACTGGACGAGCATGATTTTCCCTATGATATGGTGAGCTATACACTGCGAGGGGGGCATCGGGACAACGCCCCGCCCACCATACGGTATGCCTATCTGGTGAGAGAGTGGAACCGCCAGTGGGCTTATCCCCGCCTGATCAACGCCACGAATATCATGTTCCTCGAGAAATTCGAGCGGAAATGGGGCCACGCCCTCAAGACGTTGCGCGGAGACGTGCCCGGTACAGACTATTCTGTCGGGGCGATGTGCACACCCAAGGAGACGGCCGCCCATAAGAACGCCCATGACTGGCTTTTAACCGCGGAGAAGCTGGCCAGCCTGGCATCGATCGCCGGGCACTATCCGTATCCTCGATCGATTTTGGAGAAAGCCTATCGAGATGCTTTTTATTACGACCTGCACTGCTGGGGACCTATGCATCCCGGAGGGCCGGCGGGGGACAGCCATCTCGCTGAAAAAGGTGTTTTTGCGTACCGCGCCGCCGCACTGGCTCACGATGTCATCGTCAAAGCGAGCAACCGGCTGGTCGATGAAATCGCTCTGAAAGCAGAAGCCGGTGCAGAAAAGACTTACTACCTCACCGTGTTCAACACGTTGGCTCGCAAGCGAACCGATGTGGTGCAGGCCGGGCTGCTAGACTGCGCAGCAAGCGGCACTCCGATGCACTGGACAACCCCTGCCGGAGAAAAGGAAAAACCGCGCTATGTCAGTGCCAAGGCAGAGGGACGGCAACTCGTGGTGCCGCCCCTGGCGCTGTTTGAAGAACCTTTTGAGCTGGTCGACGTAGAATCGGGTCATAGCCTTGTCTATCAACTCAGCGCACTCACCGATGCACGGGCAGCAAAACCGTGGGCGGCGGAACGCTTTGGCCTTGGGAAAGTGGACCCCCGTCACCTGTGGACTATTAATTTCCTTGCTAAGGACCTGCCTGCATCAGGGTATCGCACCTATCGGGTCAAGCCGTGCAAAAAAGGCCTCGAGTTTCCGATGGGATGTGATGTGAGCGGAGATACAGAGTCTTCAAACAAAATAGTTGTTGAAAACCGTTTCTATCGGCTCGAGGTCGATCGGGGCAACGGCGCCGTCACGGGCCTTTTTGACCGCGAGTTGGAGCGTGAGCTGATCGATGGCGAAGCCGACCACGGGTTCGGGCATCTGATCGCCAGGTACAGTGAGAACGGCCACGAAGAAATCATACAAGTCAATGAGGTGGCGGTTCAGGAGAACGGCCCGGTATACACCACCATCCGCATGACGGGCGCACTGTCCTGCTGCCCACGGGTTGTGGTGGAAATCACGCTGTATCATGGACTCAAGCGCCTGGACGTCAATGCCCGGGTGCTCAAAGATGCCACGCCGTTGGTCGAGGTGTATATCGCTTTCCCCTTTCAAATCGACGATCCGGATTACCGTCTGGAATGCTCCGGCTCGGTAATCAGACCGATCGAGGATCAATGGCCCGGGTCCAATACCGACTACTACGCGGTCCAACACTGGGTAGATGTGTTTAATCGAGATCTGGGCGTCGTTTGGTCGCCGCTTGATTCTCCGATTGTGGAGGTCGGTGGCTTGTGGCCGGGATACGTCTCTGCCGCGCATCACGCAGTCCCCGGACCTGGATATGGGCACCCGTTTCTGAAAGCGGGGGAGCTGACAAAAAGTCACCTGTACTCCATGGTGAGTTACAACAACTTCCGGACCAACTTCAGCAACGTTCAGCCTGGAGAGTTCGTCGTACGGCACGCGTTCAGCAGCCACCGGGGGGACTGGCAGAAGAGCCGGTCATGGCTTTTTGGGTGGGATGCCGCCCACCCGCCGGTGTCGGTTTGGGGTATCGGACCGAAACCCGGGTCTCTCCCGCCATCGGCATCTTTTATCGAGATCGACACACCGAATGTGATAGATCTCACTTTTAAAAGGGCGGAAGATGGAGATGGATACATACTGAGGTTGTTCGAGACGGAGGGCAGAGAAACCGATACCAAAGTATCCCTGCCCCTGGTGCCTTTCCGCCATGCCCTGGAGGCCAACCTGGTAGAGGAAAATCTAAGGACACTGTCCTGCAGCGACCGCTCCGTTCGCATCACTATGAAGCCCTTTTCCGTGAAAACAATCCGGATTCGAACCCCGCCGCTCGCATGAGCTCGACGATCAGCTATCGAGATAGTCTTCCGCATTTCCCAACCGCGGGCGGGGGGCCGTATCTGCGTGGATGGATGAACGGAGAACTGGAATCGACCGACGTTCACCGCGGACGTCCCTGTTTTTATATGCTTCTAAGAGGCTCAACCGGCTCAACCTTTGCGGCCCTTCGTGAAGGAAAGAATGAAGCGATGGAAGCAATAGCTGTCGAATAAACAAAAACTATTAAGGTTGTCGTTATGCTCCATGTTGGTTTGAGAAATGAATTAAAAGCCATCTCTATTTCCTCCATGCTTTCGGTCCAGCCCATTCCAACAATGCTCAACGGGATCGTAATTCCGGAACCTATTACAACGCCTACAAAGGAGGCCATGGCGCCTATAAAAAACGCTTCTAGAAAGAAAAGCCGCACTATCTGGCCGCCTGTCATTCCCATAGCTGCTAGTGTTCCTATTTCTTTGATATTGCTGCCCGTATCAGGAAGATTGCCCTGTACAAGCTCTGTTTTGAGATTTACAAAAATGAAAATATAGTATTGGTACCTGATTTTAGCATCCCAATGAACTTTGGCCAGTCCTTTATGTCATCAACAAACAGCCGTGTGGAGCCAAAAAAGGCTGTACTAAACTGTGAGCAGTTCTCAATTTGGCGGAGCCAAATTGAGAACTGCTGCTAAACTGTATGCGAGGATTGACAGCTTCAATATCATCTAGTTGATTTAGGCCAAACAGCACCGCTTTATAATCATCAATTCCAAGATGCAGAGGATTCAGGTCTTCATTGGCATCATATTCATTATGTCGCATCCGTATGTGGCCCGTCAGGTAATTGTAGACATTGTTTTTAAGGTCATCACCTAAACCGGCATAGAGAGATACCAGCATAACTATCACCATGGCGGAAGCAGCGATGGCTATACCCGACAGAATGCTCCTTCTTTTATTTCTCAAAATATTTCTGAAGGCTATTTCGTATAGTTTCATATAATCCTTCTTTTACTCATGCCGCAGACATTCTGTTACTGCCATTTTAAGGGCTTTGGATGATGGAAAGTACGATACAATCATTGCGATGACAGGCCCAATAATCAGGGCTAATAAGAATGTCGAGGGATTCCATGCCGATTTAAATACATTTATCATTCTGTATCCCCACTCCGTGTTTCCAACAAGCCCGGTGTAATCTATGCCAATAAAATGTGTATATGAATTTAGGGCAGCCCCTAAAACTAAACCGAAGAGGGATCATAATAAACCGATGCTCGGCGTATCGAATGGGCTTCTGATGAGTTGCTGGTAGAGGTATTGTCTATCCTGGATGCCTGTATTTACTGATCGTTCAACAAGGCCGATGGAGCGGACTTCGTACCTCAGCCGGCCATCGCCATCGTTGGCCCACTTTCGGAAGCGTGTGAAAGCAGGCCACAGAAAGGACTGGAACGAAAACTGCTGAAGCGGATCCAAATAGACACGGAGGATTAGGTGATGGTCCCTTTATCCCCGGCCATGGTCGTGATAAGATCGAAGGCTCTAGGAGAGCAAGACATGACCGACAAGCAGAGATTCCACGCCATAATGCGATTCGAAGCTCCCGACAGAATGCTGTTCTGGGAGCAGGGATTCTGGGGCGGCGCCGTGGAGCGCTGGTACGCCGAAGGCATGCCCAGACGCCACGGCGTCAACGGCAGCCCGGCCTATGGGGACACGGTGCGAGGTCCGGCTACACCCGTTGCCGCCGGTGACTGTGTTTGCCCTGACATTGCCTTGCAGGCCGGGTTGGACAAACCCAGCTGGAAGGTGCCCGTCGAGATGTATCTCCACCCTCAATTCGAGCAGGAGATTCTCGACCAGGATGAGCACAACCAGACCGTCCGCGACGAGCTCGGGATCGTCAAGACCATCCGCAGAACGAAGGACAGCATCCCCCGATTCCTTTCCTGGCCCGTGGAAACCGAAGCCGACTTTCAGCGCCTGGCCGAGGAGCGGCTCGACCCCGATTCCCCGGGCCGCTTCCCCACGGACTGGGAGGCGCAGGTACGGCGCCTCAACGACTACGACGGTGTCGTGGCTATAGGCGGTTACCCCTGCGGCTTTTTCGGAGCCCCACGCTATCTCATGGGAGAGATAGCGCTGCTGATGGGCTTTCTGGACAATCCCGAGCTGGTTCGCACCATCGTCAACGGTCTGGCCGACCTGTGGGCCAGGCTCTACGACAAGATACTCGCCGAGGTCAAAGTGGATTGTATCCACATCTGGGAGGACATGTCCTTCAAGAATGGGCCGCTCATAAGCCCCGCCCTGTTCGAAGAGTTCCTGGTTCCCGCCTACAGCAAGGTGACGGACGTAGCGCGCAGCCACGGGGTCGACGTGGTGCTCGTGGACACCGACGGCGACTGCACGAAGCTCATCCCCCTCTTCATGCAGGGAGGGGTGACCGGGCTCTACCCCTTCGAGGTGCAGGCCGGCATGGACGTGGCGAAGGTGCGGGAGGCGTTCCCCCGCCTGCAGATATTGGGAGGCGTCAACAAACGCGAGCTGGCCGGGGGAAAGCAACGCATCGACGCCGAGCTCGAAAAGCGCATCCCCGGAATGATCTCCAAGGGCGGGTATATTCCCATGGCCGATCACCAGGTGCCGCCCGACGTGTCCTGGCACGATTACGTCTATTATCGCCGCCGACTGGAGGAGCTCTCCCGTTCCTCCGCCTGACGGCAGAAACCGGAGCCACCCCAATGAATCCAGAACAGCTGCCGGTTTACCGGCAGAAGCAGAAGATCCTCGACACGCTCGAGGCCAGCCAGGTCATCGTGGTCGAAAGCCCCACGGGCTCGGGCAAGACAACCCAGATACCGCAGATCCTCTACCAGGCCGGGTATGCCAGGTCCGGCGTAATCGGCGTGACTCAGCCCCGGCGCATCGCCGCAATATCCGTGACGGAATTCATCGCCCGGCAGTTGAACCTGACCGTACCCGGCACGGTGGGCTACAAGATGCGCTTCGAAGATAATACCGACGTCACCACGCGCATTAAGATAATGACCGACGGTATCCTCCTGCAGGAGATCAAGGCTGATTACTATCTGTCCCGCTACAGCGTCCTGATGGTGGACGAAGCCCACGAGCGCAGCCTCAACATCGATTTCATCCTGGGACTGCTCAAACGTATCCTGAGCGAACGCGGGGAGTTCAAGGTCATCATTTCCTCGGCGACAATCAATGCGGAGGTCTTTTCCGAGTACTTCGACGAGTGCCCCATAGTCAAAATCGAAACACGGGCTTATCCCATACAGCTGGTGTACGACAAGCCCGACCCCGAAGATGACTACGAGGCGCTGATGGGCAAAATCACCGAGACTGTGAGAAAGATCGCCGTGCAAAAGGAGCCGGGGGATGTGCTCGTTTTCCTTTCCGGTGAACGGGACATAAAGGAATGTATCGCTCGATTGTCCGGCCTCAGAGAAAGCAAACGGCTGCAGTTACTGCCCCTCTACGCGCGCCTGTCCTCCCGGGACCAGCAGAGCGTCTTCGCGGATTACCGCGGCAAGCGCAAAGTCATAGTCGCCACCAACATCGCCGAAACCAGCGTCACCATAGACGGCGTAACCTACGTCATCGACTCGGGAAGGGCCAAACTTAATTTTTACAACCGGCGGACTTTTACCTCGTCTCTCGTAGAGGTTCCCATCTCCCGCGCCTCCTGCAATCAGCGCCGCGGCCGATCGGGCCGAACGGCGCCCGGCACGTGCTACCGGCTCTACGACCGCAGAGGCTATGAATCGAGACCCCTGTTTACCCAGGAGGAA
>SDBV01011301.1_pt1 | contig 11593 bp, 16 predicted proteins | sample 2277081 | NCBI WGS metagenome assembly SDBV01 (sample SAMN10402039, study PRJNA504765) | marine sediment metagenome | isolation source: marine sediment core GS10_PC15, 223 cmbsf | place: Arctic Ocean: Southern Knipovich Ridge | collected 2010
GCTATATTCATATCCGTTGACACACAATCCTTCTGTCCATTTCTGTTCTTTTCCAAATCAACGTAGGATAACCTAAACCTTCATCTATTTCCCAAATATCATCAAAGTCCCAATTTGTGTAAGTAGCTTCGGCGTACATCTGAGCAGTTGTCTTTCCAGTAATTCCAGCTTGATTTGTACCTTCGCAACCGTATATTATTTCAGAAACATCTAAATCCCAAAAATTGTCCGTAGTTGTAAGACCTGTATCAGAGCCACAGATTCCACCAACATCATTACTCAAAACAGCTATTAACGCTGGTACTAAAACTGCGGCATAACATCGTGTGAAATTACGTATACTTCCTTCTCCCGAAAGCCCACCAACAATCCAAGATTTATTAGCCGCCATTCCAGTTGCGCCGGTTATATAATGCCATCCTATAAAAGAACCAGTAGAATAACAATCAGTAGTATTGGTAGTAGGAGAACCAACTAATCCTCCAACGCGGAGACTAAACTTTTCTGCTCTCAAACTTATATTTGTAGCAAAACATTCAGTTATAGTTGAACCAGTAATACTTCCTTGAGCACCACCAATTAAACCTCCGGTATATTGTAAATCATAATCTCCAGTTGTTTCAGTATTTGATGTTATGGTTATATTGTCAGCAGCGCATCTTGAAAATGTAGTTGCTCCACCACCAAAATTACCTACAAGTGCACCTATATAAGTATGACCTTCTATGGTAAAATCACTACATCGTATATTAGAAAAACTTGCTGTTTGATTTACAAAACCAAATATTCCCAAATAATCAACTCCGGTTATTGTTAAATTGCTAACTGTAAAATAGTTCCCTTCAAGTGTTCCAGAGAATCTATTACCATCGGCATCCCCAACTGGTGTCCAACTGAACCCTGTCATATCAAGATTGTTCATCAACTCATAATCTTCTGTCAAATCATCCTGCATATCCTGTACGTCTTGTGGTGTGTAAATTTGTATTTTGGCTGTGTCAGGTATAGGTACTGGATAATAACAAGCCGCACCATTACCAGCGACAATCAACTCAGTGCCTGGCCTTTTCGTAGCGTTGCCAAACTGGTCGGGTATCATATTGTCCAACTGCCTGCACCCGCCGGCGTATTTCTCAATATCGTCGCGCGCATCCGTTTGAGGAGTCATCTCGCCAGAATTAAAGTTTACTATAATTTCGTTAGACATTTATCACCACGATTGGGGGAGGCGTACTCTCGTCATATATATTAGTAACAGTCTGATTCGTGATATTTATCGTACCTACGTCAACCTCGCTAACGCCATTCCAGAATATCTCACCTTGTGCGATTGGTATATCATTATCGGCGTGTATACCACCTGTTACCTGATACATAATCTGCACCCTGTACGCCTGTTGCGTTGTACTTGTTATGGCAGAAGGAAAATCAACGGAGTAATAATCACTATCTACCTGGTTAGCCAAAACTACATCATATTTGTCTATATCGGTGTCCGTATAGGTATCGAACTGACTATCGGTATTGTTCCATACCAAATCGTCAGCCTTGCGCCAGATAAGAGCGTATAAAGTATTGCCTTCATCGTAACTGTGATAAATTTCGTTGCTCAACCAAGCACCTTTTTCTTGCCCGTAGACTTAGGTGATAAGTTTCCCGTAAGGAAAGTCTTACCTATTCCGGAAGCCCTTTTCTGCTCTGCTAAAGCAAATTCTTCCGCCTCATCTGAAACCACCGGAACTGGAGGTGGCTCTGGAACTGGAGGTGCTTTAACTTCTTTTGGTTCATCAAATAGACCGCCCATAATATTTTCCTTTAATAATACCGGCTATTATTCCACTCGGAACTGCCGGAATTGTTACCTTCCTGACTTCCGACTGTTCTTGCGCTTTTGGTTAATGCTTTAATCTCTAAATTTAAATCTTCTCTTAGCGAAGCTGAACCTGGCCCTGCGCCCGCTAACGGCGCGAGTAGTCTCTTTGCAAGCATGGCTATGAATAAGTCAGTAAACAGTACGTCCCATTTTGTCGTATCGGTTATAGTGTCGATATACACAATATCAATCTCCGTATCGTTAGTCAGAATAGTGTTGGTCTCTAATCTCCACGTATCCGCAGGCCGGTTTGACCGAGGGTAAGTATATGTACCATACCAGTTCCAGTTGACGTTACTGGTGTTTATAGTCTGGTTCTCTACAAGCCTGAGAGAGTTTGCCGGTATATTATAATTGTAACCAAATACATTAGTCGGTTTTGTTGAGGACAATATCCATTTTCCTGCTGCTAAATCAGTTGCAAATACTCCTGCCGTATGAGCTTCGAGACATTCATAAAACAATGCGTTAGTGGTTACAAAAACACCAAGAGCATACACAGTAAGCGTTACCCACGCAGATACGGTAGATTGAAGTGTCCATTTTACTGCTGTAAGGTCAGTTGCAAATACATCTGAGGTATGCGCCTCTGCGCACTTGTAAAGAAGTGAACTCTGCCATACGTACTGGTCGGTTGTGTAAACTGTATCTGTCAGCCAGGGCGAAACGAGTCTTAACCTCGTCTCTGCAAACGGCCATTCGTAACTTCTCAAAAGAGAGTTTCTCGTCTGCTCGAAATGGAGCAAAGACTGTACGCTCTGTTGACTTGTTACATCGCCAAACGTAAACTGCTTCCCGCCAATCTTACCCAACGATTGATTGCAAAGGTCGACTTCTTCTGTTGTTAGTGCCATTATGTCCCCTTTACCTTGACTTTAAACTCTAACTCAGCGTTAGCATCGGCATTTACCAGCCAAGCGAGAGACGTAGCCTGAGCCTGAGTTAAATGGAGAGTATGAATAAAAATAGTATCCCCATTAGTTCTGGTCTTAAACTCTATCCCATCTGCTTTTGTGTAAAACGTACACTCTTCTTCGACTTCCATGATTTATCTCCTATATAGTTTTGTACTCAAAATATATCCATACCGGAGCAGCCGTAACACCGTCTATCGCAAATGTCTGACCCGCTGCTATCTTCATAGCCTTTTCACCGAAGTCCATAACAAATGGATGTGTAGCACTTGCACTGAAAGTTATCGGGCCGAGAAACTTATTCGTTACATCCGTACTTTGGTTTCCGCCCAATGTTATTGTTGCCGAGGCAGTTCCGCAGGAAATTATAATTTTCCTGATATAGTGAGATTCGCCGGATACCGCCGCCAATAAATCTTCACCGCCAGTAACGTTTGTATTATATTGAGACGAACTAACCCAATCACCTTCGATAGGAGGAGTTACAACTACTATTGAATAATCTGTCATTACACCCATGATTTATCTCCTTAAAGTCCATAAAGTTTCTGATTATCATAAGTCGCTGCGGTCGAGTGACCTGCTACCTTTTGAGTTTGGCGTGGATAAGTTGCGGCATTAAATACGGCTGTTTTCAATGCGAAAGTTGTCGCCGTATCGAGGTCTGTACCAGTAACACCTGGTAACTGAACGTCGGTATAGGCCGTTGCAGTAGTAACCAATGCGTCGTCATAACATCCCGCTTCCGTTGTACCAACACAAAGCTCGACGTTTACGGCTGCAAATTCCTCCACATACCCTATAAAATCTTTTTTTGTCATTGTTTCTATCGTCTGGTCGGAATTATTCAGCATATACCGAACAAACGCCCAGAACATATCAACTGCTACTGCTGTTCCCATAATAATACTCCTTAATCATGCCCGAATATACGAGCGTAGTTTTTTGCGTATTTCTTGCGGTTATAGGGTCTGCAAACATCGCCTTTTCCCGCACTATTGTTTCTACTTATCTTCATCTGACCGTCCCTGTCGGTATGTCCAGCCTTGTAAGTACGATGGTTAAGTTCTTCCCGCAGGCCGGCGGGAGGTGTACCGAATGGTATTACCTCTCCGTCATTTGGCCCTCTTGCTCGTTTTAGTATTTCCAAAACATTAACCTTTCGTACCAATACGGATGGTCATAAGTAATGCAACCGCAATCCTTACAACGATGTATATCTCTATCGTTCTTACGATTCTGAAAGCACATATAAGAACCACATTTGCGACACGGTGAAGTTAAACTTGAAATTTCACCTTGCATTACTTCTTTTCGGCCTGTTTAATTTTTTCAGCCTGTTGTTCAGACCACGTTTTTGCTTTTTCTTTAGCCATAATAAAACCTTTCTTTAAAGTAGGCAGGTGACCGAAGCCACCCACCTTTGTTAAATTTAAATACTGATTTGCAACATAATCAGAGGAAACGCACTTGTTCCACTTGCAGTTACATCAATACAGAAACCAGCTAATTGATGACCCTGCGATAACGCGTCTATGACAGTTCCGAAGTTTACAGTTCCGTCACCTACAAAATAAGCGGCACGGTCGCTAATCGTATCGCCAGGAGTACCGTCAGCACCACCTGGTTTTACCCAGCACGGCCCATGCGTCTGAATCCAGCACCAATACGTAGCGGTAACATTATCGGCGGGAACTCCCATAACCGACTTATACTGAGCGTTTACCGTAGGAATAGAAAGGTATCGGTAAGGATTTAAGGCCACTTCCGTAAACGGAGTCGTTGCGGCAAGACTAACAGGCCCATCAAAGAAAAGTGTGATATTTCCGCCGACCCCTGAAACACCGACACCGTCAGTGTCAATGATTAAACGAGTCTGAATCACGTTTGCTGCATGACCTGTAACCCAGTATCCGCCAACAAGTTCCTTATCGGCCATAATACCGTCACTACCATCGCCATCGTCAGAAGCAAAAGCAAGTATAGTCGACCTGTCACCTACGGCAATAGTAGCACTATTACTGATATTCACCGGAGCAGAATCGTTAAAAGCACCAATACCGCCTTTTAATGCAGTAGTCACGGATTTTCCATATTTGAATACGGAACCATCCCAACGGGTAAACCGAGTTCCAGCCACATACCTTTGTGTTGCCTCTTGATGGGAAATACCTAAGTTGTTATCTCCGGCAAAATCATGCGGAGAAGCCTGAAAACCAAGAGGATTAAATGGATAATTTGTACTACTCATAATATAATCCTTTCAAGATTAGGCGGTGTCAAGCAAAATGCCGACAACTGCGGGGCCCTCTACTCTGGTAGCGCCAATACTCAAGGTAGAGAAGACCTGAGTACTGTTTAGCAGGTCGGGACGAAGGTCGATTGAAACTGTCGGCTCTTCGGCGACTGCAAGCACGATAGCGTCCTGCGCGAACGCATAACACTTTGTTGCGCCTGTATCGGTATCATCAGCAACAAGCCTTGTGGACTTGATGAAGTTGAAACCCATAAAGGAATCTACATGACCCTGTGCCAGCGCTTTGACCGTATTGTAATCCGCACTCTTAACCTCAGTCGTATTCATTAACTGGTTAAGATTAAATGGATTACAAAGGAAAAATCGCTGTCTCTCGTCGTCTATCTCGGCATCGTCTAAGAGCTGTTTACAAGTAAGCAGTTTTGCGATTGTCAACGGTGTTTCCGTCTTGCCACTCCAGTCGCTGCCTGCCGTTGCAATAGTTCCATCAGATTCGATTAAACGACATTCACCTACATCATAGTTGTTGATAGTCGTTGCGCCCGTGTGTCCACCTCTGGTAGTACCACCTAAAGCGGTAATAACCACATCGTCAATCTGACGATTCAGGGAGAACATCTGGTTCTGCGCGTAGGGTGATTGCGGGTCGATAAGCATTTTCAGCTTATCAGGCTTATCAATTATATCGGCGGGAACTACATAATCCACCATCAATAACTGTCGCCTTGTGTGGTCGGCGTCGGAGATAGGAGTAGCACCGTGTCGCGCACCGCGCGGCTGTGCATCCTTTGGCCCCAACCTTTCCACGTACATTGTATCGCCTGTTACTGACTCGGCTCGGCATGGCGCTCTTAGCTTCGCAGGTTTCTGCTGCGACAGCATAAGAATGTTAGCCTTGACTTGGTCAACGAAAGCGATAGGTATCTGGGTACTCATTAGATTAACCTTTCAATTAGTTGTCAATTTACCTCGGAAAGATAATCCGCAACAAGCGGGTCATTCCTATACTTTTCCGGGGCCTAATGAAAGGCTAATCCGACTACTACTATTCCTTACCTACAGCCTTTTCAGGTAGTTGCAGGTTCGGGTTTTTGCAATTTTCTTAATGCCATAATCTTTTCGGCAATTTTCATTCTCTGGGCTTGAGAACCCTTAGTGTAAAGCGGGTCTGCCATAAGCGTATCAATCTGGTCTTGATAATCATTCGGAGTTGGTATCGCTGAATAACCAGGAGGCTTTCCTTCGGCGAACTTCGCACCTAAATTAACTAAAAGTCTCACAGCGTTAGGGTCTTCTCTTAGATACGCAAGACTTTCTTTCATCGACTCATCGCCGTTACTACCTTCCTCAAAAGCAATATCGCCTAAGTGCATCTTCTGGTCGAAAGCTGCACCGTATTCAGTTGATAACACGCCGACAAGATTAGCCTTAGCAGTTTCTTTTGCCTGTTGTATGTTCTGGTAGTCTGCGAGTATATCCTGTGTGAACTCGGCAATAAAAGCGTCAGCCGCTTTCTTACTCACTCCACCCTTGAAGAATCGCTCCTGCCACTTCTCGATACGACCTTCGGGGAATACCTGTGCTTTTATTTCCTCTGGAAATCCTTCCGGTGTTTTTAAGTTGTAATCGGCGACCGTTTCAGGACGACCGCCAGCCTTATGATACTCTTGCCATTCGCCCTCTGTGGAAGCATCGGTTGGTATGGCGATTACATTTTTGCCAACCATTTTTTTTGTGGTAACAAAAGACTTAGCTAAATCCTTAACATTCTTAAATGAGAGAAGACTTTTTTCTTCTCTGTATTCTTCGTCAAGAGTTCCCTGCCAGCCTTCGTTTAAAACTCCATCAGCGCCGAAATAGTTTGTAGTAGTGTCTCCTGACGCTTCCGAAGTTGCGGGTACTACTATTTCTGCCGTAGTCTCAGGCGTTACTTCCGGTGTAACTGATACTATATCCGTCATATTACACCTTCCTCTCAAACTGCTTCATATTCCGTGGTGAGTCCAGATATTTAATTGCGGTAGACTTCCTCAACTGAACCGTAAAAGATTCCGTTCTCAGGTCTGGGTTGTTCTCGGCAAATACAAGAGCATCTTCCGGGTCCTGACAGAAATATGGTGCATAGCCAATTTCTACATACAACACATTTCCATCCTTGTCTTTCTTGATTTCACCTTTTAGTCCATCCTTTTCCGGTGGATGCCGTCTCGGCTCTTTGGTGGCTTTATACGCGATAATCTCCATGACCTCTACGCATCCGCGCGCAACATTTTCTCCCTGCTCAATTTCACGATACATTGTCGGGGCAGGAGTAGTCCTTTTTGGGGCTTCTGCTAATCCTTGTTTTTCCATGACTTTATTCCTTTTCTAATTTAGATATATCCATATCCAGCCAATGCCGGATTTCTAATATTACTGACCTTGCGCCTTGATTAAAATCTGTCTTTCTGGCAGAATCTTTGTCAAAGGTACACGCATGTTCAAGACAAAAGTCTGATATATGACCCAACGTCCTGATTCCTCTTTCAGAGCCAAACGTACCTCGGAAGTCTCCATTCTTTTGGGTAAGTCTGTTCTTGTATCTTTCCCAATCTTCCTGTTTTAGTTGTTCCTGTTCCTGCTCGTCCATTTATTTCTTCTTTCCTTTCGGATGCTTCGCTAATTTGCGAGCAACACTTGGTTTCTTTGCAAATAAATACTTTCTTTGTTTTGAACTTTTAAATGGCATTTCATACTCCCATCAACGCTGCGGCTGGACTGTTTTCTTCGGGGGCTTTAGCAGCAGCTTGATAAGCCTGACTGCCTGCCTGAGCTGCTGCTAAAGCCTCCTGCTGTGCCAGTTTCCTTGCCCGCTCGTCGCGCTTTGCCTGTCGCTGTTCCTCTGATGCCATGTCCTCGGTATTGACGCCAAGTGTCCTTCCAAGGCGCTGTATCGCATCGTCAGAATCAACATTATCAGTCGCACCTGGGAATACACCTTCCATCTCACCGACGATAAACGCCCACTCCTGAAACGCCTTACTCTGCTGACTTCTTAATTCAAGAGCAAATGGACTGACAAACTCTAATCCGAAGTTTACGCCTTCAAGCTCGGCTGGTGGGCGTTCTACAACGCCGTTCCTGATAAGAAGTAATATTGACCTCTCGACAAGTGGTGCAATCTGTTCATACCATATACGGGCTACCGGAGTCCCTATCTTCGGCCATGTACCGCGTATACGTTCCCGTATCTCAAGCGTAGTACGCCTGTCGCCTGTTAAATCCTCAATCGGATTAAAAGCGTTCTTATAAAACGCCCTGTCAATAATACTGGTTTGTCTTTCAAGAGACTTTTCGGTTATATTAAAGTTGCCATTAAGTCCTCCGTCTATTGCTCTGCTTGACGGTATTTCGCTCACCCTGTTATCTGCGCCTGGGAAAGTCCTGAATTTACCTTCAAACGTATCAAGAGTTTCCCTTGCTGAATTAGCCCACTTATTACCGACCTCGTTGAAGTCCCTGTTCATTCTCTGTAAGACTTTTATCTGCGGCAGCATTTCCGTACCTATCCCACGCCCGTCTTTCTCGTCCGCCGGACGTTTCCACCTTGCCGAATGGTATGGAAATTGAGGATAGCCGCCTTCATAGACTATTAGTTTTTCTTTAACATTTACAACCTGTTCTTCCCACGCCATATTAGTATTGATATTTCGGGACAGGTTGCGATTGACAATCTCTCTCGGTTTGATAACGTAAATGAACTCAAACTTGTCGTTACTCTTTTTAGGTTCTTTTGAAGCCTTTATAACATCTTCACCAGCTTTATCTCCAAACTCCTCTATCGCCTGTCTCGGCGTGTAACTGACTGATATTATAATACCGTCAACTAACTTCTTACTATTCTCTATGAGTTGGTATGTCCCTATCACGGCATTGCGGTAGTTCAGCCCCGTCTTTGGTGTCCAGTCGGAATAGATACTTGCAGGGCCGAAAATTATTAAAGAACGAAGTACCTCGTCAAGTTCAGTTATGAAATTAGAATTGAAAATCTGGTCGTGAGCAACCTCGGTCAGCATTGAAATATATCTCTGGATATTGTCTGGAAGCTGTGTATTATTACCGACCTTTATCGCAAAGAACATCTGGCCGGCGGGGAAAAGAATATGCTTAAGATTAGATACCATATCTTCGGCATCGAGTAGTGGAGTAAGGTCGTATATCTCTCTTGTTCTCGGAGTGCCAGACTCAAACGTAGATGTTATATTAACGTATGGGTAGACGTAGTTCGAGGTGTCCTGCCAGAGATTTCTTATATTACTCTGTGAAGCAAGTTCCCTGTTCCTAAAATCAATTATTTCTTCTGCTGTCATCTATACCCTTTCATACTCATTATCCACCGTCAACTGTAATTCCTTTTTATACCGTGAAACTGTACCAACTCTATGACCGCTTGCGGCTAAGACAAAGTAGTTTAAAGCATTTCTGAAATGTTCCTGCCTGTCTCCGGTCGGTCGGTATCTATTGACCATAATACCTTTTCTCTTGTCCTTTTCCTCGAACCTTGCGCAATTACAGCACTGACGGGCGAACTCTTCCGTCTCAGGACACTGGCGGGGCAGTATCACATTACCCTGCATAATCAATCTGTGAGTCTGGTCGAAGATGCCTGTCCGGTGGGTCTTCACTACTCCTGTGTTGTCGTTAAAAGTCGAATCTGTTATTTGGGTATCAGAATACTCACATAAGAAAGTCTTAATCCTTGAAGCCTTCTGATACGCCCTTGCCTCATCCTCGTAAGGACGTATGTCAATTACTTCACTTTTTACGTTGTATCGCTTTTTTAAATCTGCTATATCCTGAAAACTGTCAACCTTGACGGCCCTTAGAACCTCGAATCGTTTCTTATCAATCTTAATCCCGATAACTACATGCTTGACCTTTCCTACATCTACACCCATTGCGCACGGGCCGTTATGCTTGAAGGCAGGGGCATCGTCACCACAACACGCTAAAACGTCAGACTTGCGCAGCTTCTCGTCCTTATTAGAGTAAGCTCTACCAAGTCTTAATCTGTAAACATCTGCTAAATTGCCAAATGGGGGATTGACGAAATCTTCTAATATCTCGGCAGGGTCATTAAATGGAGTCATTAACTGACTTGCCATATACCCGTGCATATAGTCAGACTTGTCCGGAAAGTCTCGAACCCATTCGCCAGTACCCTTACCGGAGAAGACTCGAACCTCTTTACCGCATTTATCACAACCTACGAAACCAGTACCATCCTCACGTATCTTTACGCACTGTGGGAAACTCTTCTCGGCACACGTCCATGCACCACGAGAAGTTGTAGCTGCCACAGTTGATATTAAACCACCGCAGTTGCATTTCCTGAACCAAAAACGCTGGTCACTCTGCTTGAAGATAAGGTCAATACCGAAGTCCTCATGTGAAGGGTTGCCTAAATATACCTCGTGCTGGTGTGGACTCATACCCATACTTCGGGTATATTTCACAATGGCCTCGGAGTCCATAAAGTCAACTTCGTCAAAGACACATTTATCACAGGAAAAACCAGCAGTCTTCGAAGATGTATTCTCGTCAGACTCGCCAACCTTCTGGCCTAACCTCGCGCCTCGAAGGAATAACATTGAATCTCGTACCCGCTTCAAAGACGTAGTATCAGTACCGCCTGCTACGTTCTTTACGTACTTGCCAATCGAAGTCTTATTCGCAGCTATCAAAGGTTTAAAAATAGACTTACTAAACTCACCTACCTCGTCATTTGTAGGGAATATATGCGCTACGCCTAACTTATATTTACCCTCTATCATTCCGTGAAGGTCTTTTAAAACCTCATTCGTAGTAGCACCGAAACTCTGTCGAGCCTTCAAATAACATAAACGACGTACCTTAGAACTCATAGGCTCACGCTGGTACTCAAAACCGTCAAAAGTGAACCTGCCGGCCTGTAACCTGATACCCCACTGCTCAGCCCAGATGCCAGGGTCAATGTGCATTAAGTCATCTTTTAAATTAGGGTCAGTTATGTCTATCATTGCTTTTCCTTATCAAAGGCAGAAAGAATAATATCATCAACTTTCGACTCCAAACTATCAAGAAAATGCAACATCTTGCAAATCTGATTCACAGTTAATGGCGAATCCAAACCTTTCCTATCTGCTATGCAACCAACCCATTTCTTGAAATTCAAATACTTCTCGTCTAAAATACTTAACTTCTTCATTCTCTACTCCTTCTTTAATTCTCACTTCCTGTCATGTTATGACCTGCAACCACTGAGGCAGGCAGCGTAACACCTTCCAGCTTATTGTAACCATAATAGCCAGATACTATCACACCACGCTTAATAAGACTTTCAAAGTTCTGACACTCAATAATATCTTTAGCAAAGCCAGTCAGAATAATACTATCAACAGTCTTAGCATATTCCTGACTTCGCTGTTTCCTGGATTCGCCCATAAGTTAACCTATCTTAACTAACTCTATACTCGCACTGTCTTTAATTCGTAAAACGGCTTACTTGCGGTGGGGGATATTTCTATTAAC
>SDBV01011302.1_pt1 | contig 11593 bp, 15 predicted proteins | sample 2277081 | NCBI WGS metagenome assembly SDBV01 (sample SAMN10402039, study PRJNA504765) | marine sediment metagenome | isolation source: marine sediment core GS10_PC15, 223 cmbsf | place: Arctic Ocean: Southern Knipovich Ridge | collected 2010
CTTGTAGCCTATCTACGCGACCGAGGGGTTCCGCGCGCGACTTGAGAAGCGAGCGCGCGACAATATCAAGCGCTCGCTCGGGAAGTTGGTGCCGCTCACACAGCAGCACGGCCTGCGAATCGAGGCCGTCGACTGGGACGAATCGAATCTCGGCAGATTCGGACGCGCGAAGGCCGTGATGGCCGACTCGACCGGCTGCGGGGCAACCTTCCGGATCATACCCCGAAGGCCATGCGCCGCCGCATATAGTATGATGACACCTCGAGCGCGTACACGAGCGCGTGGAGGATGTCGTCGGTCGCGCCGGGAGGGCACAGGTAGTGAATCGTGCGGGCCTGGGCGTCATACTCAGCCGTCTCTCGCCAGATGTCGTCCAGCATCGGCCCACAGGCCTTCACCTCCGGGAATGTGATGTACTTCGTCCGGATATGTGTGAACGCATCGCCGACCACCCGGACCTTGTCAACATTGTAGATGATCATGGATCCCGCGTAGGTGTACGGTTTCTGGGTCGTGGCGCCATAGCAGACGCCCACGAGCTTCGAGATGAGCTGGCCGCTCTTGGTCAGAAGATCCCGGTTCAGAATGCTTCCATTCCCCTTGCCGTCGGCCGCGACATTGTGATTGGGGACCTGCTGCAGGACCTTGTGCACTCGAGCCAGGGCTCTGTTGTGGTCTTCCCCCCGAGGCCCTTTCTCCATGTGAAGGACGTGGAACGCTCCGCGCCTGTCGTGCCCGCCCACCACGATCGCCGTTGTGCTGCCGGAGCCTCCGCTCCAGTCGACTCCCGTGGTGATCGACTCGGGTACTATGCCAAGGCTTGCGATCGCTTCCCGGGCCAGTGACATCGGCCTCGAGGAGCAGCACTTCTCGACTTCTTGCCGGCTGACGAGATGACTCCCGACGTTCGTCGGTATCCCGAGGCATTCATTTTGGAAGTAGATGGGGTCGTGGGCCTCGCGGCTTGCGAGCCCCCTGGAGTAGCTTATGTCCGCGGCCATGACCTGCGATATCCAGTAGCCTTGTCCCCAAGTGGATTCGGGATTCCGAGCCACCCACGTGCCATCCGCGAACGATATCGGTTCGCCGCACTCCGAGCAGATCGTTCCGTGCCTCCCGAGTACCGAGTCGTCCGGGATGTTCTCGTGACCACAGTGTTCGCATGTCGTCACCCATTCGCATCTGTTCGACTTGGCGTACGCCTCCTCGATGGGGTTGTCGATGGCCTTTGACGTTCCGGAAAGGATTATCTTCGTGACCTCCTTGTGCGCCATCGTTGCATCGAGAACCGCGGCGGTGTCCTGGGCCGCGTCCTGGTACTCGTCGATCATCACCAGCCTGCAGGAGAGCCCGCGAGCCGAGTCGGCCGAGTGGAATGCGGCCCTGAGGTGAATATTCGACCCGTTCGTCAGGGTTATCAGAGAGCCCGTGACCTTCGACCCTCGGCCCAACCTGTGGGTCGCGATGGCGGGGCTGTCCCTGAGGATGGGCATCAATCGCGTATCCCTGAGGACTTTCAGCTGCTGCTGTCGTGGGAGGGTGATGAGGATGTCCGAGCGCGGCACGGTGACAGCCTCGAGCGCGGCGGTGATCGCCAAGAACGTGCTCTTCTCAACCTGTCGGCCACACCGCAAGACGACACGTTTTGCGTTCGAATTGTAGATATTCGGGAGGTATGGGCGGTTCTCGAAGGAGATTGGCCTACCATCCAGGTAGATCAGCGTCTCGGCGAGCGCCATGAGATTCACGGTTGCCGTCGCCACTATGGTCCGTCCCCCCTCATCTGTCGGATGACGGCGTCGAACACGTCGGGCCGAAGGCCCGGCGCGGCTTCCTTGAAGAGAGCCGGCTGCTGTGCGAATAGCTCTGCAAGTCCCTCGTAGTCCATGTCGGCAGCCGCCTCCGGGCCCTCCGCTGCGCCGGCACGGCTGCAGTCCAGCTGGAACTTGAGGCCGCGCATCAGGGCGTTCCCGATAGCAGGTCCTAAGAGCTCCTTTGCCATCATTGTCATCAGTTGGTCGGCCGCGGCCGAGAGCTCCGCCGGCGTCTTGAGCCGCGGCGCCGGCTCGACCCGTGGGGAATCGTACGGGTCTTCCCCGGGCATACTCCCCTCGTGCTCCCTCCGCAGAGGGACTAGTTCGTTTCGTTGAGTCACCTCACGCCTCCGTTCAGCTCACGCCGAGGAATCCCTTCAGGCTCTCGATCAGCCAGTCGCGTGTCGTCTCCGCGCTGTCGCGGACGAGCCGCAGGAGCTTGATCGCCGTTCCCCTGCGGTGAATGCCCGCGGTCTCGCAGAGAGCCGCAACCGGCGTCTCGGGGTCGATAATGACCTGGCCCGCCAGAAGAAGGGCGCTGTCGCGCCCGATGCCGGTGCTCTTGATGAACGTCTCGTCGAGCGCGCTCTCGAGGATGGACCTCCAGTTGACGGGGAGCTCCTCGTCGGCGTCATGGCCGCAGGATGCCGAGAAAAGCTCCCAAAGGAGATCCTGGACGGCTTCCTCGTCCTCGAGCCGGCCCTTCAAGTCCTCGATGGGGCGCCCGGGCCCGGTCACAGCAGGCTGACGGTCGCCGACCTCGATCGTAGCGCTCTTCAGGCGCTCCTCCTGCAGCTTCCGAAGAAGAAGCAGGCTGCGCTGAAGGGCCGAGGTCGCCTCTTTCCCGTACCTCTGCCCACTCTCGACGCGAGGCGATCCCAAGATCTTACTCAGCGCGCCGTCGACGCCCTCCCTGGCCGTGATCCCCAGCTCGTCGCAGGCCCTGGCCTGGGCCAGGCCTGCCGCCTGGACGAAGGCAAAGGACAGATTGCCCTTCAGGTATGCCTGGGCAATCTGCTCGACCAGGGCTTCGTCCAGCGCGCCAACGGGTGCGAGCGCCTCTCGGAAACCGGCGAGAACCTTGTCGTATTTGCGTTCTCCGATTATCTCCCTGAGACGCGTGACGGCCGTGCATGCGTGCGTGGTGCTGTTCTGGCTCGAGCGTTTCTTCCCTTCCGGCGAGCTGGGGCCGCCGCGTCCGTTCCTGTTATTCTTGAGAGTCATGGCATAGTCCTCCGTGGCGGCGTCCCGGACGGGCCAGCCCTGCTTCATCCTCTTGCCCGGCCGCGGAATTCGTCCGCCTCACGCCCCTCGCGGCTTCGTTCCCGAGAGACGCTTCATCGACCGGGGGTAAGGATGATTCTGCTGGGGGGCCAGACAGGACACCGGGCGCGGACATCCGAGGATCGACTTGTATGGAATGCGCCGCGCAATCGGTTGCGGGGAGGCCGGCTGTAGGTTGTGGAGACCTTAAGTACATGTGCCGCGACCTTCCCTGGTCCAAAGCAGATGGTGGCCCCAGGCACGCTGCCGGGGCACTACCTTCGTTTGCCGACACGGGCGTGGGGCACCGGGCCTCCACGGCCTGCCGGCCTTTTCTGCTTCGGACCCTCCGGGAGCGTCGCGGCTCCTCGACTGGCGAGGCGGGTCGCTCTGTTCTGCCGCCGTCGGACATCCATGCGTTTAGGCTCGCCACCAGAACATGGATTCCGGGCGACGGCACGTTTCACTGTTTACTGGTTGCGGGAGCCTCCTGCTCTCCTTGCCTCCTCTCGCTGGGGCACGACAAGAAACGATTGCCCGCAGAGGAGATCTCCCGCGACTACCACATCTGCGACCGTTCACGCCGGACCGACGCACAAGTCTTCGTCAAGCAAGACTTGAGCGACTCGACCCCCGTCGCGTCGCGCGGCGTGGGGTGTCCAAATAGCCGCCGCCGATGGCGCCGGCGACCTGTGAACGATTACCACAGTATTTTCCCACATTTTTGGGGGGGGGTAGTCAAGACAATCTTTTCCGATTCTCAACGAGGGCAACCGCGCGCACTCCGCGCGTCCTCTTTCGGCGGGAAGCCGGAGTAGAGCATGGTTTCTACCGCCGCAGCAGCTGACTGGCTTTACGCGCGCTCATCGTCTCGCCGGAGCTAAAATCCACCCCAGATCTGCGTGAGTATACATTGACGGACGGCCTTGCTCTCCGCGTGGGCCCTTCAGGCCCGTTCCCGCCCCTGAACGCCGTTCCTGCCGCCCGATCGTTTCCGCCGTAAGGTTCCTGGATGTGTTGCCTCCGCATGGGAGGGCCAGTCTGCGACCGGGCCTTCTCTCGGGCGCGGTTCGACGAGCTAACCGCGCTCTGAGCTTGTCGAAAGTCGCGCAATGCGCGCGGCCCAGGCGCTGCTACACGCGTCATCCCCCGTCCTCGGCGCCCCCACCTCCTGAGCGGGACGTTGATCAGTGATTCGGTGCCGTTGGATGGCAGGGGCTGCCTGCGACCACCCCTCCCTGAGCCCGGAGCCTCACGCGACCGTTCCTTCATGGGATCGGGGGCGCGGGCCCCCGGGGGATACGGCATGCGCGGGCTCCGAACATTTAAGGAGCCTGACATGAGCCCACCTGCCTTTGAGACCATTCTTCCCGAGATCGAAGAGCGTTCCCGCCGCCACTACAACCACTGCGACCCCGAACTGCGCGAAGAACGAATCCAAGAGAGCCTGTGTGCGGCTTGGGCGCTCTACGACAGCGCCGTGAGACGAGAGAATTACAGGTTTACGCCGTGTACGCTCGCCTGGTATGCGAACCGTGCCACGGACGAGGGTCGCAAGTTCTCGGGCGGGACGATCCGCAGCGACGCGCTCGACAAGAGCCACGTGGGCCTCGACGACCTCGACGCGGACGGCCGGTCGCGTATTGCCGAGGCGCTGATCCAGCGACAGACGCCCGTTCTCGACCAGGCGCGCATCGGGATCGACTGGCCCGAGTTCCTCCGGCTAGAGCTCACCGAGCGCGAACGGGACATCGTCACGAAGCTCGCGGAGGGCTGGAAGAAGGTCGAGATCGCACGGTACGTCGGCCTCTCGCCCGCCCGGATCACGCAGCTGCTCGCGGGCGTCGCCGATGCCTATGTCGGATACCTGGGCAGGCCCGGCTTCGAGTACCGCGCCCGGAAGCAGGGGAAACGGAAGCCGGGGCAGCAGGCTGGGAAGCGACGGAACGCAGCATAGTCGACACGTCCGCGCCTCCCCTGAAGAACACCCCGAATCCGCGTTACTATGACATGGTCGGGCCGACTGCTATCCCCGACGCCCCGGAACGCCGTCTTTCGCCCTGAGATTCCCGCCTCGTGAAGCCGCTTGAGCTTACCCCCCAGGCTGCCTCCCGCAGACAAGCCCTTTCGCCGTATCCCGCGCGGGCGCCCTTGACACAATCTACGCCCCATCTTCTGGATCATTGTGACGACACCTGTGCTTGCGCTCATCCATTGGCGCAGGCCGTAGAACGGAGGACCGGCATGACCAGGATCTGCGTAGGAAGATCCAGGAAGATCCCTGGATCGGAGCCCTACTCATCCGAAGGCTTCACGGTTTCAGTGGAGGTCGAGACCGAGGTCGTGACGTCAAAGGAGTTCCGTATAAAGGCAAGCGCGCTCTTCGATGAGGTCAACGCCACGCTCGAGACCGAGGTGGCCGGGTGCAAGCTCCCCCTCGACCGGGGAGGCTCTGAACCTGCCGGGCGCGACGTGTCCCTATGGGGGCCGGCGAGTAACAGCGCCCAGGAGGACGCCGGTGCAGGCAACGGCAATCAGCCGGCGACTGGCAGGCAGGTATCGTATCTATTGTCACTCGGGGTGAGAAGTGATATTGCGACGCGGGACCAGCTCGAGAGTTACATACGCGATGATCTGCGGTTCGGCTGCGGGTTGAAGGAGCTCACGAGGGCCCAGGCGAGCTCCGCCATCGACGCGCTCGTCGCGCTGGGCAACGGGAAGGACGAGCGCTGATATGTCCTGTGCTCGCCGGCTCAGGGCAGAGCGGCGGCTTGCTCTCTCACAGGCCAGGCTGTCGCCTCCCCGATCGAGGCATGCCGAAACTACGTGCGCGTAGCGAGTGAGAGGAAGTGATCCGTGGGCCGCCACAGGAGGAAGCGCAAACGCAGGCCTCGCGGCTTCAGCGACGGCTTGTGGAAGTGGCCGTACAGATTCTTCTTCTGGTCGATCGGCGTAGGCGGGAGCGAGAAGCGCGAGATACTCAACTACTTCGCGTGGTGCATTTCCGTCTCGGTGGCGGCGGGAATCGGCCTCGGCGGGGGCGCCATCCTGGCGCAGATGCTCGACCTTGGTATCGTCGGCGGAGTCCTGGCCGGTGTGACAATCGCGTTCCTGGCCTTCGATCTGACGGCCGAATACATGATGCGCGACCGGTTCTACCGGCCGTAGCCCGGAGGCTCTGCCCCCCCCCGCCGCAGGTTCCATCAGTGAGCGTACTGTTTCCAGGAAAGGATGGAGGAATGGCGAAGCGTACATTGAAGCGCGCGCGGCCTCGTAGATGACAAAGGCCCCGCGCGCCGCGGGCATCCAGGAAAGAAGAGAGGGCCGAAGAAGATCGAAGTCATCTCCGCACCCGAGCACTTCAGTCACTCAGCGTTTAGGCAGCTCAGAACGTGTCCTTTGCAGTACCGGCTCCAGCGGATCCACGGCGCGAGTCCGAGCCACCGCAGCCCGAGTCTCGTCCTCGGAGGCGTATGTCACGAAGTTCTCCCGAACGCATTGCGATTCGTGAAGCAGGACACGGACCGGCAGTCGGAGAGGCTGATCGACGGTGGCACGTTTCTGCCCGCTGCGCCCTCAATATAGTTCAAGAGGCGAGGCGGCGACACACTCGGGGCTTATGGCCACTCGAAGGACCACCGCCCCGATCTCAAGCAGATGGTCGTGGGCGCGGCCCTGGATGGTGAAGAGCGTCGAGGCCCCCGCGGCATAGACGGAATCTGGGACGGCGTCCCAGAATCCGGGAAAGGGAAGAAGCATGCTCATGCTCGACAAGGTCGTGCCGGTCGCGGTCAGGGATCTCTCGAAGGTGCCGTGCCCGGCTCCGACCGAGTCGTGGAAGCCGTACCCGCACTCCGAGGTCGTGGCGGCGCTCAGCGATAGGATCGAAGCCCGGGGTCTCAAGGTCCGGGAGTCGCGGCTCACGTTGGTCGACGGCGCGATGTATCCGGCGAAGGGAATCCGCGTCGACGTGAAAGGCGCCCGGCTGTTCGGCTCGTTCGACCTGGAACCCTCCGGTCCCTTCGTCCCCGGGGCAATTCCCAGCCTGGGCATCCGCAACTCGGTGGACAAGAGTTACGCCCTCACGGTGCTCATCGGCATGAGGGTGATGGCCTGCTCGAACGGGGTGCTCTACGTGGAGAAAGGCGTCCAGGTGTCCCGAAAGCACACGAGCGGCCTGGAGCTCGAAGGTGCCTTCGACAACGCCCTCGACGCCTACGAGGAATCGGTGCCGAGGATGACCGAGCTCTACGAGCGGCTGCGCGGCCAGAAGCTCTCGACGATGAAGGCGAAGAGCCTGACCGTGGACCTCGCCGCCGCCGGCGCGATCCCGTCCGCCCACATCCTGCCCGTCGTCCGCGAGTTCGAGCGGCCCTCGTTCAAGGCGTTCCGAGAGAAGAACCGCTGGACGCTCTGCCAGGCCGTCACCCACGCGAGCGTCAAGAAGATGTCTCCGCAGCGCGGGGCCGAGGCGTACGGGCCTCTCAACGAAGTGCTGGTCGGATCCGCCAACTGAATCGTGTCGCCGCCGCGCCCTTCAGGGGCGCGGCGGCTCGGCCTTCTCTTTTGCTATCAACCCGCGGAGTGGGGGTAGTCAGAGCGATTAGTGGATAGTCCACAAAGGAGTGCCCCCTGAATCGGAGGCTGCTACCTCGCGAGCCTCGAGCGGCGAACATGGATGATGCGTTGAGTTCATAGTTGTGTGGAACAGACCACCAGCTAACCCTCGGCGGCCAAAAGCTTTGCCGCGAGCACGGCCTTCGGCACAAGCATCAGCGGGGCGAACCGAAGCAACCAGCCCAGCACGCCGAAGAGGCCGCCGATCATGTTGAGCGCGCTGCTCAGGGTGTGCATTCTCCTGCTCGTGCGGCACAGCAAGGCACACAATGGCCTGCGACGTATGTTGTTGTGGCACAACGCCGACGGGGTTCTTCGGGGGGACAGCTCTAACGAACACCACCGGCGCACATCGACCATCCTACTGAGGTCGGTCCGCCGCCTTCGGGCGGCCGTCGGGGACGTGCACCATCCCCTGGGCCGCTACAGATGCAAGACCACGAGCGCCCCGAGGACCGGCTTCTCGCGTAGCATCTCAGAAGCCACGGGTGCCTCCCCCCAACAGGTATCGTATTGTTGTCGCTATCACTGGCAACAGTAGAACGGCGCGCGGCCGACGTTCGTGTTCCAGCCCTACGAGTCCGACTGTCGTGAGCACCTCCCAGGAGTCCTTTGACGTTCGAGGGCCCTGGGAAGGCTGAGGTCGACGCAGCTTCCATGGCGCAAGTTCTGCTGCCGGTTCTCTTCACCATCATCGTCGTCATTGTTGTGTTGGGCATCGGACTCGTCCATCCGCAGGCAGTTGTCAGACCACCAGAGCCGAACCCGCTTCTCCTGAGCGTGGATCTCTATCCGGTCCACGAGAGCCGAGATCAGCTTCTGTTTGTCTTCCACCTTCGCCTTGGCCCACTCCCGCCGGAAGCCGACCGAGAATTTCCTGAGGAGCTCTCTGTCGGCGGCCGACCAGGCAGAATTACTGGCGCTAACCCAGTATTCGTCCGGTCCGCCTTCGGATTTCCCTCCTCTGGTATCCGTAGCCGCAGGCCGCGCAAGTGATCCTGCCGGCAAAGAGGAAGGCAATCGAGGACGGCCCGGGGAAGACCGGCTTCCGCGCACCGAGGTCGCGCAGTTTGATCTGAGCCTTCCAGAAGAGATCGGCATCGACCAGGGGGGCATGCGTCCCCTCGGCTATTATCCAGTCGCGACGCGGGTTCTTCGGTGACCGACCCGCCGCAGGCGGCTTTCGGCTCAGGACACCGCCTGCGACCCGAAAGAACTTGCCGGCCGGGCGCTTGTTGTGGACGCTGTTGCCGATGTAGGCCTGGTTCGAAAGGATGTAGGCGATGATGCCCGCGGCCCACCGGCGTCCTCTCGGCGAAGGCGGACCCGTGCCCCGTGAAGCCGCCCGGGTGAGCCGCTCAGCCGTTGCCTTCGGCCCGAGCCCTTCTGTTACCCGCCATTCGAATATCTCCCGGACAGCCTCAACGCGTTCTTGCGAGCTCGGCACAAGGATCACGAGATCGCCGGTCTCACTTGACGGTGATGTGCCTACAGGAAGGACGGCGACCAGACGCCCCTCCGGCCCGTAGAGCTCTCTCGATCCGTCGGCACGCTTTCGGGCAATCGATTTGATCGTCCCATCCGGTGCTGTGTAGGCGACATCATACCCGAATGGTGTGTTGCGGTTGGCGAGGGTGGACACTCCGGCCTGCGAAGTCTGCTTCACCCTCACGAGCCAGCTTGCCAGAACGCGCTCGCTTATTCTCCGTGAGTACTCGCGGGCAAGCCACTGCCGTGTCTCGAGAAGCAGCTGGTCTGAGTCATTCCCGGTGAGTGCTTCTGCGGAATAGACTACTTCCACACCGGCCTCGCGGAGCAGGTAGCGATAGTGCGCCGCTTCATCATTTCGGAGGCGTCCGAAACGGGCTACGTCATAGCATATGACGCAGCGAAAGCCGAATCGGTCCCCCTGCGCGTCCGATAGCATCTGCAGGAACGCCTTGCGTCCGCCGACTTCCACGCCGCTGCCGATGTCCTGGTACCATACGAGGCATCCCGAGAAGCGCGTTCAAGCTTGGTTCCAGGACGAGGCCCGCTTCGGGCAGAAGGGGACCAACAGTAGAGTCTGGGCTGAACAGGGCAGTCGCCCACGCGCCGTGCGACAGACCGAATACGAATGGACGTACATGTTCGGCGCGGTCTGCCCCGAGACCGGCGAGACGAACGGCTGGCTCATGCCGTTCGCGAACACCGAAACGATGAACATACAGCTCTCGGACTTCTCGCGGCAGCTCCAACCTGACGTGCATGCGATACTCGTGACGGATCAGGCCGGATGGCACACGACGAAGCGGCTCTCGGTGCCGGACAACGTGACGTTGATCCACCTGCCGCCGTACTCACCGGAGCTCAATCCGGTCGAACTCCTCTGGCGATACCTTCGACAACGTTACCTGAGCAATCGAGTCTACCCGGACCGGGACAGCCTCGAGGAGGCAGTCGCCGTCGCGTGGCGGCGGCTCACCGACAGCCCCGAAACTATCATCTCGATCTGCAGCTTCGACTGGATATCCAAGGGGACTAACTGAAATGCGTATAAGTGGAAGGCCCCCGGAGGCGCGAAACTGAGCTTCGAGGTCTACAGCAGGACCCCGGCGACGTTCGAGGTCTACGGCGGAGACCATCGGCGCAGGAGATGAAGCTCCCCGGCTCGGAAGAATGGCAGACCATCGTTGTCGATCCTTAATGGAGTTGATCAATCGGCATGACAAGAGAACGCCTTTGAAGGACTGGCGCCGGGCCGACCGTATCAAGTTCGGGGGCAGGATCAAGGGTCTGATCCTGACCGACTTCAGGTGGGTCGAATAGCGCGACCCGTCGGCGCCGCGGGCCCGTCGGATGTCCGCCCCTCAGGACGCCCCGGCATCATCCCGCGGGCCGGGCGCTTCCCTCTCGGTCGAGCTTCCGGATCGCCGAGGTCACCTCGCCGGGCTTCGGCAGATGGCCGCACGTCGCCGCCGCGAAGACCGTCTCCCCGTCGAGGCGGACGTCGAACCGGGCCTTCGCGTCGAAGGTCTGCCTGGCGTCGACGCCGAACTCCCTCTTCAGCTCGGCCGCCACACGGGCGGCCCTCTGTCCGTAGCCTCAGCCGCTGCCGTAGCGGATCTCGACCGCCGTCGTCTCTTTCCCCCTGAAGACCATCGAACGGCTGCAGCCCTGCGCGAGACAGCCGATAGCTACGCACGCAGCAAGGACCGGCATCCTCGCGCCCGACGGTGACCATCTTCTCATCCGGCGCTCCTCTCCTGTCCCTCCCGCGCGAGGGGCCCCATCGAACGGGCCGCGGGTCGTGAGACCGCTTCACGCGAGCCGCCTCACTCCATCTCGACTATCACCACTCCGAAATCGCATTTCTCGCCGTCCCTCCTCGCCCAGGCGATCTTGGCGCTGAAGCTCGATTCCCCGTAGACGGTCTTGACCGCCCCGTTCAGCTCGTCGCCTGTGTGAAGCTCCAGCCCCTCCGGGCACTTCTCGATCCGAAAGCCGGCCCCGTTAGGCGACAGGTCGGTGAGGAACGCCTCGATCTGGCGCCCGCCGCAATCGAGTGACGCCGCGGTCAGGCTCGTCATCTCGAGACGCTTCTCGCGCCGTCGGTTCGCATCGTCTTCCATGGTCGTCTCCACGATCCCGGTGCGGGCCGGTTCCCGCTTCCCGCCCGAAGCATACCCGAAACCCGTCCCGCATCAAGAGCAAGAGGGCGGCCGTGGGCCTTGACCTGACCGCCGTCGCGGGTACCGTTAGCACGACAACGCTACTTCTTCACCGCAGAGAACGCAGAGAACGGTGAACTCCTTTGGGCCTTGCTGTCGAGCTCGCCCGTTGTCTTTGTGCCGTTCCCCTGCTTCCTGCCGTTCTCTGCGTTCTCGGCGGCCTCTGCGGTGAAATCCCGCGTTGTAGTG
>SDBV01011303.1_pt1 | contig 11592 bp, 14 predicted proteins | sample 2277081 | NCBI WGS metagenome assembly SDBV01 (sample SAMN10402039, study PRJNA504765) | marine sediment metagenome | isolation source: marine sediment core GS10_PC15, 223 cmbsf | place: Arctic Ocean: Southern Knipovich Ridge | collected 2010
GCCTTATCACTTTTCTGCGCGTATGCATCGTTTCCCATCCCGCTGAAAAAGAAGGATAACAGGAGTCCTGCAATAAACAATGTGTGGATGTATTTTTCTTTCATAGTATCTTCCTCGCTCGGGTATTTATATTTCCTTATTTGGGTTACTTTGCCATGAGCTTTTTAAGCCGCTGCACCTCTTTTAACAGGTTTCCCTGCTTTTTTCCCATCCAGAGGCTGTAGCTCCCGATCGCTATCCAGACAACAAGTAAAGCTGTGAATAGATACCACATGTTCAGCATAATTTTCTCCAGTTAATTCCTGAAATTAAAAACCTTATCCGCTTTACGGTCTTCTGTCAAGTTTAATTCTTATTTCCTTCAGCGAATATTCAATTAGTCCGAGTCTCGCTCGTTTTAGAAGCAGATAAAAAAACAGCATTGTGAAGGCAAAAAGGCACACGATAAGTGTAACAAGCATTGGGACGGCAAGCCCCATTCTTTCTTTGTTGATCAGAACGGGGTGCATCGTCCTCCACCAGTGTATTGACATGAAAACTATCGGAACATTTATAAAACCAACTATTCCCATGACCGCGGAAACCCTGGCCCGGCGCTCGTCACCTTCTATCGCACCCCTTGCCATTAGATAGCCAAGGTAGATCAGCCACATCACAAGCATCGTGGTCAGCCTCGGTTCCCAAACCCACCATGCGTTCCATGCTCGCCTTGCCCATATCGAACCCGTTATCAGCACCAGTGTGCTGAACAGCACTCCTATCTCCGCTGCTGCTCCGGCCACAATGTCCCACTTCATTGAACGCTTGACAAGGTATATCACGCTGCCGATAAACACGATCAAAAACGCAAGAAAGCTGATCCACGCAAGGGGGAGGTGGAAATAAAATATTCTCTGAACCGCTCCCATTGTTCTCTCTGTCGGCGCATATAACAGACCCATGTACAACCCGCCTGCTACAGAGATAAATGCAAAAATGCCAAGTATGTTTGTAAAACGCCCAGCTGCTTTCATTAATATACTCCTTTATTCCCCGATTACGAATTCGAAAGTCATTAACCCGACGGTCAAAAATATTACGTCATAGGCTGCAAGAAGACCAAGCCATTTTCCAGCATCGGACAGGCTGTTACCCTCCAGCACATGCGCAGTCAACTGCACGGCCGCGATCAGGACAGGTATCATTACCGGAAACAAAAGTACAGGCAGAAACACCTCCCTGAGGCGTATGTTCAGCACCATGGCTGAGTATAGGGTTCCGATCGCAACGAATCCCAGGGTGGCAATCCCGAGGACAGCACCAAGCCCCGGGAGAAACCTGAAAATATCTATATTGAAAAAAACACTGAAAACCAGAAGGCTTATAAATTCGATGCCAAAGAGAAAAATAAGGTTGCTGATCAGCTTCCCCAGATATATAGCGCTCCTGTCCACGGGTGCCAGCATCAAGCCACGAAGGGCGCTTTGTTCCTGTTCCGATGAAAATGAGCGGGCAAGCCCCATCATACCGGCAAAGGAAAATGTAACCCAAAGTATGCCCGGCCCCAGAGATTCAACCCTTTGAAGGCCCGGCTCAAAAACAAAATTGAATATTATTATCACGATAAGGGAGAAAACCATCATCGCCGGGGTAAGTTTTCGCGCACGGACTTCTGAAAGCAGATCCTTCTTCGCGATTGTAAACACTTTACCAAAATATTTCATCTGTCTGTTTTTTCAACGTAATTAAAATAAATGGCTTTCAGGTCCCCTGAGTTTAATTCACCCATTGGGTTGCTAAAAACGATCTTTCCTCCGGCGAGTATCGCTAAATGAGTACATTTTTCAAATCCGGCTGAAAGATTGTGAGAGGTCATGATGGTTATCCGCTCATCTGTGTGGTACCTGTTCAGCATATTTTGAAAGTTCAGCACTCCGTGCTGGTCCAAACCGGTGTAGGGTTCATCCAGAAGAAGGATAGACGGTCTGTGCAGCATGGCGCGCGCAATCGCGAGCCGCTGCTGCATCCCCCTCGAATAATTTCTCACCCGCTCATGGGCCCAGTCTTCAAGCCCCACTTCTTTGATCATGTCCACTGCGGACCCCTTACAATCAGCAATTCCGTATAACTTTCCATAAAAAATAAGGTTTTCCTGGGCTGTCAAGTCGCCGTACAGAAACGTCTCGTGGGAGATCACCCCGATCTCCTGTCGCAGGGCTGTTTCACTCTCTGCGTCCTTTTTACCGTTGATGCTCAACTCCCCTTCAGTCGGTTTTAAAAGAAGCGACAGGATGCCCATGAGGGTTGTCTTCCCGGCACCGTTAGGGCCCAGGATAAGCCAGGATTCACCCGCTCTAACGGTCAGGTCCACACCCCTCAGCGCGCGGATATGACCGAAAGATTTAGTCAAACCTTCAGACCTGATAAAAGCGCCAGCCTTTCCCTCATTCATAGATCCACCCTCCGCTTCTCTATGCTCGCGGTGACTTCAAGCAGATCGATTTTCTTTTTCTCTCTCACTGACCTGTATTCATCTTCTTTTACTGTTCCTTTCTCAAAATCATCATCAAGGTCGGCTATTTCTTTTATTAAAGCTTCTTTACGAAATGGAAGAGGCTCGTTACTGCTCGATTCTGACCTTAGATTGCGTTTTACGAAAACTAAAATAAAGATCAAAACAGCAGAAATTAGAAACGCAAAACCGGCAAGCAGTCCCGCTTTCATGAAATTTACCCCTGTTACAGGTAGTTTTTCTATAACCAGATCCAGGAGGAAGTCCTGCTCCAGGTTTTCACCGATAAGGTGATCATAGGGCTCCCCCTCGACAATAAACGACTGTCCGGTCTCAAGCTGGTCGCTTCGAATTCCTGCACCGGGAACCATCAGAATAATATCCAGCTTTTCAGCAGGATAATTCATTTTTCGCGTAAACCCATATGATTGTTTATCAACTTCTAAATCGTAATAATAAACAATCGTATCCCCATCCGGGCCGACAGGCACGCTGAATTTAACTATGCTATCAAGAATTGAAAAGTCCAGCCACTCATACCCCGGCCCGAGAGAAAAATTCTCGGCGCCTTCGGGCAATGTTATCTCAAGTGTAGACTCTCCGTTTCCGACATATGTGTACGGCACACCGTTCCGGACCGAAAGGATCTCCTGGACCTCCAGACCAGAAAACCCGTGCCTTATAATTATGTGATAATTATCAATCAGTACCCGGGATGGATCTTCTGATTTCTCATAAACCTCCAGGTCGATTGACCTCGATGGATTATCCGTATACAGAACAACAGGCTCACTTGAGTACCCTATTTCCTTGTAAACTGCTCTCAGGTAGTAAGCAAAATTCGGGTTTGCTTCCAGGTCCTGAAAATCAAAACGACCTTCTTCATCCGTCAGACCCTGAACCGAATCCAGTAAATTTGCGCCGCTGTATTTTTGAACCTCTATATCAATCCCGGCCATTATTGTATCCTGCTTTGTACCGTTAACCACACTTCCGGTAATCCGCCCTGACCCCGATATTCCCTCTTGCGCGTGTAAAAGCGATACAACAGACCCTGCGAACAAAACCAAATAAATAGAAATATACCATATCCGCTTCATGTTTTCATCCCCCCGGTCTCGGACAATGCCTTGCCGCAATTTGAGCAGAATAACGCGCCGGCCTCCACAGGATCACCGCACTCAGGGCAGTATTTCAAGCTCTGTGCTCCGCAATTACGGCAAAAATCGGCCTCCGTAGTGTTGATGGATCCGCATTCTGCGCAGACACTGCCGAACTGCGTGCCGCAGGAGGAGCAAAACTTACTGCCCGCTGCTGCCCGCTCACCGCAGGCCGGGCAGACACCGGATCCCCCTCCATCTTCACCGCCCTGTTTTGTCTGTATACCCCGCCGCTCTTTTATTTCTTCTTCCAACTCTGCATCAAGCTCCCTCTGGCCCTCTGATTCACCTTCTTCTATCGACTTTATTGCCATGAGAGCATCGGTTTTAAAAGAGCTGTAAAGATCTTTGTAATCATCCTCTGATATTTTACCGGTATGGTAGTCGAATTCAAGCTCGCGAATAGCGGCGTAGCTGGATTCCTTTTGCCAAACAAGCATGGATTGCCAGTTCTCTGTATCATCCAGAACTGTGCCCGTTTGAACCGTCCCCCGTACAACAGGAATCGCAATGATCGCAATCACACCAGCAACAATAAGAACCATAATAATCACCATCTCAAATCTCCTTAGTCAAAATCCTGAAACTCTTGTTCAAATATTTTCTCGTATTTATCATTTCCTGCGCCCTCGATCTCAGTTTGCCTGACTGTTTGAGCGGCGACAAGAGAACGCCGTCTTCTGGTCCATAATATAATTACCAATGTGATAACGCCAGCCCCGGCTGCCAACCCGATAAAGGGCAGTATCCAAACAGTCAGATTAAATCCCTTTTTTGTCGGGGATGAACGAACCACTTCACCGTATTGCGAAACAAAGTACGAAACTATCTGCTCTAAAGTCTCTCCCTGCTCGATCTTTTGCTTGATGGTTTCCCTCATGGGAATCGCCACCCCGCACTCGCTGTGATTGCAGCTATTCAGCACAAGCCCGCAGCCACACTGGCAGACAAGTTGGTATGCCACTTCTTCCGGGGTAAGCGCAAATGCAGACACTTGCAGAAGGAATAAAGCAGGCAAACAGATGATTAAAACAATTGTCCTAGCTTTCATCGGCGAACACCTCTCTGGAATATTTGACCTCCAACCTTTTCTTTTCCCTTCGGTCCGGGAGCATCACCACAATCGTTCCGGCAAAGAGCATGAGACTGCCGATCCATATCCATGCCACCAGCGGAAGGATTACCAGTTTAAAGGTCGCAGATGTCCCGTCCTGCTCATAACCTGCCAGGATCGCGTATAGGTCTTCCTTCAGATTCGATTTTATCGCAACCTCGGAGGATGTCTGCCCGTCAGGCCCTCCATGCACTTCTATGGCGGGATTGAGCGTTACAAGGCGGCCATTGCCTTTATCGATTTTCAGTGTTGCCGATACGACTTCCTTTGTTGCAGTTGGGTATCGCGCCAGGTTCTCATATGTGAAAGTGTAGTCACCAAGCTCAACACTTTCTCCTTTTGAAAGGTTGATCTCTTTTTCCACTTTGAATGCTGTTGAGCCGGTTATGCCGAAAAAGATCAAAACTATCCCTATGTGCACAATATATCCGCCGTACCTGCGCTTGTTGCGCAATATCAGCCTGAAAAAAGCGACAATAGAGCTTTCCCCGCTCATCTTGCGGCGTGCCCTGGTCCCCCTGACAAACTCTATAACTATTGTGGCGAAGACAAAGAGTAAGATCGAAAAAGATGTCAGAGGGACTCCTTCGCGGACCCCGGCTGCATACATCCCGATACTCCCGGCTACAGCAATCAGAAAGGGGAGCAACAGGTTCCTCTTCAAATTTCGGCCTGATGTCCTGCGCCACGCGATAAGCGGGCACAACCCTGTCAGAAACAGCAGCGCAAGCCCGATAGGTACGTTCACCTTGTTGAAAAAGGGCGGACCGACCGTCATCTTAGTGTGGGTAACTGCCTCCGACAACATGGGAAAGATGGTACCCAAAAAAATCGCGAACGTTGCGCCTACCAGCAGCAGGTTGTTGAAAAGAAAACTGCTCTCCCTCGAAATAAGGGAATCCAGCTCATTTGTGCTTTTCAGATAGGTCATGCGGTTGGAGATAAGGATTATTACGGCTAAAAGCGTGACTACGATAAATGCAAGAAAAAACGGGCCGAGCGCCGACTGCCCGAAAGAGTGGACCGATGATATGAGCCCGCTCCTCGTTATAAAGGTCCCGAATATGCTCAGAAGAAAAGTCATGAGTATGAGAACCACGTTCCAGACCTTGAGCATATTTTTGCGCTCCTGGATCATAACCGAATGTAAATATGCCGTCCCCGCCAGCCAGGGCATGAGCGACGCGTTTTCTACCGGGTCCCATGCCCAGTACCCGCCCCAGCCAAGTTCAACATAGGCCCACCGGGCGCCCAAAATTATGCCCACTGCGAGAAAAAACCATGAAAATATCGTCCATCTTCTTGTGCTCCTTATCCAGATATCCCCGAGCTGACCGGTTATCAGTGCCGCCATCGCAAAAGCAAAAGGGACTGTAAAACCTACATAGCCTATTAACAGTGTAGGGGGATGGAACAGCATGCCCGGGTTCTGCAGAAGAGGGTTCATACCCTGTCCGTCGACCGGTATGTAGCCAAGCCTGGCGAATGGAGATGTTACAAACGTTACAAGCACAAGGAAGAAAAGCAGCACACCCATCATGATCGCGGTAACAGAGGGCATAAGCGCTCTGTTCTGCCTGCGGTTCGTCAGCAGTACAATCATAGAAAAAACAGATAGAAGCCATGCCCAGAAAAGAAGTGAACCTTCCTGACCGCCCCAAACCGCAGAAACGGTATATGTCCAGTGAAGGTCCCTGCTGGAATTGCCTGCAACGTATGCGACCTGAAAGTCGTCTGTCAGAAACGCATACAACAAGGCTGATATCGCAATCGTCAGCAACCCTGCTACCACGTAAACAGCTTTGTAAGAGCTCGATATGAGCTCTCTATTTTTTAAACGAGCCCCGATTATTACCGCGACTATAGAGTAAATCGATGCCATGACGGCAACTAGTAAAGAAAAATATCCAATATCTACCATAAAGTACATCCTCACAATTAGCTGATTTTATAAAGACGGTTTTATTTTTTTAAATTTCCGCCTCATACTTTGAAGGGCATTTTGGGAAAAGGGCTGTTGCCGCAAAGACTCCTTCACGGCTGTACGTTCCATCCACAACTATTTCAATACCGTTTTCAAAGGTGTCGGGGATAACCCCTTGAAACTCAACAGGCATTGCTGCTTCTCCGTCAGTCACTTTGAACGACAGCTCGAGGGTTTTCACGTCGTATTGGATGGAACCATCAAGTACAGTGCCTCCAAGCCTCAAAGCTTCATCATAAACTTCGTCCCCTTTTGAGAGGAGCTCGCTCGGAGTAAGGTACACCATCCTGGTGTCCCGGACACCGGCGAACACCAGGTACCCTATAACAAGGAAGACAACAGCGCCCCCTATAATAAACTTTGTTTTTTTTGATTTAAATGTGATTTTCATCAGCAATCTCCATGGAAATAATTAAACGGTTCCCCGTGCATTAAATACACCTGTCGTTTCGGTCAGATCCGGTTGCCGTATCGATCTTCAACTTTTACTATTATTTCTTCCTCCGGCAACCCCTGGTTTACGAGCTTTTGAATGTAGTTTTTAGCTTCGACAGCACCTCTGGCAGCGTCACATGTACAGATATCCAACCGCACCACGCCGCAAGCACCGCACGGGCAGTTGAAGTTTGATGCTATTCTCTGTACATCCTGGGCCCAAACAAGGTTGTTTCCGGAACCGGCGTTCAAATTGCCCCTGCTGACATTTGATGCCCTGTTTGGAAATGCCGCAAGAAAATATCCCGCTATTCCCAGAACGATAACAATGACGACAACATAACCGATTAAATTTGATTTCGTTAGACGCGGTTTTCGGCTTACAGATGGTTTTTTACGTTTATTCACATAATGGGCTCCATTTTCCTGTCGTGGTGCTCTGACAGCTGCAGCCTGCCCGGTTTTTACCCTGGCGCCGCAGTAAATGCAGTATTTGCTCTTTTTCGGCAGTTCCTCTCCGCAGTGGGAACAGCGAAATATTTTGTCAATTTCTGCACCGCATTTACCGCAAAATTTACTGTTCTGTGAGTTTTCCGAACCGCAATATCCGCATTTCATGATGCATCTCCTTGATTGGTTTACAGACAAACTTTTTGTTGAATATTTTGATCTAAAAGTTAATAAAAGTATAAACGCTTTATACCCTGCCCCGGTATAGTTTACATACTATAATATAATTTGAATACAACGTCAATAACAACACAAAAAATATCAACTAATTATATGATCTTTATGCTAATAGTGAGCGGGAAATACACCTTGACTTTCAATGATTTGTAATTGATATTTTATATTATTGAGGTATATTTATTTATAAACGAATTATTGCCTTGTATCGGTATACAAAATGAATAGTTTTAAGAATCGTTTAGTCATATTTTTATTTTGTTCGATATTTGCCGCCGGTTTTGGTGTAAAAATTAATGATTTTGGCCTGCTATGTAAGAGTCACGATAAAGTTAGAGAGCCTTATTTAATTACACAATCTCATTTTGACCAGTACTTCGTAAAAAATATTGAACCTCACAATAAATGTGAATTTTCAAGGGTGACATTTCAGGATGAACTTGTTCAATTTAAAAAAATCAATCTAAATGTTTATGCCTTTGATACCGGTAATACAGAAAAAATAAACGTTCTAAATGACAGCTTTCTTTCCTTGACAAAACCCTCAAACAAAAGTTATTCAGCAATTCCAATCTTTTTACAAAAAGAATCCTTTCTAACCTGATCATTGCTCCTGCAATTCCTCTATTTAAACATTCAAGCTATTAAATTGAATAATTATAGGCAATACAATTTCGACACAAATTTGGAAATGGAGTAATGGAAATGAAAAGAATCATATACATATTTTTAATATTTCTACTCGGAACAACCGGGTACGCTGAGACTGTCCAGGATAAGCTGATGAATCTTGGTATTGCAATACCACAAAATAAAGTTGAAGCAATTGATTTTGAGCTCGAAGATCTTAACGGTGAAACCAGATCGCTCAGCTCATACCGCGGGAAAGTTGTGTTTCTCAACTTCTGGGCAACATGGTGCGGGCCATGCCGGATTGAAATGCCCTCAATGCAGAGAGTCTATAACGAGCTCAAAGATGAAGGGTTCGAAATAGTTGCAGTGGATCTTAGAGAAGACAAAAAGAAGGTGAAGAAGTTTATCAAAAAATACGAGCTTACTTTTCCAGTTCTTCTCGATAAAACGGGAAAGGTTGGTGGAATATACGGGGCACGCGCTATCCCCACAACTTATATAATTGACAGAGACGGCTTCATCATAGGGCGCACTATCGGTGCGAGAGAATGGGATACCCAGGAAATTATAACTGTTTTTAGAGAGATACTGGAAAACGGCGTGGAATATGAATTAGCGTCAATGGCGACGAAAGCTGTTGCTGATACAACCGGTGAAGTGAAAGAGATCATGATCGAAACTTTCACCTGGGGTTTCGATATTTCACCCCCGAATGTAACGATCCGAAAAGGTGATAAAGTCAGGCTTACGGTTAGGGGAAAAGACGGGACCCACGGTTTCACGATACCGGAATATAACATTCACGCTCGTCCGTTAAAAAAAGGTGACGAAGAAGTGTTTGAGTTTGTCGTAAACAGTTCCGGAAAAATTAAGTTTGAGTGCAATGTGTTCTGCGGACGCGGCCACAAGAAAATGAAGGGTTATTTAAAAGTTGCGAACTGAAATATCAGACCATTAAATAGTTTTTGGTGACAATGCCGTAAAACGATAGGTTTTTTAAAAAAGCAACTTTACAGCATTCGATGCTAAATTTATTTTTTAAAAGGAGACTTCGTTGGATCAAAACTTAAACATTATAATCGCATTCGCGGCCGGAATTATTTCGTTTCTTTCTCCATGTATTTTACCGGTTATACCCTCTTATCTGTCATTTATCGGCGGGGTTTCCTATAATGAGCTGGTCGATAAAAAAACATCAAAATGGGGAATATTCCTAAAATCACTGATCTTTGTTGCCGGTTTTTCTCTGGTTTTCACCGCAATGGGAGTCATTTTCAGCAGTGTCGGTTTTGCATTCAGCGGAGCTTCAAGGATCATCAACATGGTGGCCGGGTCCATTGTAATAGTATTGGGATTGAACTACATGTTCAATTTCATTAAGATCCTCAACATTGAAAAGAAATTGCAGCTCGGTAAAAGACCGCCAGGGGCGGTTGGGCCGATGCTCCTGGGCATGGCTTTCGCGGCCGGGTGGACCCCATGTATAGGCCCTATACTTGCTTCTATTTTATTTCTTGCGGGCATTTCAGGACAGGGGCTCGAGGGGGCTGCTCTTCTTGCTATTTATTCAGCAGGGCTTGGTGTACCTTTTATATTGGCCGGCCTTTTCTTTTCATCCTATCAAAATAGAATGAAAAAATTGAGCAGGCATTTATATAAAATAAAAATTGCAAGCGGCATTTTGCTGGTTGCTATAGGGATACTGATATTTTTTGGAAGCCTGGCACGGCTGAATACTCTTTTCTTTGCAATGGCAGATAACCTGAATGTCTGGGCCGGGGAAAACCCCGCAGGGCCCCGTATAATGTTTTTTACGATCTTTCTCTTTTTTTCCATTGTACTTATTTTTTTCTACATACGGCGGGTTCGAAGAATGAAAGTGCAGAACGGTTTTGATAAAAAAACATCTGTCTATCCGGCCAGGCTGATATTGATCGTAATCTTTTTCAGCGTATCGATATTAACTTTATCCGGAACGCTGGACATCCCGAAATTGATAGCAAACTGGCTGACATTTCAGGGAATATGACGGGTTGAACTGTATATAAATCCTGTTTCTTGCACTTTTTTACCGCATGGGTCATCGTGATTATTACTGCTTATCTCGAAACAGAATCCACTGTTTTCTTTTTATCTTCCCCTCTGACCTCAACAATGAGCCGGTTCGGAACACATATTGCGGCTTGTCCTGGACGTTCGATCCAGCCGATCGCAGAACAAATTCCCCTTGGACAGATCTTTCTAGGCATCGGCAAAATGCGGACCTTACCCCCATCTATCTCGATCCTGGCTTCACCTCTTTCAAGGGGAATGGTAAATACCTCTTTTCCCAGAAACTCGTCATTGGCAATAACCCTTACTGGTTTGCCTCGTATCGATACTACAATAATCCGGTCTCCAGCGGGTCGGAAATAAGTTTTAAAAAACAGTATCCCAATAAGGCAAACTATAAAGAAAATAAGAAGTTTATCTCCGAAGGTCATACGGTGTTGGAATCCTTCTGTGAACACAATGTTTTTTCATGGAAAGACTATTCGAAAAGTTCCGTGCTGATGTACCTCTCGGCTGAGTCAGGCAGGATCACTATTATGTTTTGCCCTGAGTTTTCGCTTCGTTTTGCGACCTTTAAAGCGGCGGCAACCGCTGCCCCCGAAGAGATCCCTGCCAGAATCCCTTCCTCTCTGGCAAGGCGCCTTGAAATATCAAACGCCTCATAGTTTTCTATCCGGATGATTTCATCGATGATCTCTTTGTTTAGTACTTCCGGTATAAAACCGGCCCCGATCCCCTGAATCTTGTGAGGTCCCGGTTTGTCGCCCGAGAGCACAGCGGATTCTGCGGGCTCAACTGCAACCACTGCAATTTCAGGTTTTCTGGATTTCAGTATCTCACCTACACCGGTAATCGTACCGCCGGTACCTATGCCCGAAATAAAAATATCAACCTGCCCATCGGTATCTTTCCATATCTCCTCCGCAGTGGTCTCACGGTGTATCTTAGGGTTTGCAGGGTTTTTAAACTGCTGCGGCATAAACGAGTTGGGCGTTTCTGCGATTATTTCGCGGGCCTTTTCCAAGGCACCTGTCAT
>SDBV01011304.1_pt1 | contig 11592 bp, 15 predicted proteins | sample 2277081 | NCBI WGS metagenome assembly SDBV01 (sample SAMN10402039, study PRJNA504765) | marine sediment metagenome | isolation source: marine sediment core GS10_PC15, 223 cmbsf | place: Arctic Ocean: Southern Knipovich Ridge | collected 2010
GGCCATGGCAGAATTGAGAGTGTTTAGAGCAAATGGTTATTGGAAATATTTATGGCAAGATCAAAATGAAGAGGATATCCTGCAATCAGCTGCTTAACGAGAGTACAAGTTTGAATTACACCCACTCTTAGGTGAATCGTTGACCTGAATGGGGGTAGAAGGCTATGATCTTCGTCTATGAAAGACCTAGCCGAAAACAATCTCGTACGCTTCAAGAACATTTCTAAGAAAAAAGAGGGAATCTTCGCCAACTTCAGGATCAAGGGGATCCGGAATGGGACCGTCTTTTCCGCTTCAATCTCTGTGGATCTCGATGCTGCCGATGTCGACCCAAGCGACCCTCTCGAAAAGATCATCGAGGAGTGTGCCCGTATTGGAGTGAAGGAATTCCAGCGGAGCGAGCTCCAATTTGAGGGGCTCGCCTCTCTTTAGTCATCATCTGGGTGTAGCGCAGCCTGGTAGCGCACTTGCATGGGGTGCAAGGGGGCGGAGGTTCGAATCCTCTCACCCAGATCCTTTACTTAAGAGCTAAGGCTACTCTGAGAGCCCGCTCAACTTCTTGCATTTCCGACTGAGACACAGAACATATTTGCCCACGTAATCTGACCTTGTCTACGGAGCGAATTTGGTCGAGCATGACTTTTTTTACCCCCTTAGGCATTTGGATTCTTGCCTGAAACTGAAAACATTTTTCTGTTGAGCTCGTAATGGGAGCGATGATTACCCTTTTGGAAAACTTATTGGAAGAGTTGTTGGAGAGAATGAGACCTGGTCGAGTCTTTTTCACTTCAGTACCAACTGTTGGATCTAAACAGACCCAGAAAATTTCCCCCCTCTTTGGAAAAGAATCACTCATCCCAACCTTCTACATCTGTTACAGACCAATCTTCCAATTCTTTTGCTATCGCTTCATCTTGGGCAGCTTCTTGATACTCTGCTTCAAGCTGATGTTTTTTCACAGATAAGGCAAACTTAATTGCCTCAGCCACGAAGTGGCTTCTTTGCCGCTGCTCTACATACGTATTTAGTTCCTGCAGCAGCTCTTCAGGTAGAGTGTAAGTGGCTTTATGGTGTGCTTTCATACTGTAATGATACCATACTATTCTGTATGTAGTCAACACAAAAACAGGTGTGCGAGGATGTGGATTTGCTAAGCCAAAGCTTGTGCAACTCGACCCATGCGGCTTTCAGTAACTATGTGCATAAAGTGTGGATAGGTTTGTCGATAAGGGAGATTTGTTGATAAGGGGAAGGTTGTGACCTATAGACGAACAGGCTATCGACAAGATTTTCAAGAGAAAGAGAAGGGGCTTTATCGACATTTCCACAAGACCTGAAGAAGAAGAGATATTATCTATTAAATATACTCTTCTTTAGGCTCTCATTTCGTGTTTACGCCTTGCGTTCCCCGTAGCAATCTTCGTATACTCTTCTTTTTTCCCTAGATGGACAAGTAGCCTATGACCCCCTCATTTTTTTTCGATCTTACAGAGTTTGCACACAAAGCTCTATTCCCAGAAGAGAGGCCTGTTTGGCATGCTCTTGATCTCCTCTCGGAGTATCTTCTTTCATGTCAGCTGGGAAAGATTGAGGGAGAGGTGATGTCTGAGGCGCACCTTGTGGATCCTGAGTCGATCTCTATCGGAAAGGGGAGTGTTGTAGAGGCAGGAGCCTATATCAAGGGGCCTTGCATCATTGGGGAGAATTGCCAGATCCGGCATGGAGCTTACCTTAGAGGGAATGTTCTCACTGGAAACGGATGTGTGATCGGGCATGCTACAGAGGTAAAAAATGCGATTTTTCTCGACAGTGCTGCCGCTTCTCATTTTGCTTATGTTGGGGATTCGATTTTGGGAAATGGAGTCAATCTGGGGGCTGGGACAAAGTGTGCCAACTTACGGTTTGACCGTGGTCTTGTGAAGGTCTTCTTCGAGGGGCAGTGGCTCGATACCGGAAGAAAGAAGCTTGGGGCTGTTTTTGGAGACCAATCCCAAACGGGGTGTAATAGTGTGACCAATCCAGGAACTTTTTTGGTAAAAGAGACGATACTTCCTCCCAATTCAACGCGAAAAGGGGTGATCTTTCCAGAGTCGACTTTGGCGGAGGTGGCTTTGTGGGAGTAGCTGTTGGAAAACTCTTAGAAGGCTACCGGGATCAGGTAGAAAAGGTGCTTGAAGAGGCGATCCCCTCCTTTGGAGCGACTGGAAAGCTCCAGGAAGCGATTGGGTATGCTCTCAAAAATGGGGGGAAGCGGTTCCGGCCTGCGATTGTTTTGATGGTGGCAAGGGCTCTCGGAGGTAAAAGCGAGGTGAGCGATGCTGCCCTTGCTGTGGAGTATTTCCATACGGCCTCTCTTATTGCTGATGACCTCCCTTGTATGGACGATGATGATGAGAGAAGGGGTGTTCCTTCGCTCCATAAGGCCTTTAACGAGGCCACAGCCCTCTTGGCCAGCTATGCCCTCATATCGGCTGGATTTGATCGGATACGGGCAAATAGCGAAACGATTGGGGATGCTAAGAGGGGGCTCCTCGCAATTGAAAACGCCAGTTACAATACCGGGATCTTTGGTGCTGTAGGGGGGCAGTATGATGACCTCTTCCCCCCTAAGCCAACAGAAGAGACGATTCTTGCTGTAATGGATAAGAAGACCGGTACTCTTTTCGAGATCTCTTTTGTTCTTGGATGGCTCTTTGGTGGGGGAGATATCGAGGCGCTTGATGATGTAAAGCGGCTTTCCACCCACTTTGGAAGAGCTTTTCAAATCACTGACGATTTTCTTGATCTAGATGATGAGGATGGGATGAACCTTCCTCGTATTGTCGGGCATGAGAGGGCGTATGCTCTTCTCTCTTCTGAAATCTCTCAGCTTAAGGGAAAGCTCAAGATGCTAGGTTTACAACTTCCTGAGTTTCTGCTACTCGTTGAGGAGATGGAATCCCGTGTTCCTTCCTCACCGTTTTGTGTGTAGAAGCTTTTGAAGGCTGAGCTTGGAGATACAAAGACTCAAAGATACACAAAGCCTAAACACAAAAACTTGAAGCTAACTCACAACTCTAAGCGAGGGTGGGCTCTTTCTCTTCGGCTTTTTGGGCGGCAGCTTTGGCGGCAACCTGTGGAGGGAGCATGTCGTAGCAAGCCAAGACTTTCATTTCGATCTCTTGGGCGAGCTTGGTGTTTTTCCTGAGTTCTTCACGGACGGCCTCTTTCCCTTGGCCAAGCCTTTGACTTCCGTAGCTGAACCAAGCACCCTTCTTGTCGATGATGTTCTTCTCCACAGCCAAATCAATAAGAGTCCCTTCGTAGGAGATCCCTTGATCGAACATAATGTCAAACTCTGCGATGCGGAAAGGAGGGGCGAGCTTGTTTTTCGCAACCTTCACTTTTACCCGGTTTCCTATCTCTTCGTTATCGGCTTTGATCCCTCCTATGCGGCGGATGTCGAGACGGATAGAGGAGTAGAATTTGAGGGCTCGTCCCCCTGTAGTTGTTTCGGGATTACCAAACATCACGCCAATTTTCTCGCGGATCTGGTTGATGAAGATCGCGCAGGTATTGGAGCGAGAGAGAGTAGCGGTGAGCTTACGAAGAGCTTGTGACATCATCCGTGCCTGGAGAGCAATATGGGTATCCCCCATCTCCCCTTCGAGTTCAATTCTTGGAACCAGGGCAGCAACAGAATCGATAACGAAGACATCGACTGCATTTGACCGTGTGAGTAATTCGGCGATATTGAGGGCGTCCTCTCCACAATCGGGTTGGGAGATCAGGAGCTCGTCGACATTGACTCCGATTTTTGCTGCATATCCTGGATCTAGGGCATGTTCAACATCGATGTAGGCAGCCATACCGCCTGCTTTTTGGGCGTTGGCTACGATGTGGGTAGCAAGAGTCGACTTTCCTGAAGATTCAGGGCCGTAGATTTCGACGACTCTTCCTCTAGGTACACCCCCGATTCCAAGAGCAATATCGAGAGAGAGAGCCCCTGTTCGGATTATAGAAATTTCTCGCGTCGCCGAGTGTTTGCCCAAGCTCATGATCGAGCCTTCTCCAAACTGCTTTTCGATATGGGCTATGGCGGCATCTAAGGCTTGCTTTTTCTGGGGATTGGGCTGCATTCTCTCTCTCCTGATTGAACGTTTTAGAAAGAGCCATTGTCTGCAATTTACTCCGAGATGTCAATAGGAGATAACGCTATTCGACAGGGCGGCCGTCGTAGTAGTGGATTTTGCGGGAGAAGTTCCCTTCGGGGTTGAAAAGAGTCGCGATTCCCTTCCCTTGGTCGACATGGGAGATCGGAGCTTTTTCTCCATTTCGGTAGTACTCTCCTTTTGTGAGCTTGTCGTTGTCGTATTCTTCGACGAGCATAAGAGCCCCGTTCCGGTACCAGGCGGTGAGAAGACCATTTTTTTTGTTTTCGCTGATCTCTCTTTGGCTTTCGAGGTTTCCATTTTCGTACCACGACTTCATCGGCCCTTGCAAGATCCCCTCGCTCCAGGTTACAAGGAGCTTTGGTTGTTTTGTTCCCGGGAAATAGTCGATCTCCTCACCCTCTTTGATCCCCTCCCTGATCTGGTAGACTTGGGCAAGATCGGTACCGTCAAATACTTTCACTTCTCCCTTCTGTCTCCCCTCTTTGTACTCTTGGAGTTCTTGGAGTTCATTTTTCCCAAAAACAGCCCGGAAACCTCTCCCCTCTTGGATCTGCGAAACGAGTTCTCCCGATCTGTCATAGTAGACGGCTCGCTGTAAAGAGCCTTGCTGGTACTCCTCCTGGTAGGCAATCGAACCCTCAGACCAATAGCGGATCGAAACCCCTTCAGAAGCTCCATTTCGGAATTCACGAGACTGGAAGAGGGTTCCGTTCTCTAAAAACACCTGCTGGGAACCATGGAGGCTATTTTTCTCATGCCAATTTTGTTTCCATATGTTCCCGTTGGGGTGGTAGTAGAGAGACTCCCCTTGGAGTTCCCCCTTGCTGTATTGTACTCTCGCAACGAGGTTCCCCTCCTCGTCCCACGCTTTATTGCTCCCATCAAAAAGCCAACTCTCTTCCGCTTGGGTGTTGAGATCGGCAATTCCTCCGATCACTTTCGCCTGGATTTTGATCTGCCCATTTTGGTACCACTCTTGGTAGTTTCCGTAGGCCCGGTTATTGAGCGCCTCTAGGGATTGCTTGACCTGCCCATTTGGGTGGTAGCTGGTGATGCACGAACGCTTGTCTCCGTTTTTTTCTTGTCCATAGACACGCATCACTTTCTGGTAGGGTTGTGGGGAGAGGAAGTTGGTTTTTTCATAAGCAGCAAGGCGGTCTTTACTTTGGATCGTCTCAGACATTCCGTTCCGGTCGATGATGTTGAGGCTTGTGATTTTGCCCGGGTCGATCCGTGCAGCTGTTAGGCCACAGCTCGAAAGGGAGATGCAAAGAGATAGGATGAGAAAAAATCTTGCCGTTTTATTCATCAAAAAATTCCCGTTTTACTATTTTTACAGCACACCCAAACACCTCGTTTTGATTGGAATAAGATTTTCTAGAGAGTTTGAGGTCGGTGATGATAAGTTGCGGTTTTCCAGCTTTGTCCCCTTCGATTTTGTGGAGAAGCTCGCGCAGGTCTTGGCTATCGATCTCTACGGGGTGAACAAGCGTTTGGAGGCTCTCTTGAAACCCTGGACCACTCTGCGTATTGGCTTGGGTAAACGCGAGTTGGTTGGCTTTTTCTGTCAGAAAGAGGTATCGCTTTTCGGCTGCTTCATTCCCTGTAAAGTGAGGGGTGTCAAAAAGGTGCCGGAGGGCTTTTTGCTCTTTTTGTAGAAAAGAGAGTGACTCGAGTTTCTGCTCGATGTAGAGGGGATCCGAAGAGGCGTAGGCCTTTCGGATACTCTGGTTCTGGGCCTCTTTGCGAGCCTGTTTTTGGGAGGTGCTGTAGACGGAGTAGAGGGTCGTTTCGACCTCTTCCCAGGCCTTTTTCTGCTTGATGTGGAAAAAACCCACGCCAAAGAGGGGAAGGAGACCTAAAATGACGAGGTAGACAAGGAGGCGAGAGAAGGGAATCGAATCGGATAGCTTGCGTAAACGGTTCATGAGGCGTACGGGGTTTGGTCTTTTAAATAAAAACTCATCTTATACTGAGATCTTCCCGGATTCCAGGAAACCTCTTCTTTTGGATCAGCAAGGGGGTTGTTTTTAGAAATCGCTTCATGGAAATTCCGAGCCAAATTTGGGTTTGATGTAGAAAATTCGATCTCAACTTTCCCTTTGTAGTGTCCTTTTGGGTTCGATGGATCTGGCCTACTCACCAAAGAGTAGTGGAAATTCTCGATCGTAATCTCCTTTCCAGACACCTCTGGATGGGAACTGATCCAGGCGAGGACCTCTTTTGCTTGGGGAACTTTTGGGTAAAGCGGGTAGTTTAAGGTGCGTTTGACAATCTCTTTTTGCAAGTCATAGAGTGACTCGAGATACTCTTCAGGAGTAGTTAAGAAGGCGTATTGCTCCTCTTTTTTCCCCTCGTTTTTCATAAGAGCTTGGTACGACTTTTCAATAAAGAATTTCTCTTTATCAAGAGAGTAAAGACTCCACCCGAGAAAAGAAGCGGTGAGTAGAAAAGAGAAGGCAAAGAAAGTCAAAAGGGGCTTTTTCACCCTTCTCCAGGGTTTAGGATAGGCGAATTCTTTCCGACGAAAATCGATCTCACTTGTTTCAGCAGCGATTGCCATCCCGATCAGATGGCCATATCGAAGGAGCTCCTCTTGCGAAAGATTGAGGGTAGGGATCTGGGGGAAAAAGACCGGCAGTCCAGTCGCTTGTTTGATCACTTCCAGGTAGGAGGGGTCTTCTGCGAGAAGACAAACCGTTTCGATTGAGTAGTCAGGGTGCTTAGCAGAAAACGAGAGAAAGGTTTTTTCTATCTCAGCTCTAAGCTGAGACTCTTTTTCAATCGCTCTTGAGGCGAGGATTTTCCCCTCATAGGCAAACACGCACGACACCTCTTCCTCTCCAACATGAATGAGTAAAAGAGGCAGACTCGATTGAGGAAGAAGGCTAGAAAAACTGGCAAGTGCCGAAGGGATAGAGGTGATCTTCTCCGGTTCCCATTTTTGGGAGTGGAGCTTTTCTAAATGGGCTGAGAGCGATTTTTTCCGGACGGAGAGAGCGATTCCCTTTTCCTCTTTTTCCGAAATTTGCCCTTGCACAATCGCTTCGTCTACCGGATAGGGAAGAAGGGGTTCGATCTGCCAATCGAGCGTTGCAAGGAGATCTTTTTTCTTCTGGTTTTGGAGGGGGAAGGGGCGGACTAAAACTTCCTTTGTTGGAAGGGCACTTAAGAGAATTCCCTCTTTGGGGAGTTGGTAGAGGAGGTTGTGGGCCTCCTCGGAATCTACCTCTTTGACAAGAGATACGTACCACCTTTTTTGCTTCTTGGTCACAACGGCAACTTTTGTTGAACCAGAACTCTTTTCAAGAGCGATATAAATCGGAGGTTGTGGAAAAAGTGCGCTAAACATCAAAACCGTTAATTTAGTGAAACTGAATTGAGAGTATAAACAATGATCGTGGTTATTTCAACAAAATTAATGGATTATAAAGATTGGATTGGATAGACTAAGGGAAGAAAATTTGGTGTAGGACGATGATTCGCTATATTTTAAGTGTACTTTTTACTACTTATACCTTCATGTTACTAGCCCGCATTCTGGGCTCCTGGATTCCTCGATTTGCGGAGAGCAGGTTTATGCGTTTCCTCGCTTTTTACACCGATCCTTACCTCAATCTCTTCCGTCGCTTTATCCCCCCGCTTGGGATGATCGATATCAGCCCAATCGTAGCATTTTTTGCTCTGCAACTCATCCAATGGGTCTTATTCGCGATCTTGCCATGAAAAAGAAGTTCTCCCTCGGCTCCCTCACCCTTCCCTCTCCCATAGTCTATGCTCCGCTGGCCGGCTGCTCTGATTTCCCCTTTCGGAAAATGGCGGCCCGCTACTCTCCGGGGCTGATGTTTTGCGAGATGGTGAAGATGGAGGCCCTCCTCCGGAAGATCCCGAGCACCTACCAGATGCTCGAATACTCCGAGGAGATGCACCCGATAGGAGGCCAAATTTGTGGGAGCAATCCGGCTCTTGCCGCCCCATGCGCCAAAATCATCGAGGATCTTGGCTTCGATGTGGTCGATTTCAACTGTGGATGTCCTGTCGATAAGATCACCAAAGATGGAAGTGGCTCAGGGATGCTCCGAACGCCTGAGAAAATCGGGGAAACGATCGCTAATATGGTCGCCGCTGTCAAAATCCCTGTGACGCTCAAAGTACGTGCAGGGTGGGATGGGAGCTCGATCAATGCCCATGAGATCACCAAAATTGCCGAGGAGGCAGGAGCTAAGGCGATCTTTGTACACGGAAGAACTCGCCAGCAAGGCTACAAGGGGCCAGCTGTTTGGGATCACATCAAAGCTTGCAAACAGGCTGCCACCTCCATCAAAGTCATCGGGAATGGAGATGTTTTTACCCCAGAGGCAGCTCTCCGCATGTTCCAGGAGACCGATTGTGACGCCGTTCTCGTTTCACGCGGCACCATGGGACAGCCTTGGATCGCAGAGCAAATCCTAGAGCAGATGGAGGGGAAAACACCTCGTGAAGTGAATCGAGAAGAGACTATCGAAGCTCTTGTAGACCATTTCCGCTACTCATGCGAGTTCAAGTCGGAAAAGGGAGCTCTCATTGATATGCGGAAGATCTGCTGCTGGTACCTGAAAAACACCCCTGGTGCTCGCGAGTTCCGGAAAAAAGCGAGTCATGCTAGCTCTCTTTCTGAAATCCACACGTTAATCGGAGAACTATGAAAAAAGAGCTCCACGCCATTTTCAAAGGGTGCGTCCAAGGGGTCTTTTTCAGAGCCACAATCGTCCGCCATGCCGACAACTTCCCCATCACAGGAACCGTCCAAAACCTCTCCGACGGCTCGGTCGAACTCTACGCCCAAGGAGAAGAGGCCACTCTCCTCACATTTCTCAACACCATCACCCAAAACCCCGGCTCAGCTCGCCTCACCTCAGTCACCCACGACCTTTCAGAGATCACCACCCCCCTCTCCTCCTTCCAAATCAAATATTAGACTTATTTTTATCTGTATACCTCAAAATTAAGACATCAGTTTTTTAAGTGTGCATTCGAGAAAATCCTCATTAGAAAAAATATCTAGGATCTCACTTCTTTCTTTTTCCTTTTACAAGATAATTGACGTTATAAGAGAAACCAAAATCCTATCTCATGTTTTGTGTCAAATTCAAGAAAAAAAACGGATTTCCTCTTTCTGAAGAGAATGATCCCAAAATCGACGAATGTCATATTTGGGATGATAAATGATTGCTTTTACATATCCCAAACACGTGTCTCCCTACAGGCTATAGATTTGCCTTAGATTATGAAGGAGTTCATCTATGGAAATCTGTTTCAGTCCCAAGTTTTTGAGGTTAACGGGCTCATTGCCGAGATGCTTTAGAAATTTCTCCATGTCTCTTCGAATGGTATCTGGGACTATAATACGAGTTGTTGGAGTCAAAAGTTGGTATAAGCGTATCACATCATTTTTGTGTTTACGAATGTCCCTTTCGTCAACATTTGTTCCCGATTGCTTGCTGTCTTTAAGATCTAACCAGGCTCTAGCTTTCAAAGGTATGAGATGGCTAGCATCTACGACTGAGATTCCTCCGATATTTTGTTTTCCCGCATGGATAAAATGGTAGTAATCCTTATCTAGCAAAATTGCAGAAAGACTCGAGATTGATTCAGCTGTTGGAATTGGTGTTAGATGGCTATCACTTTTTAAATTTATGGATTCAGGTCTTCGAGAAAATAATTCCAACATCATGGGGAAATTTTCTGTTTCCGGTGAGTAAAATCTGTAAAAAACATCTTTACCTGTACTTTGTTGTCGATTGCGGTACCTTCCCTTAGAAATGAAATCCCAAAATGTGGCTACAAATTCATGATCAAGGGTTTCAACGTGTAAGACGATATCTAGATCCTTTGTGGCTCGAAACTGCAACCCACCCTCCTCCATTACTACGGTGCAAGCTGTACCTCCGATCAACACATATTGATTGGTAAAAGCTGAAAAATGCTTTCTAAAAATTTCTAAACCCTTTATCACTTCAATTTCTCCATTAACTCTTCTAAGGCCACTTCAATACGTTCGTCTTCTATCTCTTGCAGGCTTAAATAAAGAGAATAGGGATCAATGCTTCCATTTCTTGAAAAAAGATTTGGATTGTAGTGCCAGATTTCCAGTTCGAAAGAGGCATCATCCTGGTAAGGGACCTCTATAATACCAGTTTGTTTCCACTCTTTGAAGTAGACAGCGTAAACAGGTTTTGTTGGTGGAGCAAGCATTGTTTCTTTTGCTAGTGCGCTTAATCCTGCAAGAATTTTTGGTTTTTTTCCTTTTGCCCATATTCTTTTTCTGGTGGGACTGCGCATGGATGGTTTAGTTTTTTCCCACAATTCACGTTTGCTTTCTTCAAGTAAGAGCAACCGCTCTTTTCCCTTTTTCAAAATATTGCCTATGCTAGCGTTCTCAAGCTCATCAAAGGCACGACTCATCGTCATGGATGTGTATCCAAGATTGGCTGTGAGGCCTGATAGGGAAGAGGGGGCTCTTCTTTTTGAGAGTAAGGCGTTGATAAGGACGACTTGTGTAGCGGGACTAAAGAGTTTTTTCCTTTCCTTTACAGGCTTAAAGTACTCCCTTAAGTCAATTCCAAGCTCTGGCAAATACATTTGGTTTCCTGGAATGATAAAAGGAATTCGATACTCAATAAGTCTTTTACGATTGTAAGAGGCCGTAGCAAGTTGTACGAGTATGCAAGCATTTTCTGACTCTTTTGCAATCTTGACAAAATGTTGTTTAATGGTTGCAGGAGTAATTTCACCTGATTCTTTGACAATCACAAAAAGGAATTTTTGCTTAAGTAGAGCACCTTCATAAAAATCATAGGTGTTGGTTAGAAAAAATTGGAGATTCTTTTTTCCATTCCACTGTGAAAACTTGACACTTATGCCCAAGGTTTGAAGAAGGTAGTTCTGCAACTTCTCATAAAGTTGAGGGGAAGTATATTTTTGATTCATGCAATCCTCTCTGTAAAGGACTGATTTTTTGGAATGAAAATCCGAATTTACCTCAACTTTATGAGAAGTTGCGTAGTTCTGTAAGCGATCGACTATTTCCATGATCCCACTTTTGGTGTTTGTAACACCATTATTGCACAATAACATATACGATGTTATCATTCAACTAATATGTTCTATATTGATGTCTTTCCTTTTTCCACTCTCTTAGATACCACCTCCAACTAACAGGGGGTATTAAAATATTTGATGTATAATGACAGCATCGCTATCGCGATGCTCTCCGGCAGGTGCCACTTTGCATCAAATATTTTTAATGAAAAACCCTTAGCAACGACGGCACAAGCTCCACTTTTACTTGCACCCGTTTTGATGGGAGTAGGAGGTGGTCCAGTGAACGGATGCCCTCTTGGAGAGAATGTACCTGCTCGGTAACGAATCAATTTAAGGACTTTTCCATTCTAGCTTT
>SDBV01011305.1_pt1 | contig 11592 bp, 5 predicted proteins | sample 2277081 | NCBI WGS metagenome assembly SDBV01 (sample SAMN10402039, study PRJNA504765) | marine sediment metagenome | isolation source: marine sediment core GS10_PC15, 223 cmbsf | place: Arctic Ocean: Southern Knipovich Ridge | collected 2010
TAAAGATGTAGAATGGTCTATTAGTGGCCATCATTATACCCCTGTCGCAATTGTTGAGACGGTACACTTAATGGGAAGTAATGTAAGTAGAGCTTCCTTGGCAAACCCTAATTTGATCCAAGATCTTAAAATCAAGATTGGTTCGGAAGTGTTCATTACAAAACGAGGAGATATTATTCCTAAGATTGAGCATGTCATCAAGACGCCTTTAAATGCAAAAGAAATACCAATCCCTTCAATTTGTGAAGTATGCGATACTCCTTTAATAAATGAGGGAACGCAATTATACTGTCCCAATGAATTATGTCCCAAGAGAGCTTATTATCGCCTAACTAAATGGATAAAGAAACTAAATATTAAACATTTCAGCAAAAAACTATTGATAAGACCCTTATTCAATTCTGGAAAAATTAGCACAATAGCAGATCTATATAGCCTCAAGGTTATGGATTTAACCAAGTTGGATGGCGTAAAAGAAATTTCAGCAAAAAAAGCTCTTAACAATCTTAATGGGGTAAAAACAATACATTTAGCAAAATTTATAGGAGGATTTGCTATTGAGAATATTGGAGAAGATATGGTCCAAAAAGTAGTAGATGCTGGGTTTGATACACTTGAAAAGATTAAAAATGCTTCAACTTTTCAAATCTCTCAAGTCGAAGGATTCGCAGATATTTCAGCAGGTCAACTAACTGAAGGAATGTCTAGGTTATATCCACAAATGAAAGCGGTTTTAGATACCAATAAAATTATAATAGAGGTAAAAAAAAAAATGGGAGAAAAATTAAAAGATATGACTTTTTGCTTTACAGGTAAATTAGAGACTATGAAACGAGCTGAAGCAGAACAATTGGTAAAAGATAATGGAGGCCAATCACGTTCGGGGGTAAGAAAAAACTTAACTTATTTAGTCACCAACTCAACAGAACCTACAGCAAAATATAATAAAGCTCAAGAACAGGATACTAAGATTATCACCGAGGAAGAATTTCTCAAGATGATTGAATAATTAGAATTTTAAATTATTTTTTTATTTGTAAATGAAATTTTTTATTTTTAAGTATATTATTTTAATGAGACATAAATTAAAGAAAAAATTCCAGCTAAAATGAACGAATCAAAGGATATTCGAGATCAACTTACTCAAGCTTTAGAAGAGAATGATATAAAGTCTATTTGTTATATTGTAAGTGAGGATTTAATTAGTAAATTAAATAGAGAAGATTCTCTATATTTGATTAACCATAAAGTCAATCTTTTTGAGAAGATTCTTATAGGGAGTTTAACCATTAGAGAATACGATTATTTAATAGAGATTTTTGATGAAGTTTTTGAATTTTTCGAAAAACTCTCTCCTGATAATATAGCAAAGAAAGTAATAGACGCTTACTATGGAGCTAAGTCACAAAATAAAAAAGGAGACAATTTTCATTTGAGTATTTGGTTTTTTGATCATTTTATATCAAAACATAAAGAAAGCTTTTCTATAGGATTCAAAAATATTTTAATTGATATTCTCACCCAAAAAGATAAGTTTAAACTAATAGAGTTTATTGAAGATTATCAAATTGATATTATTAATCAAGAAGATTTTACACAAATTCTCAGAAGTCCCGAATTAGATTATTTAGGAAATCTTTTTTCAACTCTTAAAGATTTTGAAGGGGATTGGTATGGAAATGAATTCTACCTAATTCCACCAATTTTGTTTAAAAATCCTCCTCAAATTATTCAAGATCAGATAACCGAATTTATAGAGAAATCTGATAAAAATATTTTAATCGTATTGATTAATTCAGGACTTTATCAATTAGTTGATCCTCAAAAATTATTTAATTCCACCATGATTAATATTTTTTCAATAGTTTCAGATTTATATAAAGACGACAAATTATATAGAAAACTTATTGATTCCGGATGGGAGTGGGCACCTAAATTTTTCAAAATTTGCATAGAAAAAGCACCGAAGGAATTTTTAGGAAGGTTTAAAGAATTTTTAGAGAACTGTTCTGTGGGGGAGTTATTAAGACTTTTAAGAGAAACATCACCTTTACCTCTAGGAAGCAAAGAACTATTTGAAATAATTAATACTTCTAAACTAAATCTTTTAGAGAAAATTCTTTCAACTATTCCTCTAATTGAGAGTTATTATGAAGAGGCCCTTGGCGAATTTAATTGGTTGTTTGATTGGCTTTTTCGAAACTTTAGTTTTTTGAAGGATAATCAAGATTTAAATGGAAAAATAATCGCACTCAGTGAGCATTTCTTTTTTGAGATAATTTTGGTAAGATGGTTAGACTATCTTGATGGTAATCATTTTATTAGTTTATTAAGTAACTCAGTTTTTCTTGACAAGGTATATGGCTTATTAACCTCAGCCTTTAACGAGAATAATAAGTTTATTATTCCTAATATCTCAACATTATTAAACAGATTCCTGCTTCTTCAGAAAGATAATTTTGAATCTTTCATAAAAAGTTTATCAGAGGGCGTTTATGATTATTTAATTAAGACATTCAAAGCCTTATTAATACATTCTACTAAGGAATATCTTCACTTAGTTATTGATAAAGAAATAAAAAAGAGTTGTGCAGACTTACTTATGCACCTTGAGAATTTCAATATTTTTGATGAATATCAATATGTGAATTATGAGGGAGAATTCTTTCTAGTTAAAGATAATATTCTAAGAATTAGAAATAGAAATCTGGTAAACATACCCAAAATTGAGGGCTTACAAGACCTAAACTTACTAAAACACTTAGATTTAAGTATGAATGAAATTCAACAAATAAATGGACTAGAATCGCTATCCAGTCTTGAAATCTTAAATTTGAGTCAAAATAAGATTAAGGAGATCAGTGGGCTCGATAACCTAAAGAATGTTTGGTCTTTGGATTTAAGTTACAACAGGGAGATAAGTGAAGTTAGGGGTTTGGAAAACTTAGAGAAATTAACTAAAATAAGCGTAAGAGAGACAAAGATTCCAATTAGGTTTCAAGTTGATTATGATGCAAAAATGTTTGTAAAAATCTGTAGAGAAATAATAGAAAAAGAGAAGTTTTTAGAAGTGAAGAAGTTATATAACGAAGCGAATAACCTCTCAGACGTAAAGAAATTTAAGGAGGCTAAGGATTTATTTCTAATTGTTATAGAAAGGTATCCCCAATATTATGATGCTTGGAACGCTCTTGGCTATGTGCTTTTAGAACTAAGGGAATGTAATGAGGCGGAAAAATGGTTGCTAAAGGTAATAAAAAGTGATAACTGTATCCATCTACATGACAGTGCTTACTATAGTTACGCGTGTATTCACTCCTTAAAAAGCGACCATCAAGCTGCAATTGATGCCCTAAAGAAAGCTGTAAATTTGAAAGCAAGTTGGAGAGATTGGGCAAAAGATGACGATGATCTTGACAATATTAAGCATTTACCTGAATTTAAAAATATCTTGTTGGGATTTGATGAGAATAAAAAAAAGCCCTTTCCTCCTCCAAGTGTTAGCATCTTGACTTCAAGACACTCGAAATTACGCAATGCCGTTAATAAGGGTGCAGGGGTATTGGAGAAAAAGAAGTTAAAGAAAATGCGTCTAGAACTACCCAAGGCAGATCAATTACAACTTTTGGGCGAATTAGAAAATTACTTAAAAAGGAAACTACCTTATGCCCATAAAATAAAATATGGTACATCTGGAGTTAGAGTTAAGGATGGAAAAATCGTTGGGTTGGCATTAATTTCATGTGGGGTTTCAGAACTTCCAGAAATAATTACTAAATTTACATTTATCACAAAATTGGTAGTAAGAGATGCCAACCTTTCATTAATTCCCGAATCAATAGGCAATTTAAAATCTCTAAAAAGCTTAAGTCTCTGCGGATACTCTCGTACTAGTAAATTACAATCATTACCAGAGAGTATTACAGAATTAAAAGAGCTTAAGAGTCTAACATTAGAGAGTAATAGATTAAAAATACTCCCAGAATCATTGGGAAAACTAAAGTCTCTGCAAAAACTTAATCTATGGGACAATTTTCTAAGAGAACTCCCTCAATCTATTGGTGATCTTTCACTATTAGAAGAATTACAACTTGCATTAAATAAGGATCTGAAAACACTGCCTGAAACATTTGCAAACTTAGATTCACTTAAAATATTATCATTACACCAAAATAATATTAATATTTTTCCTGAAGTTATAACCAAGCTAAAAAACTTAGGTGAATTGGATTTAAGCATGAATTCTATAAAAGCATTTCCTGACTCTTTCAAAGACTTAACCTCACTTAAATACTTGAATCTTTCAAGTAACTACTTGGAGCAACTTCCAGAAGTTATAACAAAGTTAAAAGGATTGGAAAGGTTAGACCTCGATGTTAATAGCCTTGAGACACTCCCCGAGACAATTGGTAATTTGATGAACTTAAAATCTCTAAATTTGAATTATAATCGTGATTTAAAAACGATTCCAGAGACGATTGCAAACATCAAAAACCTTGAATTTTTAGGACTAGAAGAATGTTATGATATAATTCTTCCGGAGTCATTGAAAACCTTAAATAAATTGGAGGTTTATGGAAATTCTGACATAGAATACGATACCGAAGGGAATTTTAACCTTAATTTAAATATTGATTGGGGATGTCCCACAGTAGCCGATTATGAAGAAGAGGATCGGAGAAATCAATTAAGAAATCCATACGAGATAATAATTGATAATGAGAAGATTAAAATTGAATTTACCTACCCTCTTTCTGTAAGAGTGGAATTTGAATATAATAATAAAGGCGGGTTCTCAAGGATGGATTTATGGCGATGTATTTATGAAGGATATAAGAAAATATACGATGCTGAGGAAAACGATGCCGGTGATCCTGGGAATGCTCCAAACCTCCTAAATAGGGGGAGAAGTGATGGACGATATGGTATATGGGGGCATTATATGAGCGAGCTTTATATTGAGAGAATAAATTATAATACAAGAACCAAAAGAATTTCCATGTTTATTGGATCTTGAAATATTTACAATAGATTATATGATAAAAAGAAAATTTGAAATAAAAATAAAAAAAAATGTAAAATTATATGTAAGGTGAATATAATGGTATTAGAAGAATTATTATATCTACAAAATTCCAAATTTTTAGAATCAGCAATAATTTTACAACCCGAACTTACTAAATCCAAGATGCTTTTCGAAGCGGATTTAGTAGATTCTAACCTAGTAATTGGATGTTTCATTCATTTATTTGAGGTCGTAAAAATTAAAAGAGGTCGGGATCCTCTCTATACAGAAAGGCAATCTTACGACCCCATCATAACAGTCCGAGATAACGATATCCAGTTTGAAACGTTTTCACATGATATGACTAATTATTCGTGTATGGTTTTTAATGAGTCAGCATTTACTAATGTGAATTATTGGGAAACAGGAGTTACCAATGTAGACTTTACGCCAGAATTTATAAATAGTCTTAGGAAGGCAGGGGGTTCAAAAGTCAAAAGTATAAATGTCGACCCAGAGGGATTCGGTGTAGATATTTCAAATAAAGAATCTTTATACGAGAAAAAAGTAGAACTATCAGAAAATTGGGAAATTGCTCTGGATAATTTAAGAGGACATATAAAAACTAAAAGAAATCGTAGGAGTTTTTCAGGAATCCAAATAGATCAATTTGATCTATTCGCTCAATCCAATATTGGTCAACTCGAGCGTACATGGAGTCCAAAAAACAGTTTAGTATTTTCTCAATATAAGTTCAAAAATAATTTAGGGTATGCAATTTTGGGCTCCACATGGGACATAACTCAGAGAATGGATGGAAGGAAAAATCCCCGATATATGGCCATTAGGAGTGAGCAAATGTTGAAGACGATAAAAACTTATATTCTATATAGTGAAAGCATAGGTGAGAACGAGTGGGTAGTATATACCAATAAAGCCAAGTTTAAAATAACCAAAGATTCTGAAAATATTTTTCGGTGCAATTGTCCTGATTATATTTTTAGGGGGAAGGCTAAGGGATATCATAATTACCAATGTAAGCATATTATGACTGTGTTAAAACCAAAATTGGATATAGTTTTGGAGGACGAGAATAAATGGAGAGTTCATACATTAGGAGAAAGTCAGATTTTGGAAAAGAATATTGTACAATTTAGAAATCTTAACTTTAGCTGTACTTGTAGAGAATATAAAAGATACAATCTATGCCCCCACATAGTAGAAGTTATGAGAAACACAGAAGACTTCCAGTTTAAAGAGTTGTTAGAAGATTTGAGTTATAATGTACAAGTGGTTCCGAAGGAAGATAAGAGTTCTCTTAATCTACTCAAACCTACAAGGAAAATCAAAGTTACAGAAGAAGATCTAAAGTATCTTAGCAACAATCGAGTAGTTATTTACAAAAGCAAAGTGGAATTCATTGAAAGGAAAACATCCAAATATGGAGATAAATATACAGAATATTTTATTATCACCTTGAAAGATGTTACACTTGGCCCAAAGTTAGAGGAAAGTAATAGACAAATGTCTCTAACAAACTTTTTCACACCCAAAAATAAAGATATTGCCTATAGAAGACAAACAATTCCAAACTTAGTTATTAGACTAAGTGCGAAAACTTTTCACGGCTTAAACTTGAAAGTTGGAAGTTCCATAAGAATGTTAGGAACCTTAAAAGAGAATAAGCGCTATGGGTATTTATTGATGAGAATCGCTGAGGCAAAAAGTGGATAATATTAATGCTGAACTTAATAAAATCTTTAAGAAAATTAAATCAGGTTGTTAGAAATGGAAATTGAACCTTTTAAAGATAAAATTAGAGAGATAACAAAATTAACCCAAGAAGAAATTTATGAGTTAATTGAAGACGAACAGAAAAAAGTAATTGGGACGCTTCATGAGAAAGTTGCATTAATGAGGATAGTTGTAAATATATACCACGACTCCCATGATATTACTTTATTTGATGAAATCAAAAATTATATGGAATTAATTGACAAGGATATATGCTATTCTGAAAACCTGGATATTAATACCGTTAAGTGGTACATTTGCCAACCTGATAACTTAAAATTGGATTTTGTTACATTTGGATTTGGGAGTAGTATCGAGCTTTATGAATGTGATTGTTCTCTATTTCTGAAAAATAGGATTTGTTCGCATGTAGAAATCTATAAATCCAAATCATTTGACCCGTGTTTTATTCCCGATAGTATAGATCATTACTCTTATTATGATGGGATTGAGCCTGATTCATTTACTCTCAAGGACTTATTAAAAGAGTACCCTAGATGGGTATTAGAATATTTATTTGAAAGGTGGAATGAATTTTATTCTGTCCATAAATTAGCAAATATTCTGGAAACAAGTTCATCTCTTTTAACTAAATTATTAGGTTTATTACATGCTTATAGAAAGAATAGGAATGTTGATGTTAGAAATAGGATAGTATCTATGATTAAAAACAAAGACTTAGATGTGTTATGGTTAACATGTGAAGCTACAGATGGAGGTTTAAATATCTTTCCAGAAATACCAAAAAATTCATCCCAATTTAAATTTGTTCATTTAGAAGATAATTTTCTCACTTTTTTACCTGATTCATTTGCAAATTTTGTAACCGTAGAAAAACTTCATTTACAACGCAACTCTTTAGAAAGTCTTCCAGAATCATTTGGAAGCCTTACATCTCTTATAGAATTAAATATGGAACACAATCATTTAAGAACCTTGCCAGCTACATTTGGAAATTTAACACTACTTGAAGATCTCAAAATAAAAAATAATAACTTACGCGCACTTCCCAATACATTTGGAAATCTGGAATCACTTAAATCTCTCGATTTATCCAATAACAAATTAATTTCTCTTCCAGAAACATTTTATAATTTATCTTTGCTTGAATCATTAAATTTATCCAATAATAAGGGACTATATATATCAGATTCAATTGATAATATGAAATCCTTGAAAAAACTAAATCTAAATTCCAATAGATATCTCACCTTTCCAAAACCAATATGCTATCTTGAACATCTTGAGGAATTGTCGTTAGTTTCAAATAAATTAAAATCACTTCCAGAATGTATTGGGAAAATGACATCACTAAAATATTTAAATTTAAATAATAATTTGATAGAAACTTATCCACTATCATTATGCAATTTAAAAAAACTTGAATTTGTGCGATTAGGTAGCTATTCATATTCAATAATTCCGGATTTCCTTATCGATTTTTTAATTGATTTAGAAGCTAACGGTGTTAATCTTGGAATATCTCCAGGACGCTTTTATGAACTAAAACAAAGAAGGTAAATTACGATCAACAATTTAGAACTTATTTAAGCTTTTATTTTGGGACATTACTCCAGGATCTTTTTTTATTCTTAAAGAGTATTAACGTTTATTCTTTAGTAAAAGCCTTACTAAGAAATAAGTTGTACGCTCTTCTTCCTGTTTGTTGAGACCTATCTAAAGCTTGTATCATCTCAATTAATGAATCTAAGTGTTCTAATTGTGATTTTTTCTCAATAGATTGGATTTGGTATCCAATGGCTATAAACTTCTTACCTCCTCCATTTTTTTAGATTGTTTTTCTTTTATAAATTCAAAATATATTGTTACCTCATGACACTAAATAAGCTTCCTGTAAAAAATAAGTCACCAGAAAAACTTCTCCATATCATCGTAGATAATAGAGAACGTAAACTTATGGCTCTCTTAGACAAAAAGAAAGATATCATCACCTACGATTCAGAGCAGTTAGATATTGCAGATATAGTTATCTCAGAAGAAGTAGCTATTGAAAGAAAAGAAGGGTTTGATTTCGTCTCCTCAATTATGGATAATCGTTTATTCGAGCAGCTTATGCGCCTCAAGGACATATATCAAACCCCCATTTTAATTTTAGAGGGATTAAATAATAATGTTTTTGAGAAAGTAGGAATGAAAATCTCATCAATTTATGGAGCACTTGCTTTTGTCTCATATAAACTTGGAATATCCGTAATCCCTACCAGAAATCTCAAGGAAACTGCTATAACAATAGAAAGAATAGCATACCGAGAACAGGTGAAAGATGACATGCCCCTCTTATCACGAAAAGCCCCCAAAACTATGTCAAAAGAAGACCGGAGAATTTTTATCATTGAAGGACTGGTAGATATAGGTCCTAAGAAAGCTAAGACACTCATCGAAAGGTTTAAGACTCCTGATAAAGTTTTTAAAGCAATTAAAAATACTCGTATCACTTACACCAGAACAGGAAATGCTAAAGGTATTGAAGGCGCCTTGAAGCAATTAAAAGGCTTTAGTTGGAAATTTGTTCAGAAGAATCAAAAGATTTTATTTAGCAAATCTGAAAGAGGGGTTGAAAACACTCTCGATATATAATATAAATCAATAATTTCAAGCAGGCGAAAGATTAAAGTAAAATGGCTCCAGAATTAGAAGGTATAATTAAGTTTCTTATATATGAGCAAAAAATTTATTGAAAAGTTTGAAAGTAGGGAAATTCTAGACAATGACATTAGAAAATAATGTGTTCAAAATAGATGCAAAACTACCAAAAAAGGTAAAAGGGGAGAAATCCCATACTTCTGAAAAGTTAGATTCTGAGTTAATTAATTCAATATTAGAACTTATAAAAAATACTAAACATGAATTTAGTGCTTTCTCTTATTTTCATTTAAAGCACATTTTAATTCAAAAAGAAAACTATATAGGAATAGAAAAAAAGTTAGTAGAATTAGTTAAAGATTACAAGAAAAATATAGATATAAAACATGCTAAATTGCTTTTTAACGTTATATTTGACTCCCTAGATTCAATTGGAGGGGGGACCTTTAATCAGATCCGTAAAAGATTTCACATTTATTTTGATTATTCTAAAAAAAACCTTTTTTCCCTAAATAAAGAGGAATTCTATAGTAAGCTTAAAATTAATAATACAAGCAAAAGAAGCATTCAAAAATTAGCTGAAGATATAATAAAAAGAAAAATTTCACATAAGTTTTTTGAAAACTTGCTTAATCTACATATTCAGACATTAAGAGAATATTATAGAAATAATTTTATCTCATTAAAAAATCAATTTGTGAAATCTGTCTTTCATCATAAAACTATAGGAAAATCTTTTGTGCAAACATTTTTAAATTTAAGCTTGGTCACTCTTAAAAAAATATTTATAGATGCTAATTTAGAATTTGTCGAAATTTTTGAATTAACTAGGCAGATGGAAGAAATAAATAGGAACAATGAAATTCAAATATTTGTCATCTTTTCTTTAATAATGAATAAAGACATGAATCCCTCCGCAATTGCCAGAAAAGCAGGTATTACACCTATAACTGTTTCACGTTATGGTAAACAATTAAGTAGATTAGTCAATCCTATAACGAGATTACCTTTTATTAATTATGAAAAAAGATTTAGAGGTAAAAACAAAACCCCATATTATATGTTAAGGAAATCTAAAGTTTCGCCTACAGGTTATATGCTTCAAATGCCTATTGAAAAAAGAACGTATCTAATTCATGAAATTAACCAGATTATCAACTCGTTACTTGTGAGATATAATTATCCTTATTTTATAAAGAAATTACTTAAAAAGAGTAATCAAGAATCTAAAGAGTATATATTCATTATTGAGAAATTGTTAAGACTAAGTAAAATTCATAAAAACCTTTCTTATTCCGATTGTTTTGATTTATTTTATATAATGTTAGAAATCTATGATTATATCAGTGCCAAATCTCAATCAGATATCGCAAAGAATTTTATTAGATACAAAGGATTTATAAAAGAGTTAGCTAAATTAACTCTGGAGGACCCAGAAGACTATAAGAATAGATTCCCAAGCACGAAACACTCTAAGAATATGATACTTCATATTGCTAATAATATTATTTCAGGAACTATATCTCAGGACGATATTTCTAATATTGATTCTTTTGAATTTCAACAAATAATTAATGCGTATCGTAGGGAGGTAGTCAGATTAGAAACAAATTATCTATCCCAAAAAGGATATCCCAGCATAGGAAGTAGAGCATTTAATGATAGGGTTAGAGATTTTCAACGAAAGAATCTCTTCGACCGAAATTTTTTGGGCTGCGATTTTATAGAATGGGTAGAAGGTTTAACTGATTCAGAACTAAAACAAATAACAAGGTTTTTTTCTAAATCTATTCTTAAAAGAGATTTACTTATAATATGTAATAAGATAAATCAAAACCATGAAATCTTAAAATATATAATATATTTAATTTTGAAAAGTAATGATTCTTTAAAAAGAATTGCAGAGAAGAGTGGGAAACAGCATACAAGAGTAAGAAGAATTGGAAAAATGTTAGATCTCAATATCTGTCCTGTTTCAAATACTTATTATATTAAAAGTTATGAGGAGAGATTTTTAAAATAATTCTTTAACTTCTGAAATTTAAGACTTTTACTTAAGTTTGAAGTTAAAAAGTAAAGAAAAAATTATTCAGACATGAGACTTTCTTACTACCCTTTTTCTTTTATATATGAATATCGTTATGATAGATTAATTCTCAAATAAAAATTAAGTTTTTAAAAATAATAGG
>SDBV01011306.1_pt1 | contig 11590 bp, 10 predicted proteins | sample 2277081 | NCBI WGS metagenome assembly SDBV01 (sample SAMN10402039, study PRJNA504765) | marine sediment metagenome | isolation source: marine sediment core GS10_PC15, 223 cmbsf | place: Arctic Ocean: Southern Knipovich Ridge | collected 2010
TCGACAGCCGCGGCCACCATCACCCGTGAAACCACCACCCGCCGAAGCGGCCGGCGGCGTAGAGGATGGTCTATTCGGCATGAATGAAATCGTTGCGGACAAACACTGTGTCGCCGGAATATGGCCCATTGACTAGACGGACCTTGGAACTAGCAACCCCTGCGTCGATTAACTGACATTTAGTTTCGCTGGGCGTCCAACGGATGAGATCACTAGAAATTGCTAAAGCAATTATCAATCCGGCTTTGCCGTTCTCGTTTCTGTTTCTGTTTTTGCTGTTCTCGAGTGCGGCCCAAAAGCGATTATGGACATTTTGCGAAACAGCTACGGGAACGTCTGTGCCGTCCTTAAGTCGCAGTACCCTAGGGTTAGCTGTGAAGTCCCTCGCAGCCGTTTCGATCTTCGCTAACCCCGCCGACGATCGCCTTGTTGCTGCAGGCGGCTTCGGTGTCGACGTCGAGTGCTTTGTGGGTAGGGCTGCTTGCGATCGGGTTCGCGTAGCTGTCGTCGGCCGCTCGACGGCAGCGGATGGCTTGCTGCTCGCGTCCAGCCAAGGCGAGTTGAGGATCATCCACGAAACAACCACAAGAAGGGCCGTTATGAGCCCTGCTGCCAGGAGCTGAAAGAAGCGGTAGAGAATGTCATTATCCTCACCGGCGAGGGCACGCAACACACGGTTGACGGGGCTGGATAACTTTAGTAGTTGATTCCGGAAGTCTCTTGCGGACATCGCCCGCCCTCCCTCGGTAAGACCCGGCGGTCCTCTTTCCTCCCCGCCACGCCGCTGATCGTATCACCTCCGCCGATCAGCGTCAACGGGCCGGAATGCGCCCTAATAGTCTCACCCGTGAAACCACCACCCGCCGAAGCGGCCGGCTTATTCCGTCCGAATCAAATCGGCATTGACGAACACGGCTTCACCAGCATGCGGCCCATCAAGCAAGCGGACTTCGGAGTTGGTGAATCCCGCATCGATTACTCGGCATCTGGTTCCGGCGTCTAGATTGTACCAAAGACCCGCAGTCAGCAATTGTTCGATGCCGTCATAGTCTTTTGCTGCGGCCAAGTCACAACCTCGGTCGTAAGCCACTTGAGATATCGCCACAGGGACGGAGTCGTTGCCAGAGGCACGCAGAACGCCCGTGGATCCCGTGCGGTTGGCGGATGGCACATTGGGTGTGCTCGGTCCAGGCGGCGTGTTCAGCTCAGGGGATCTGCCGCACGTGCCCACAAGCCAGAAAACGACAACAATGAACAATATCGCCGCCGCGGCATACATCCCCTTGCTCGTCGCCGGATTTCGACAGCCGCAATGCGGACACCGTTTTGCTCCAGAACTCACTTCTTTTCCGCAGTCCCGGCATTTGGTCAACGCCATCGCCCGCCCTCCCCCGGTAAGACCCGGTCGTCCCCTCTTTTCGCCAGCTAGCCTACAGCCGCCGCCGACCGGCGTCAACTGGACAGCCCCCCCTAACGGACCGTTTTGTAGAATCGTTGCGTTTTCCGCAGGACTTGCTAGACTGGGTGTCTTACAGAAGCACCGAAGTTGCATGCAAAGACAGCGAGCCCGATCACGTAGGGCGTGTCCCAAGCTGCGAACCGCGCGGAGGCGGGGAGCAAGGGCCGCCGGGCGTTGTGTCTTTGCGGTGCCTTGTAACTGCGTGGTCGGGCTCATTGCATTCTTGGCCCGATCTGACCGCGGGGCAGCCTTTTTTCGGAGCAACCCACCCAGTAAGTAGTAAGTAGGGTGCGTGAAACGCACCACTGCGCGTGTGCGGTACGTCGGCGGTGGTGCGTTTCACGCACCCTACATCTGGCGTAGGAGGAAATCCGCAAACGGCTGGCAGGCGACGGCGCAGCGAGTTAGACTGGGGGTAGCGTCGAACCTTGTCGGCCCGTGGCAGTGCGATGAAAATCAGCTCCATTCCGCAGATCTACCGGCACCTGAACCGCTGGCGGGAGATCCTCTCGGTGCTGAGCAAGTACGAGTTGGCCGCCTGGATCGGCCGGCTGGGGCCCGATTTCGCCAAGGATCTGCTGAAGGCCCGGGGCGGAATGCCCATCGCCCGGCACGGTTGGGAAACCCGGGTCCGGCTGGCGATGGCCGAACTGGGACCGACCTTCATCAAGCTGGGCCAGGTGCTCAGCACCCGCCCCGACCTGGTCGGGGTCGCCATGGCCGAGGAGCTCCAACATCTTCAGACCGACGTGCCCGCCGAAAAGCCCGCGGTCGTGCGAAAGACGATCGAAGCCGAGTTGGGCCGCCCGGTCGACGAGCTGTTCCTCGAGTTCGAGGAGACGCCGCTGGCCTCGGCGTCGATCGGCCAGGTGCATCGGGCGCGGCTGAAGTCGGGCGTGCCGGTGGTGGTCAAGGTGCAGCACGCCGACCTGCAGAAGAAGATCCGCGTCGATCTGGACATTCTGGCCGGGTTGGCCCAACTGGCCGAGCGGATTCCCGAGTTCCAGAATTATCGCCCGGGCGCGATCGTGGCGGAGTTTCACCGGGCCTTGCACGGAGAGCTCGATTTCGGCCGCGAAGAGCGGAATATGCAACATTTTGCCCGCGATTTCCGCCGCGATCCGACCGTCCATATCCCCCGCACCTATCCCGAGTTGTGTACCGGCCGCGTGCTGACGATGGAACTGATCGAGGGGCTGAAGCTCTCGGAAATCGCCGAGGGGGGCTCCGACGGGTACGACCCGGACGAGGTGGCCCGACGCGGCGCCGACATGTACCTCGAAATGATCTTCACCAACGGCTTCTTCCACGCCGATCCGCACCCCGGCAACCTCCTGCTGTTGAAGGGCAACGTGATCGGGCTGCTCGATTTCGGCATGGTTAGCCGGATCGACGAGCAGCTGCAGGAGGACATCGGGGAGATGCTGGTGGCGGTGGCCAACCGGGACCCCGAGCACCTGACGTCGATTCTGATGCGGATCGGAGCGGTGCCGGCCGAGCTGGATCGGGCGGCCCTATGTCTCGACGTGACCGATTTCGTCGCCCACTACGCCAGCCAATCGCTCGACCGGCTGGACCTCAGCGGGGCGCTGAACGAGATGACCGAGATGATCCGGCGCTACCACATAATGCTCCCCGCCCGGACCGCCATGCTGATCAAGGCGCTGGTGACCCTGGAGGGGACGGCCCGGCTGATCAGCCCCAAGTTCAGCCTGATCGAGGTGATGGCCCCGTACCGCAAGAAGATCCTCCGGCGGCGGTTCTCCCCCGGCCGGCGTCTGCGGAAGATCCGGCGGCTCTACAGCGAGGTCGAGCATTTGATCTCCGTGCTGCCCCGGGGACTGAAGGAGATCCTCGAACAGGTCCAAAGCGGCAAGTTCGACGTGCACCTGGACCATCGCGGCCTGGAGCCCTCGGTGAATCGATTGGTGCTGGGCATGCTGGCCAGCGCCCTGTTCTTGGGTTCGGCCCTGTTGCTCAGCCGTGAAGTGACGCCGACGTTCAACGTTCAGTGGCTGGGGATGAAGAACATCTCCGCCTTGGGGGCGGCCGGGTGCATAATCAGTTTCGCCCTGGGCTTGCGGTTGTGGAAGGCGATCAACAAATCCGGACGCCTCGACCGGCGGAAATGAGTATTATGAGTGTCTTTCACAAGAAGGTTTACCCGCCGCGACCACGCGGGGCCCATGGCCGGCGCATTTTCCGTGATTCACGCCGCGTGGCCGCGGCGGCTAAACAGCCAACGTCCTGCGGCGGCAGTTTCCGCAATGGAAACCAAAACCAAGACCAAAACTAATTGGGCGGAAGCTGCCCGGTGGGCTCCCCGCGGTCGGCCGACTCCTGCCTCTGGCCGGCCTGATACTGCTGCAAGGCCTGCTCCACCCGCTTGTCGAGTTCATCGAGATGATGCAGCAGGGCTTCGTGTCGGCTTTCCAGTTCCAGCAGGGTATCGAGGTGCGGCGTGCAGTTTTCCATGGGCAAATTCCTAGGCAGCTCGGATGAGGACGGCGATTTGGCACGGCAGTTTCTAACGAAATCGGTTGGATATCGGCTGGAAATTCAGCCGAACTGGGGCATCCGGATTGAAGTAACTGTAAACTAGGTAAGGTTTTACGGTCGCCAAGGCAGGGCAACCCCGCCGGGCGAGAATTCGACTCTCAGGCGGAAAAATGGTAGAATTGGTGTGGTCCGTCCGAAGAATATCCGTATTAGAAAAAACAGGCCTTATTCGGCCGACACCGGTAGACACGCGCCCGACAACTAGTGTAAACTGGTGGAATACATGTGCCCAGGCGGAGCGGAAAGTTTCGCCGGTGTCCTTCGGTTCTTTACACGCGAGTTTCATGAAAAAGGAGGATTGAGTGGTTAAGTTGACGTTGCGGGAACGCGAGTCGATCCAGGAGGCGGTGCGTCGTTTCCGCAAGTTAGTGGAGCGAAGCGGTATTAAGAGAGAAATGCGTCGCCGCGAGTATTACGAGAAGCCCAGTGAAACTAAACGGCGTGCCCGCCTCAGAGCCGAACGCCGTGCCCACCGCAATCGCATGATTGCCGGCCTCTGACCCAACCCCGGGGCTTTTTCCTTTCTCTGATTCTCTTGAAGCGCTGAGTGTGTGCGCCGCCGGAGTGGAAGTGTGGTTCCATCGGCTACACAGGGAAATCACGCCGCGTGGCCGCGGCGGCTAAACGGAATTGTCCCCGAAACCTGTGGGAGGCGACTCCTTTGGCGAGCGGCTCAATCCAGGGACTTCGGCAACGCTTCAACGAAGGCCCGAATCTCGTCGCGCACCCTGCGGTAATGGCCCAGGGCCTCTTCTTCCGTTTCGGCCGATTGGGCCAGCCGCGGCGGATCGTCGAAGCCGACGTGAACCACGCGAGGCGCGCCGGGCAGCACCGGACACGTCTCGTGGGCATGGCCGCAGACGGTGACCACTACGTCCAGGACCACGTCGCGGAGCTGCTCGACGTGTTTGGATCGATGGCCACTGATGTCAACCCCCGCTTCAGACATGACCTGCACCGCCCGTGGATTTAACCCGTGCGTCTCGATCCCGGCGGAATAAGGCTCCACGACGTCGCTCTTCAATCGACGTGCCCAACCTTCGGCCATCTGGCTCCGGCAGGAGTTGCCCGTGCAGAGGAAGAGGATCTTGAGTTTCTGTTTCGGCGACACGGCCATGACGGCTCCCGGATCATCCGCTGGCCCCGAATTGCTGCGAGATTATACGCTCTCTCGAAGCAATCGGACAGCTCAGGCGTCGGCTGGGATCTTCCCATTGTCGATAAACTGTAGCAGTTTGGAGATGCACAGTTTGTTCATGCTGGTGTGGTGTTCGTGGGCTTCCACCCGGAGCGACTCGTGAAGGCTTTTCGGCAAGCGAACCGTAATCACCCGAGTAGGGTCATCTGGATCAGCGTCTGAAGGGGGTTGCTTCCGCAACTGGGTAAGCATCTTCTGAATTTGCTCGTACGCGCCGGTCCGTTGAAATTCCGCGAGCGACTCGCGGGTGGGGAAACGGTGGCGGACGACGCCGTGCAGCCCGAAGATTCTTCGGTAGAACGTGATCCAGTCGGCCCCTTGATTACGCAGAGCTTCTGCGGCGTGGTGTACTTCCTCCTGCAATTCAGTCGTGATCATCGGCAGCTCCTGTGGGTGCGAAGATAAACGGATCTGGCCCTCGGGTCGATTGCGGGGCCCACAAGAATCCTCCCGCGGCGTCAAGGCACGAACCCGCTGCCCGCGACTTATGCACCCACCCGTAGTGGTCAGTTTACGGTATTCATGAGCTGGTCAAATGCCACCTGAATAGGCTGGTTTACAGTCATCAAGGGGGGTATGCATACAAGAATGGCACCCGGGCCCAGGAAAGCAGCACGGCGATAGCAGTGCCGTAAGTGCTTGCAATGCAAGGACATCTACAAGAATTCACGTTTTCTAAAGTGTCCAGTACCGTAGGCTGGGTCGAGCGGCGCGTCCCTGGAAATCTCTACCTACGGTAGGCGGCGGGACTTACGATTGCAGTTGAAAGTCGGGAAGCCGAGCGAGGCCCACCTTTCTCGGCATTGAGGGGAAAGTGGGCCTCGCTCGACGAAATTCGCTGCCGACGTTCTCTCCGGCACAATGCGCAATCCGTCTACTACCAGTCTTCCCATTGGCCTCGCTCGACGCAGATACAACCAATCTGCAAGCGGGATCTGCCCCCAGGGTAGCACTACTGGGGCTTCGCTTCGCTCAGCCGCCAGCCACCCTCGCGGAAAACCTGCGAAATGCGGCGGCGTCACTTGGCAGCCAGCTCGGCGGCCACCTTGTCGAAGTATTTCACCGACTCGGCAATCTCCGGCAAGGAGTTTTCCCAGTTGTGCTCGTACTCGATCGAGAAGACCGCCCGGACCCCTTGGCGATGAATCTCCGTCAGCATCCCCTTGACGTCCCCTTGGCCGGTCCCCCAGGGAACGTCGTGCGCCCCGCCGCCGAACTTGTTGAGGTCCTTGAAATGGAAGGAGATGATCCTCCCCTCGAGCTTCTTCAGGGCTTCGATCGGATTGACATCCGACCGCATCCAGTGGCCCGTGTCGGCACAGGCGCCGATCCGCTTGCTGCGGCCCTGGCAGGCCGTCAGCACCGTATCGGGATTCCAATAGCGGGAAGCCTTCGGGTGGTTGTGAATGGCCAGATTGATCTGGTATTCGTCGCAGAGTTTCTCGATTTCGTCGAAGGCTTCTGGGGGCGGCTCGGAAACGAGCGTCTCGATGCCCATGTCCTTGGCGAACTCGAACGTCTTTCGGCTGTGCCCGCCGACGCCGAAACAGACCGCCTTGACGTGCGAATCGGCCAGTTTCTTCTTGAATTGCTTGCGGACTTCGGGCGACATCGACTCGTTGGTGCGGACATCAGGCTGCTGCTTGCTGAGTCTCTGGCCGGGAAAGACCTCGACGTAGTGCAGCCCCAGCGAGGCGATTTTGTCGACGGCTTCGTAGAAGGTGAACCGGTTGAAGCTGTAGGCCTGGCAGCCTAGTCGCCAGCCGAGTTTTTCGGCGTGGGGCGCCCCCTCGGCGAGCGGGGCCGCGAGCAGGCCGGAGCGGCCCGGACCCATCAGCGCCAACCCCGCGCTTAGCCCGCCGGTGGCCCTCAGGAAGTTACGACGGTCGATCAGGTGTTTCATGACATGGCTCCTCAGTGGCTTGATTTTCCGGAGCGGGCGAAGGACGCCCCATGATGGTGAAGTCTGCGGCCTATTGTAAATCGGTCGGTCGGTCCCGGCAACGTGCGGCGGTGGATGTCCCGGTTCCGCTGGTATGGACAAAGATAGCTCGGATTCTCGAAAAATGAACTGAACTTCTTCGCCGCCGATGCGTCAAATCTCTAAAGCAGGTTTTGAAGGCGGGGCTCTTTCCGGGACGGGCTCTTTCCGGGACGGGCGTCCTCCGACAGGCCACCCCCGAACCGGTGGGGCGGCGGCTGCGTATGGAATCCGGCCGGACCATGAGCCAGGCAAACATGAGCCAGGCAAACATGAGCCAGGGAACGAGACAGAGAAAACCGCAACAAGAGTGTGGAAGTCCGTGAATTGACGTCGTCGACGTAACTAGCTAAAATAGTCAATTGGAGTCGTAAGCCGTTCTCCTCAGCCGGGCGTTCGCCCGACACCTACTCGTTCGCGTTGGCGGCCCCCCCGTTGGCGCGGTGCGTCTCTTTGTGCGAGGACGTGGAGAAGGCCCAACGTCACAACCGGAGTGGACCGCCAGGGATTCATGAGTGACACCGCTTCGAGCAGTCGACCATCCGATCCGTCGCCGGCGGCCGCCGGGGATTCGGGCGGTGTGTCTGCTGAGTCGACACCTTCGGGCGAGCAGCCGGCGTTGCCTATCCGAGACGATCAACCCACGATCATCTCCAGCCGGCCTCCCTTGCCCACGCCGGCGGTTTCGGATTCGGCGAATCGGATCCTCCGGGGCAAAATCCTGCCGGGCGACCACCTCGAGCACTTCGAGTTGGTTCGCTACGTCGGCGGTGGCGGGATGGGGCGAGTATTCCGGGCCGTGGACACGCGGCTGAATCGAACGGTGGCCCTGAAAGTCCTGTCGATCGAACAGGCCGACGACCGAGAGACCGTCTTGCGGTTTGAGAAAGAGGCCCAGTCGGCCGCTCGCCTGGACCACGAGAATATCGCCCGGGTGTTTTACGTGGGCGAAGATCGCGGCCTGCACTTCATCGCGTTCGAGTTCATCGCGGGGGTCAACATCCGCACGTTGGTCCAGCAGAAGGGCCCCCTGCCTTTGGCCGAGGTGGTCAGTTGCGCCCTGCAAATTGCCGAGGCGCTGGCCCATGCAGCCGACCGCAACGTGGTGCACCGCGACATCAAACCGTCGAACGTGCTGATCACGCCGGAAGGCCGCGTGAAGCTGATCGACATGGGCCTGGCTCGCTTGCAGCGGGACGACGGCTCGGCGGCCGATCTGACGGCCAGCGGCGTCACCTTGGGCACGTTCGACTACATCTCCCCCGAGCAAGCCCGCGATCCCCGCAACGCCGATGTCCGCAGCGACATCTATTCCTTGGGATGCACGTTGTTCTATATGCTCGCCGGCCGGCCGCCGTTTCCGGAAGGGACCGTACTACAGAAGCTCTTGCAGCACCAGGGCGACCAGCCGCCGGACGTGCGAGAGTTCCGTCCCGAGTTGCCCGACGAGGCCGCTGCGGTGTTGCGGAAGATGTTGGCCAAGGATCCCCGCCGCCGTTATTGCTTCCCCGCGGAGTTGGTCGAAGATTTGATGGCGCTGGCCGAGCAGATCGGCTTGCGTCCGGTCGGTCCGGGCGGCAAGGTCCTTGTGGCCCCGGCCGATCCGAAGGTCTCCTTTCTCCACCGGCATTTACCTTGGATGGTCCCGATCGCCGCGTTGTTCTGTATCGTGGCGGTGCTCCACTTCTATTGGTCCCCGCCGGCCAAACAGACAAGCCAACTGCCGCCGCCAGGCGAACAGCAGCCGACGACGCCGGGTCGGTCGCCCGGATCGCAACAAAAGCAGTCGCCAACCACCGTGGTGGACCCGCAGTCCGCACCGAAAGAGACTCCGGATCAACCGCGGCCGGAGGCGGTCGGGGCTGAGGACCCGCCGCCATCGAATCCACCGAGTCCAACGGTCCAACCGCCCGAGAGCGAGCCCAGCGACATCGCCAACGCCGAACCGCCAGCCACACCGGCGGCATCCCCCCAGACGGACTTGCCGCTGGACGTGACCACGACCGGATTGCCACACCCATTTGTCGCCGACGACCCAGCCATGGGACGATTGACGCTCGACGGGCTGGGGGCCGGGATGTCGGCCGCCGATGGAGTTACCCGGGTGCTTCGCGTGATCCCGGATAACGCGGCGCTGGCCGGTCACCTGAACGGCGCCACCGGCGAGGCGACCGAACCGCACGATGTCGGACCGGGGCCGGAACCGGCGCCGGAGCCGAGCGGTGTGCTCGTTGTCAACGATCGGGTCAACGGCGAGAACCAGTTTCCCACGCTCGGCGCCGCTTGTGCCAAGGCCATCGACGGCGACGTGATCGAGCTGCGCTTCAGCGGCCGCCGCGAGGAACAGCCGATCGTGCTGGCCAACTTGAACCTCGAGATTCGAGCCGGCACGGGGTATCAGCCGGCGATCGTTTTCCGGCCCGGCAAAGAGGCCAGCGACCCGGTGAAATATCCCCGCAGTATGTTCACCGTGACCGCCGGGCATTTGACGCTGATCGACGTGGCGCTCGAGTTGCGTGTTTCCCGAGAAATCCCCGCCGAGAACTGGTCGTTGTTCGAGACCCGAGGGGCCCCGACGGTCACGCTCAGAGGATGCTCGCTTTCGATTCAAAATGCGTCCAACGAGCGGTCCGCCTATCAACCGGGAGTGTCGTTCTTCCGCACCAAATCGGCCCCAGGCGCTGAGGCAGCCACGGCCGACGACAGTGCCGCGTCGATGCCGCGCGCGGTAGTCGACCTGGGCAATTGTATCGCCCGGGGCGAGGCGGTGTTCGTTCGGGCAGAGGACTTGCAGCCGGTGCACTTGATTTGGCAGAACGGACTGTTGGCCACGACCGAGTGGCTGCTGTCTGCCACGGGCTCTGGGGAGGCTCCGCCGCAGGACACGATGATTCAGGTCGACCTGCGGCATCTTACGGCCTCGGTCGGCAGCGGACTTTGCCGTCTGAGCAACACGGCGACGGCCACTTACGGCTTGCGGGCGGAGATCTATTGCGCCGACAGCATCTTGATCGCTGCGCCCGGCGCCGCGCTGATCGAGCAGACGGGCGTCACGCAGGACGATTTCCACCAAGGGATCCGGTGGATCGGCAAGGGGAACTTCTACGAGGACTTCGACGTTTTCTGGACGATTTACGACGTCGACCAGGAACCGCTCTCCGAGCCGATGGCCTTTGAGGCCTGGAAACTGCACTGGGAGGAAACGAAGGGCGAGTACCGGCCGGCGTTGAACCGGGTGAAGTTCGAGAAGTTGCCCGAGGCAGAGCGTCCGATGCACACCCTGACGCCGGCCGACTTCACCTTGGCCGCGCCGAGCCAGCGGCATCCGAATCCGGTGATCGGAGCGGCCGCGGAGGGGGCGGACGCCGGATTTCAGGCCGATCAGTTACCCCAGCTTCCCGCCGAGGAGCCGGTGGAAGGGTCGGACTCGGCCGCGGCGCCCGGCTGATTGAGCATCTCGGCGGATCGTGTACAATGGTCGCTGCACGCGCAATGACGGATTGTGCACGAAGATTTCCAAAACGCAAAGGAAGTTGCCCATGAGCGGCAGGTTTGTCCTCGCGGCGGAGGCCGTACGCCAGCAGCTCGATTGGGGTTCGCTCGGCTGGTGCAGCCGGCCGGCCGACACCCGTGCGGAGAACCTCGTGGTGAGCGAAGTCACCTTGGCCCCCGGCGGCGGCCACACCTTCCACAAGCATCCCCGGCAAGAGGAGGTGATTTACGTCATCGACGGCGAGGTCGAGCAGTGGCGGGAGGACGAGAAGCGCCGGCTAACGCCGGGCGATTCGGTGTTTCTGCCCGCCGGCACGGTTCACGCATCCTTCAACACCGGCCAGAAGGACGCCAAGCTGTTGGCCATCCTGTCACCCAGCATCGGCGACGGCGACGGGTACGAGGTGGTCGAGGTCGCCGACGAGTCGCCCTGGAACGGCTTGCGCTGAAGAGGCCCGGGCGATTAGCTCAGTTGGCTAGAGCACCTCGTTTACACCGAGGGGGTCGGCGGTTCGAGCCCGTCATCGCCCACTAAACGTAAAGTCCGACAAGACAAGAGGTTGCGTTACCGGCACTTACGGCCGTGCGGACTCCAAAAAGGACCGAAGCTCCGCTACCACTAGCGGAGCTTCCCAGACTTCAGGAGTTACGCGATGCCGTACGCAAAGAAGGAGTTTGTCCGTCCCGAACTGTGGAGACTAAAGGACTAAAGGGGTCGACTAAAGGGAGGACTAAAGGGACTAAAGGGGGACTAAAGGGGGGACTAAGACTAAAGGACTAAAGGGGTCGGGAGCAATCCTGTTCGGCACGAGATTTGCGCATTCCACCACACCCCACGAAGGTGGTATTGCGCTGAGTGCGCGGGCGCGCATAATTCTCAGGCATGGTCGGAAAACAACGC
>SDBV01011307.1_pt1 | contig 11590 bp, 9 predicted proteins | sample 2277081 | NCBI WGS metagenome assembly SDBV01 (sample SAMN10402039, study PRJNA504765) | marine sediment metagenome | isolation source: marine sediment core GS10_PC15, 223 cmbsf | place: Arctic Ocean: Southern Knipovich Ridge | collected 2010
ACTCATAGAAGACCGGTGCCTCGACCATGGCCCCCACTTGGCTCATGGCTTTGCGGAACTCGCTGTGCAGGTCATGCCCGAGCACTTCAACCTTGCCGGACGATGGGTGCACGAGCCCCGTGATCGTGTAGAGCGTGGTGCTCTTACCGGCGCCGTTTGGGCCAAGAAAACCCACCATCTCACCCGGATACACCTCGAGCGACAAGCCGTCGATAGCCCGTATCCGCCCAAACGATTTGGACAGGTTCTCGATATGGAGCGCTGTATCTCCCGAACTCAACGCGAATTCCTTTCCCTGTCGCGGCGGTCGGACAGGAACACAGTCAACAGGCCCTTGTCGAAGTGCGTCATTTGCAGATCGGGTATTCCGTCAGCGTTAGCATCGTGAACCGACAGCCAACTCCCCATCGGAACGTCAAAGTGCAGGTCAGGCCTTCGGCTGAACAGATCGCCTACAGCAGCGCCTTCAGCAGAACTGAAAAAGACCTCGACGTCCGTGGGACTGCGCCGTATTCTCAGATCCGGGAGGCCGTCGCCGTTAAAGTCCTCTTGGATGCGAATGATCTGGATCACTTGGTCAAACATGGGCATGATTCCAGTAAAACGCTTCTTATAATCCGGCCGTTGGGGAAACCCCTCGCCTTTCCTGAAGAACCTCACGGTGACAATCCACTCGAGCCCTTCAGAAGTGGCCATCTCAAGCAGCGTGCGAACCGATTTGGGCTTGTCTCCGAATCGGACAGTCACGATGTCCTGCAGGCCATCCTTGTTGACATCCACGAAACAAGAATCAGCATACATAATTCTCGGGAATCCCCGGTATCTGAGAATCTGATCAGGTTCTTCAGGCAGCCCACCGTCCGCTCGCCGCAGGAAGGTCATGAAGGTCAGCTTCTGTTGATACGCCTTCCACCGCCAATACCAGAACGTAAGATCCTCAGCACCGTCGCCGTCAATATCTTTGCGTTCGGTGCCATGTTCGCCGGACTCGTTGTCCTTTACCTTCTCGACCATCCTCTTGATATACGCGTGTACCTCTTCGGGCTTCTTGACCGTCTCTTCAGATGGGACCTTGCTCACCGTTCGTGTCTGAAAAAAATAGGCCTCACCTCCACCTAGACTCCAGCCCCGCGCCCTCTCCCCCCACATAGAGGTTTCCTCTTCGAGCTCAGTCGTGACGCCCGGGCGGTACCCATGTTCTTCGTGGGGCTCGTACATGATGACACGATCCGACAGAAGCACCGGCCAACTCCCTTTGGCCGCTTTGATCCAAGACGCTTGCTTATTGCCCACGTAACCGGTGAACTCGACATGGTTTCCCGAAAACACCTGCTCGACCTCGATCAGCGGTTTCGGATTTGTGTCAAAGACACCGTCATTCTGACTGTAGTACGCGAGCCCATCGCCGGTCGAGATAACGAGTTCAAGATTCCCATCGTCGTCGATATCTCTTTGCGAATACCAGGCCGTACCTTTGGGAAACGTAAATCTCTCCGTCGGCTCAGCGGGAAATCCGCGGCGGCCTTGACGAAAGACGTACACCTCCCCAGCCGGGGAAACTACGATGAGGTCCGCCATCCCGTCCCCGTCAAGCTCGGAGAAGTCAATCTGCCAGCACCTACATATCGAAACATCCCTAGGCATCTGAATCGCATGGCGCTCAAATGTGACGCCCTCCTCCGCACGAACCGCCCCGGCCAGCATGAACAAGAAGATGAGTATCAGCACCAAACGCTTCATGGCCTACTTTCTACTACTCAGATGCACTGTCATCAAATCTCCGTCCCTTTGCGGAGAGACAATGATATCGCTGATGCCGTCTCTGTTGAGGTCACGAACCGAGAATCTGCCGATCTCGTCCACTCCAAACCGAATATCGGCCCGGCGGCTGAATCCCGTCTCTTTCGACCTGAAGAAATACACGGAGGCATGGCGGGCCCCGTCTCTTGCCAATAGGTCCCGGCGTCCGTCCCCGTTGAAGTCTCCAGAGAGGTCGATCAGCCTTTCAAAGGAATAACGATATACGCTTGAATACCCGAGGCTCGCGAAGACGTTTCTCTGAGGCAGACTGAGCTTCAGAGCCTTGCGGCAGTCAGGGGACGTGGAAAAACCGTCGTCCCCCCAGAAATGAAAGCGAAGGTCTAGGTCGATCTCCTTGGAGGTCACAGTCTCGAGCACCTCCTCCCGGCCTTTCCAGTGGCTGTATCCAAGAACCAGATCAACGTCACCGTCTCCATCGATATCCACAATTGGCATCTGCTCGGACCAATCGTTCTTCCTGAAGACGTAGTCAGGAGAGTCAGGAATGCTGCCGTCGCGTCCCGACATGAGAATCCGGACCAACACCTTGCCTGAGTATGTGCCAGGAATAAACCACTGCTCACGCACCCACTTGTTACTAATAACATCGAGGCTTCCGTCTCCATCAATGTCCTGCAAGTAGACCCACGATGGGTCCTCGACTTCGAAACGCCGCACCGCTTCGGACGGGAGACGCCCCTCTCCCGTCTGCTCATAGATGCTGAAGGACCGAATCTTCCGAGTATGGATATTTTCGGAGATTACGATGTCGTCTCGATCGTCCCCATTTACGTCGCCCACACTGATACCGACAGAACTCGTCCGGGAATAGACACGCTCCTCCCGCCACTCCCACCTAAGGGTCCGGCGCGGCCCGTCTTGAAGCGAAAGTGCGTACCGCCAGCCGTCCGACGAGTTCTCCCAAATCTCAATGGACTCATTCGTTGGAACGATGATAAGAGGATAAGGTTTCCCAGTATCCGCGGATAGCGGGAAAAAGAGCGCCCTGGAATTCTCGACGTGCTCTGGAATCAAGGTGTCACGGTCGATTAGCTTTGTCTCTGTGGGCGGAGCGGCCCTGTCAGTAAAATTCAGAGCGTATACCCCGTCAGCCTTCATCACGAGCATGCGCTGCCTGGGGCCGTCCCCCAACGCCGCCGGCCACAGGGCCACGGGCTCTTTACCCATCGCATACGTGAGCTGTGAAGCCTGGGAAAACCCGTTTCGCGGGTCCTGGAAGAACACGACAAGGCTGTGTCTGACGTTTTCGCCGGCCTCTTCTTCCTGAATACCGAAGATATCATCGAGCCCATCGCCGTCAAGATCGAAGGTTCTCGGTTCGTCAAACTTCACCTTCAGTCCATAGCGATCAAAGATCACTTCAGCGCCAGCGGGATTGGTCACGATGCCCATCCACGGTCCCACAACGCAAATGCACACGCTCGCTACCGATGCTCGAATCATATCGCCTCTTCCCATCCTGAACCCGCTTCAGATACTACTACGAAATAGGCCCAGTGTCACCTTCGGTACCGCTGGGCCAACTAAGGCGGTGAGAGTACCAATTCACATCGGACGTCGCCCCTTCTATGGCCACCATTCGTCGCATACAGGCCATTCTAGGCCGTATTAATAATGCGATTGTACCAGGTACAGACTAGCTCTCTCTAACCGATGGGAATTCCATAACTTCGCAGCAAAGGTCGGGAGCGTCCTGCTCGTCGCTTCTGGTAGCTTGGTCCACGGGAAGCAGAGCAACAAGAAAAGCCGGTTGGGGATCCAACCGGCATGGGCTTCAGTAGTCCTCTGGTAAGAGGACCGTTGTTACCGAGCGGTCGTGCTCGGTGATGATGTAGAACTTGGTGCCGTCGCGATCGTAGTAGACCAAGAAAGACCGGTTTCCGGCTAAGTCGCGACCAGACGTTTCAACCTCCGCTGGCCTCGGTGGGTGGCTGCACGGAGTGCAACGCATCGAAGATCCCGGCGATGACATTCTCCTTTCCAGCGAATAGTTCATCTGGGCCGCCAGCGTGCAGGTTGCTGAAGGGAGGCCCGTAGAGCGCTGATGCCTCCATGACGCCTCGGGCCGTGAGTTGGTCTATAACCATCTCGACGAAGCGAATCTGTGGGGGAGCGAGACTTCTATCGTTAAGGAACTCAGAGAACGCCGACTGTGCCGTTGAACGGTCGAGGCCCACGAGGCTGCGCACAAAGTGCGCCAACGAGGGTGCTTCGCTTCGCGCCAGCAGGCCCGTAAGGAGCATCTCCCATCTTCCTCGCCGATCTCGGCCAAGGTCTTCTCCAGGCCCTGCAAATCCTTTGCAGTAAGAGGCTGGTTGGTCCGAAGTCGGCGGATCACGAGGTGGTCCAGGTGATTCCTCAGGTAGTCCTTGACCTTCTTCTCGTACTGGGCGCCCGTCATCTTCGGCATATAGACGGCCTCTTCCTCACGCACGCCCATGACTTCATCTTGAAAGTCGGTGTAGACGATCTTTCGCTTCTTCTTATCGAGGAAGGGCACCAGACCGCGCAGACGCAAGCGCAGTTCCTCCAGCCCGGCACTCTCGTACGTCACTTACCCGCCAGGTGGCCCTCTCGCGTCAGGGCGTCCGTCAGGTTGGCCAGGCCCTTTGCCAGCTTTTCGACGAGCTCGTCCACTTCCGCCTTCGTGAGAATCAGCGGCGGCGACATAACGACCGTGTCCCGGACGGGCCGCAGAATGAGACCCTCCTCCATGAGCAAGACTCTCAGGCGCTCGCCGACGTTGAGCGAGGCGTCGAAGTTGTCCTTCGTCTCCTTGTCCGCGACGAGCTCGATGGCCGCGAGAAGGCCAACGCCGCGTACTTCGCCCACCATGGGATGATGGCCGAAATCATCGCGAAGACGTCCTTGGAGATAGGCGCCCACTTCGGCGGCATTCTGCACCAGGCCGTCACGTTCGATGAGGTCGAGGTTGGCGAGTCCGGTGGCCGCGGCCAGCGGGTGCGCGGTGTAGGTGTAACCGTGGGCGAACATGTGGACCGACGAGGTGCCGTCGCGCAGGACCTCCCAGAAGGCGTCGGACAACACACACGCCGACATGGGCACGTAGCCGCTCGTGAGGCCCTTCGCCATGGTCATGATGTCAGGTTCCAGGCCGAAGTGGTCCGAGCCGAACATGGTTCCCATGCGCCCGAAACCGCAGATCACCTCATCGACTATGAACAGCACGTCGTGTTTTCGCAGGACTGGGACGATGGCCTCGAAATAGCCCTCGGGAGGAACAATGACCCCGCCCGCCCCCATCACCGGTTCGGCGATGAAGGCCGCGACCGTTTCCGGTCCCTCGCTCGTGATAAGGTCGTCGAGATCCTGGGCCAACTGGGCCGAGTATTCGCGTTCGGTGGCCCCTTCCGGCTTGTTCCGATAGGGATAGGGCTGCGACGTGTGCAGGAACCCCGCGATGGGCAGGTCGAAGGCGTTGTGGACATAGGGGAGGCCGGTCAGACTCCCCGCGGCAACCGTCACGCCATGGTAGGCGCCGTGGCGGGAGATGAATTTCTTCTTCTTGGGGCGATCGCGGAGATTGTTGTAATACCAGACAAGTTTCACTGCGGTGTCGTTGGCTTCCGAGCCCGAATTGCAGAAAAATACCTTGTTCAAAGAGCCCGGCGTGATTGATGTGATCCGGTCGGCGAGGAGGATCGAGGGCTCATTGGCCATGGAAGCGAAAGAGTGGTAGAAACACAGCGTCTCTGCCTGTTGGGCGATGGCCTGGACCAGTTCCTCACGCCCGTAGCCAACATTGACGCACCAGAGCCCCGACATGCCGTCGAGGAATTCGCGTCCCTGGCTGTCGGTGACGCGGGTGCCTTTCGCACTGCTTATGATATGTGGCCCCTTCTCCAGATGCGTCGTAATCGGCGTATACGGATGGAGGAAACTCTCCTTGTTCAGTTTGTCCAGCGCAGCATCGCTCTTTGCAGTCTTACTCATCGGCCTTGTCCTTCCATATTCTTCTCCGCGGCCCGCGCGGGCCGATTCTCCACCATGCCTGCTTGGGAATGTAGCCGAAGCCGTAGGCCGGGCTCAAGTCCCCTCCACCTCATGCCTGGATCCTTTCCATGGCCGCGATGGCGAGGGTCTCGTTGACGCCATCTTCGATGGTGCCGGCCCGGGCGTCCCGGAACAGCTTCTCGACGTGATACTCCTTCGTCAAGCCCACGCCGCCCATAAGCTGGATCGCGTCGCCCGTGACCTTGAGCGCGACTTCGGTGCAGAAGGTCTTCGAGGCAATCGAATACTGGAGCTGTGGCATGGGCGCCACGCGGTTGTAGACCGATACCCGCCGGGAGAGCGAACGCGCCGCCTCGATCTGCCGGAACATATCGAAGAGCTTCAGCTTGACATGTTGGTGTTCAATGATGGGCCGGCCGCCCTGGACGCGCTCTTGCGCGTAGCCGAAGGCCTCATCGAACGCGGCCTGGGCCACCCCCACGAACATAGCGCCCACGCCCGCGTTGGCGCCCGTGAGAATCGAATCGAGCGCCGCCGCATGCGTCTCGGTGTCGCTAACCACCATGTTGCCCTTGGGTATCCGCACTTCGTTGAAGAAGATTTCGCCTTGGTTGAGGCACCGCGCCCCGAGTTTCTCGAGCGGTTTCCCGCGGGTGACGCCGGGCAGGTCAAGGGGCACCACGGCAATGCCGCCGCCGCGCATGCCTTGGGAGGGGTCGAGGCTGACGAAGAGGGCCGCGTGCGTGGCGATGGTGCCGTTGCTCACCCAGGCCGCCTTCTGCCCTGAGAGGATGTACTCATCGCCGTCAAGGACCGCCTTGACAGTCGCGCTGACGTCCGGGCTTCTGCCTTCCTCAGTGGTGGCGAGGATCCAGTCGGAGCCGTGGTCCGGTTCTGTAATGGCCCAACAACCCACGAGTTCTCCCTCCTCGTCTTCGAGGTAGTCCTTGACCAACTGCTGCATGGCGGGCTCCGGCGACATCACGGCCATGTAGAACGGAATAATCGAAACCGAAAGGCTTGAGTAAAGGTCCGAAGACCCCCAGCCCATTTGCTCGGCCATCAGCACCGACGCCAATGGCGTAGTCGGAAGACCGCCCATGGCTTCAGGAAGCCCCAGCCGGTGGAACCCCTGCTTGCGATAGGCGCGAAACGCCTCCCAGAGCTTAGACTCCTTGGCGATGACCTCCTCGGGCGTATGGAGCCTGTCCAGTTCGATTGAAAGCGGCCGGAGCACATCGATGGCAAAGCGCCTGGCCGCCTCCTCAAGCTTCTTCTCATCCCCCGTCATCGTCAACGAATCGAGATCTACAAAACCCATGACGCCCATCCTCCCTTCAAGCTAACCCGCACGTCTCAAAGCAGAACACAAGGAGGCATGCCTGACACCTCCCATAGCCGAAAAGCCTACCGTGGCCCATCAACCCATCATCCTGATGGACGGTGGGTAATGCAACAAGCTCGAAACGCTTCGATGTGGATGGACGACGAGGGCATTCGGAGCTGGGCTGAGTCTTCTCGCTACACCGCGTCTTCTCTAAGATGAGCGGCTCATTCTCCCAGGGCCGTCGTTAGCGCGGCCAAGAAGGCTAAGCGGTGGCGCGAGAATTCCCGCCCAGTGGCCCGGGGCCAGGCGCTGTGTGTTACGACCACAAGGTCCTCCGCGGGATCAACCCAGATTGTCTGCCCGAATATGCCCAATGCGCTGTAGGTGCCATCTTCAAACAGCCACCAAAGGTACCCGTAGCCGTCGAAGGCTGGCGAGGGCGTGGTCGATTCCTCCATCCAGTTCACGGGCAAGACCTCAGTGCCATCGGGGAGCACGCCGTCATGAAGAGCGAAAAGACCGATGCGGCCGTAATCCCGCAACGTGGCGCTGATGCAGCAGCCGCCATGTTCAGCACCTCCTGGCTCTACGAGAAGCCAATTCGCATCTGACTCCATGCTGAAGGGCTGCCAGATCTTGTGTGAAAGGTAGGTCGACAGGTTGTTGCCAATGGCGGAGCGCAAGACTGCGCCCACCAGGTGCGTCTCACCGGTGTTGTAGTTGAAGCGCTCCCCCGGCTCGGCGACGCGTGGGTGCTCTCCCAGGTGGCGGATTCGCTCCAGGGTGCTGCCACGCTGTGTATTGACGTCCGAGTTCGAGTCTGCGTAGTCCTCGTTCCACTCGACGCCGGAAGCCATCCGTAGCGCGTGGCGGATCGTCACGCCTTCGTACGGGGTGCCTTTCAGCAAGGGCAGGTAGTCGGTCACGAGGTCGTCTACCCCGCGGACATACCCATCGCGGATAGCCGCGCCCATGAGGAGGGAGACGACGGACTTTGCGACCGAGTACGAGATCCACCTACTCTCTCGGGTATTGCCCTGATAGTAACGCTCGACGACAATCTCGCCATCCTTGATGGCCAGGAAGCCAGCTATGTGGTGCTGCTCCATAAAGCCCTCGAGGTCAAATGTCTCTCCCTCGACTTCATAGCGTAGGTCCGGCAGGTCAACCAAGCGCTCCGGCAAGGGATACGGACTCTCGCCGGCAGGGACCGCTCGGGTTATGAAGATCCGATCGATATTGCGGTAACCGGCGAGTTGCTCTTCAGGTGTCCAGAAAAGCATGTTACTTGGGGAACCGAAATGGGCAGGGTCGTCGTCTGCCGCCTTCTGGGTGACGGTTCGGGACACAGGGACCGGCGCAGTCCCGGAGCAGCCCGCAAGCAAGATACAGAGTCCCAGCGACAGGGCCTTGCTCCAAGCGATTTTCACGCCCATAGTCTTCGACCTCCCTAGATCACGGCCAAGATTCCCAGAACGCACGTTCCCGCGATCACCACGGGCAAGTTCTCCACAATCATATAGGCACACACCGGCGGTATCAAGAGCGATTCTGCCGCCACGGCCCCTCTCTTAGGCCGCTCACGTCCCGATAGCGGCCATCGAAGGCGGCGGTCAGTAGTGTGTTCGTGAGAATTCGGGGACAAGTCGCCAGAAACGCAAACAAAGGCTTGACGGCCGGCACCGCTTCAAGCATACTGGCCCAAACTCTTCGGCGATGGGTCCATCGGTTGGAAGAGAGATCGAGAAAAGAAGGAGTCATACCATGATGCTCAAACGAATGCTAGTGTGGGCGAGTCTTATTGCGGCCGGGCTTACGGCCGTGGAGGGCGCTGAGGCGCAACGGACGAAGACGAAGCCGGATGCGAGCCAGGGGGCGGCCGTGTCGCAGACGATTGGCGTTGACACCGTCGTGACGATTGCCTATCACCGGCCGGGAGTCAAGGGCCGGAACGTGTGGGTGGACAAGAGCGACAATCCGCAAATCGGGCTGCTGGTGCCACGCGATGGCGACCCGCGCCCATGGCGCGCTGGCGCTAACGAGGCAACGACCATCGAGGTCTCAGGGGATGTGATGATCGAGGGCAAGGAACTTGCCGCGGGGAAGTATGCGCTTTTCATGGTCCCTACCGATAACGACTGGACGGTCGTGTTTAGCAACAACCTGAGGCAGTGGGGGGCTTTCGCGTATAAGGAGGCCGACGACGCGCTGCGCGTGACGGTCACGCCGGTCGAGGCGCCGCATCAGGAATGGCTCGTCTATGATTTCGATGATCCGGGCACGTGGTCATGCACGGCGTATTTGCACTGGGAGAAGGTCAAAGTGCCGTTCAAGGTCGAGGTGAAAGAGCAGGAATAGCTCCGGCCTCCTACTGGGCGCCGTCTTGTCCCAGGCCTCCTCGGGCAGATTCGCCAGGAGTCTTCTTGCCCAGAACCAGCCGGGTTTGAGATCCATGGCCCGCTCAATCGAGGCACGCGCCTCCCTGAAACGCGACAACTTAGACAAGCAGTGCGCCCGGCTGACGCAGGCGGTCAGATTGCCCAATCCGACGACATCAAGATCGATCATTCAGAAGTCCTATTCCTCGCTCAATACGGCCAGGCCGGCGTCCACGCGCGCGCTCTTCTCCTCGTCAAACCACCACAAGCGGGGAAATCCCGTCCAATCCATATATTCCACACCCAGAGGAGGATGCCCAAAGCGGTCCCAATACACCAGATGCCGTCCCTGGGGGCACCCTTCAGGGATTAGATAGAAGCTCCAAAGCAGTACACGATCCAGGGCACGGCCCGCAGTGCTCAGTTCCTCCTCGCTGGTCGCGGTAAGGGTCTTTTCGACCAGGAAATCGACCGCGGGGCTGCTGACGCCAGCGTAATTTAGCATATTCGGTTCATCCACATAGCGGGACAAGAAGTAGCTGCGCATCCACGAGGGAATAGGAATCTTAAACTGATAGTACTTTTGGATCGTAGCGTCGAAATCGTAAGTTCGCAGCCGGTTGATCATCTGGTTGCTATCGACCTTGCGCAAATTCGCCTCGATACCCAGACGTCTGAGGTTATCGACAAAGGGAAGAAGCATTCGCTCATGGTCCACATAAGAAACGACAAACTCAAGGGCAAAGGGCTCCCCAGTCTTCTCCTGCACGCGCTTGAAGTCTCGTACGACCCAGCCTGCTTCGGCTAACAGCGCGTCGGCCTGCAGCAGCGTATCGCGGTTCCTGCCATAGAGCCCGTTTTCCGGCAACGTTACCGGCTGGCTGAACACGCGCTCTGGAATCTGGTCCCGGAAAGGCTCAAGCAACTCCACTTCTGCTGCGGAGGGCAATCCCTTGGCCGCCATATCGGAACCCATGAAGTAGCTGTTGTTGCGCTTGTGCGCGCCATACCAGAACACCCGGTTCGCCCACTCGAAATTGTAGGCCAGCGCCAAGGCCTCTCTCACTCGGATGTCGCTGAGCTTCTCCCTGCGGGTATTCAGCACGATTCCCCAGTGCATTCCGTAGGGCGTGCCCATCGTGTAAGTTTCTTTCTTGAAAAGCCCTTTGCGGGCCCCCGCGAAATCGTAGGCCGTGGCAAAATCCTTCTCGTTCTGGTCTCGGTAGTAGTCAAAGAACCCCGCCTTGAGCGCCTGTATCATCACATTCTTATCGTAGAAATACATCACCTCGATCCGATCGAAATTGTGCTGGCCGGTGTTGACGTTGAGGTCCTTGCCCCAATAATTTTCGACCCGCTCAAATACGATCTCATGTCCCACGTCCACCTCCTTGATGCGATAGGGGCCGCAGCCCAGCGGCGGTTCCACGGTGGTCGCGTTGAACGTCTTGCCCTGCCAATAGTGCTTCGGCAGGGGACCGAATGACGCCGTTTGGATGGCTAGCTGCGGAGTCTTTGCCGCAGTTTCACTGAATCTGAATCGAAACGTCCACGGACCGGTCTGTTCCACGCTGACAATGTCTCTATAGGTGTTCTTCCAGCCGACGGACCCCAAGGTCTTTATCGTATTGAAGGTCCAGATGACATCTTCGACCGTCAGAGGCTCGCCATCATGCCAGTAGGCGTTCTTGCGCAAAGTGTAGGCCACCCAGCTGTAGTCGTCGGCCAATTCCACGCTTTCAGCAAGATAGCCATAGTACGAAGACAGTTCATCCCAGGACTTCTTCATGAGCGTGTCGTAGATCATACCGGGGGGAAGGATGTATGCCGCCGCAATCCCTTTGTCGACATAGGGATGCAGATTATTGAACGTGCCGGCGATGCCAAACTTTACCGTTCCCCCTTTGGGGGCGTCCGGATTGGCGTACTCGAAATGGGGAAAGCCCTCTGGATACTTCAGGTTGCCAAAATAGGAGAGACCGTGGCGGGGCTCTCCTGCCGATGCCGAGGCGACGGCAAGGCCACACAAAAGCACTCCGACAGCGCCCGAGGTCAGCAAACGGCTTCTCACTGCGCTATCCGCCCAGTA
>SDBV01011308.1_pt1 | contig 11589 bp, 7 predicted proteins | sample 2277081 | NCBI WGS metagenome assembly SDBV01 (sample SAMN10402039, study PRJNA504765) | marine sediment metagenome | isolation source: marine sediment core GS10_PC15, 223 cmbsf | place: Arctic Ocean: Southern Knipovich Ridge | collected 2010
TCCGTTGCAGGACGTGGTCGACTACCTGAAGGATTATCACCACATCGAGGTCCAGATCGACAGAAAGGCCCTGGACGACGTGGGGCTCGACCCGTCGGTCACACCGATCACGAAGAACCTGAAGGAGATCTCGCTGCGTTCGGCCTTGCGTCTGACGTTGCGGGACCTGGACCTGACGTACGTGATCGAGGACGAAGTGCTGTTGATCACCACCCCCGAAGAGGCCGAGAACAAGCTCACGGTCAAGGTCTACCCGGTGGCCGACCTGGTGCTGCCGATCCAGAGCAGCATGGGGGGCTATGGCGGCATGGGCGGCATGGGGATGGGCGGTATGGGAGGTGGCATGGGTGGCATGGGGATGATGGGTGGCATGGGAGGTGGCATGGGAGGTGGCATGGGAGGTGGCATGGGTGGCATGGGTATGGGCATGGGTGGCATGGGAGGTGGCATGGGAATGGGTGGGTTTATGGATGTCCCCCGCGATGTCCTCCCGCGGGTACCCAAGGGCGGGTTCCGGGCCTTTTCGATCGAGGACGACCCGCACACTTCGGACAAGGATGCCCAGCACGCCTCCGCGCCCGCCAGACCTGAGAGAATCCAACTGGAAATCCGGCCCGGCGCCGATCCCCAGATCGTCTGGGAGAAGTACTTCTCCACCCACCGACCCACCGCGGCGGCGGTCCGCGATGCCGTTCGCCGTCTGAGGGAAGACCGGAAGCTGAAGCAGGACGTGCAGTTCGATCACGTTATGGCCCTGATCGAGGCCGCCTTGCGGCACGGGCAGCCCCAGCCGTGGATGTACGAAGTAATGACGGTCGTGATGCAGGCGCAGGGACGCTCCGGCGAGGAGCTCGAGCGGGTGGTGATGTCGGCGGTCGATTTCATGAATACGCCGGCCGACCTGATGCACGTGGGCGCCTACGTGGCCCGGCTGGGCCAGAGCGACTCCGAGGGAACGTTGACCGCCCGGGCTCTTAAGATTTTTCAACAGGTCGCCCGGATGCAGCCTACGTGGCCCGAACCTTATATGCACGGGCTGAAAGCGGCCCAGCGGCTGGACGATCTGGAAGGGATCCAGTGGGCGACCCTCGGAATCATCAGCCGGGCGTGGACCGAAGACCAGGTTCAGGTCTGGAAGAGGGGGCTGCACGCGGCCAACGCCATGCTGGAAAGGCTCCGCGCGGCAAAACGTACCGAGGAAGCCGAGCGGTTCCACGCGGCACTGGACGAGGCCGTGAGGCGAGACTGCGTGGCCGTGGTCTCCTGGAACGGCGATGCCGACGTAGATCTGCTGGTGGAAGAGCCCTCCGGCACGGTCTGCTCGCTGCGTAACCCCAGAAGCACTGCCGGCGGCGTGATGCTGGGCGACGCGTTCTCGCGCGTCGGGCGCGGCAACTCGGAAGGCTACCACGAGGTCTACGTCTGTCCGCAGGCGTTCACGGGTACTTACCGGATCCTGGTGCGGCGGGTATGGGGCAAGGTGACCGGCGGCAGGGTGAAGGTCGACGTTTACGCCCATTACCGCAGCGAGAAACAAAGACGCGTCAGCAAGAGCGTGTCGTTGAAGAATGACCGGGCGGTGGTGGTCTTCGATCTGAAGGACGGCCGGCGCAAGGATCCTCTCCAGCAGCACCAGGTGGCTAACGCGGCGGGCGTGCAAATGGCCGTCGGCCGCCAGATCCTGGCCCAGCAACTCGCCGCCGCAGTCGATCCCGGGGCGGCCGCCGGCCTCTCCCTTTCACGGCAGAGGCAAGGCGGCAACCGGTTCTTACCCTTCCCGTTCCAGGTCGCAGGAGCGGTGGGTTACCAGCCGGTAATCCAGACGCTTCCGGAAGGCGCGAACCTGAGGGCCACGGCCGTGATCTCTGCCGATCGGCGATACGTCCGCATCACTCCCTCGCCGATCTTCTCCGGCATCTCCGAGGTGAACACGTTCAACTTTGCCACGGGTCAAGGCGGGGCGGGCCGGGGAGGAACCGGCGGCGTCGGTTTCGGCGGCGGTGGCTTTGGCGGTGGCGGCCTTGGTGGATTCGGTGGCGGTGGCGGCATGGGCGGCGGCGGCTTCGGCGGCGGCGGCTTCTAGCAGCCCGTTGAGAGAATACCTACTTCCTCGCGGAACTGATTGCAGGAGGCGATTCCAGTTGCCGACCGGGGGGATTTTTCGTCCTTCGATCGGCGACTGGAGTCGCCTCCTGAAACTTTTTCACCGGGCTTGCGACGTAGTTCTGCGCGACCGGGATGCTCGGCAGCGCAATTGTCCCCGCGGCAGCCCGCTACCCGGTTGAGTCTGCCCACTCACCGGGGCGGCGAGCCCGTTTTCCGCACTACGCCCGGGAAGACGTCAAGGTCGAGGTCCTCGACCAGGCCCGCCCGCAGCCGCTCGACCGCAATCGCCCCCATCACCGCGTTATCGGTGCAGAGCCGCACGGGGGCCACGTGCAACCTGACCCCTTGGCGATCGGCCTGCTCGGCCAGCCGCCGGCGGAGCCGGCTGTTGGCGGCCACACCTCCGCCTGCGCAGAGGACCGCCAGGCCCGTTTGCCGCAGGGCCGCAAACGCCTTGCCCACCAGACAATCGACCACTGCCTCCTGGAAGCTGGCCGCCAGGTCGGCCACCTGCCGGCCGCTCAACTCGACGTTGCTGAAATCGCGTTGGCCCGGCCGCGCGATCTTGTATCGCACGGCCGTCTTCAGTCCGCTGAAACTGAAATCGAGCCGGTCTTCATCTTTCAGCAACGCGCGGGGAAACGAATAGGCCGTAGGGTCGCCCTGTCGGGCGGCACGTTCGATCGACGGCCCTCCCGGGTACGGCAACCCGAGCATGCTGGCCACCTTGTCGAAGGCCTCGCCGGCCGCATCGTCGATCGTGGAGCCCAGCAGCTCGAATTGAAGCGGGCCCTGGCAGCGGTACAGGCTGGTGTGGCCGCCGCTGATGATCAAGCCCACACAGGGGAACACGTCCTCTCGGCTGGCCAACCGGCAGGCGTAGATATGGGCCTGAAGGTGGTTCACGGCAATCAGCGGGATTTCCTGGGCCACACACAGCGCCTTGGCCGCCGCCAGTCCGACCAACAGCGATCCGGCCAGCCCGGGTGTGTTGGCCACCGCCACGGCGTCCAGGTCTCCCAGCGACAGACCGGCCTGCCGCAGCGTCTGGTCGACCACCGGCAAGATCCGCTCGAGGTGGGCCCGCGAGGCGATCTCCGGCACGACACCGCCGAACCTTCGGTGAAGATCGTCCTGCGAAGCCACCACCGAGGCCAGCACTTCGAGGCGATCGGTCACTATGGCCGCGGCCGTCTCGTCGCAGGTCGTCTCCAGCGTGAGGATGTTCATCGAAAGGCGCCGATTTGGCCGCCGGGCTTGTCCGGCGCGTTTGAAGACCCCGGCCGAGCCGCAACTCCTCACTCGGCCCGGGCCAGCTCCTCGATCAGATACTCGACTGCCATCTGCAACTGGCGGTCGACCGGTGCCGGCTTTTCGGGCTCCTCTTTTGCGCCGTTGTCGGGCCGCTCGGCTGGCTCGTCGTGCTGCGGCGTCTCGTCGGCCGGTGGCCGGGCGTCTTCTTCGGGATCGGTTTTCTGCTGGCCGCCGGCGTCTTCAGCCGGTTTCTCTTGGGGCTGTTCCGCTTCTTCTGGTTTGTCTGGTTCGTCTGGTTCGTCGTCTTTCGGCTGCCGGCGGTTCGGATGGACCACGTCGCGCTGGCGCCGCTCATGCACGAGGTTCATCATCTCATCGTCTCCCAGCTTGAGCCGGAAGCCTTCATCGGGCGTCACTCCCCACTCCTGCTGGTCGTCGTTTCCGCGGCGGAGGCGGTGGATGTTCTTTCCGCTGGGGCGGTGGTAGCTGGCCGTGGTGAGCTTCAGCAGGCTCTTGCCGCCGGCCAGCTCGATCACGTTCTGCACGCTGCCCTTACCCCAGGTTCGCTCGCCCAGGATCACTGCCCGCTTGTGATCCTGCAGACAGGCCGCGATGATCTCGCTGGCGCTGGCGCTGTATCGGTTGACCATCACCACCATCGGAAAGCCCTCGAAGGTGCCCTCCTTGCGGGCGTCCCAGGCCCGCTGGGGACTGTTGCGACCCTCGGTGCTGACGATCCGCCCCTTGGAAATGAACAGGTCGCTGACCTCGATGGCCGAGCTGAGCAACCCACCCGGGTTGAACCGCAGGTCCAGGATCAGCCCGCGCATCTTGTCGGCGCGCAACTGTTCGAGCACGGTCCGAAGCTTACGGGCGGTGTCGCGGCTGAACCCCGTCACCCGCACGTACCCGATCTTATCCTTCGGTTTAAGCATGAAGTCCCAGCTATCGTCTTTCTTGCGGTGGTCGGCCAGCACGGTGTCGACGTGGATCCTCTCGCGCTTGATGGTGACCTCGACCTTGTCCTTCTCACCGAGGTGGATCACGGACAGCTTGACCTTGGTGCCGGGCTTGCCCTTGAGCCGGCGGATGGCCTCTTCCATCTTCATGTTTCGAGTGCTCTGGCCCTCGATCTCGACGATCCGGTCGCCGGCCAGCAGTCCGGCGCGGTAGGCGGGTGTGCCGACCAGCGGGCTGAAGATCGTCAACTGTCGGGGGTTGGGCGCGAGCTGGATGCCGATCCCGCTAAACTCGCTTTCCACGCTGGCGCGGAAACGCGAGATCTGCTCCGGATTGATGTAGGACGAATAGGGATCGAGCTTAGCCAGAACGCCGTCGATGGCGGCCTCGATCAGCTCGCGCCGATCGAACTCTTCGACGTAGTTACGCTCTACCTGATCGATTGCGTCGACCAGGGTCTTGTACAACTCGTAATAGTCTTCCTTCGGCGGTTTCGACTCTGCCGCCGCGGCGGCGCCGGCCGCAAAGATAAAGATGCTGCCCAGCAGAAGCAGCGTCAGTAACAAGGCAGGGGTGCGTCGAGCCATCGATCAACCTCCAGGTGGGGATCCAACCGCAAAGAACCGGCCGGCGGTGCCGGCCGACGCCGGTGGGCGCAAATCGTCCTCCGGGAACACATATATAAGTATAGTGAACGGAGGCAGCCCGGGCAACCCGCGTCGATTTCGGCCCTCTGGGCAACCGCGAGCGTTCCTGACGGTTGTGGGGGTGCCGCACTGGGAACGGTTGAAAAGGCGGTGTGCCGCTGCTCTGCCGGAAGCAGTGCAGTCTGCAACTACGGGGAAAGCACTGCTTGCGAGTAAGCCGTGGCACACGCCGGACCTTGGATCGCGTTTTTCAACGGGGTCCTACGGCAGCGGAAACCACCAGCCCGACGCCCAGACGTCGTACTCATTCGTTGGCCAGCGTAATCCGCCCTCCCACCGCTTGTTGATCTCATAACGGACGTATTCCTCTTCCCCTTCCGCCAACTCCGTGCCCCGAACGTAGACGTTCGGGCCCGTGCTCCAAATCAGCGGCGTACCGGCCTCCGCGGGGAGCGGTCTGGGGAAAATCCACGAGTAGACCGGGTCGGTCAGTGGGATGGGCAGGCCTTCTCGGAAGAACCGGAACGGCTCTTCGGAAAAGGTATAAGGGTGCAAAGGCAGGTGCTTCAGGTACGGCCCCACCAGTTCATCGAGTGCGGTGGGCAGCTTGCCATGTTCAACTTTCCAGGCCTGCAGCGCCAGCAGCAGGCGCACGGCCCGGCGGCGCGTCTCCATCCGCGTAAGGCCCCCTGCCAGCACGTCGCCGCTGCGGCCCTCGCAGTACCGCGAAATGTCCAGAAAGAAGGGATACGGCGGCTCGCGTGACACGGAGAGATGATACGGATATCGGACGTGCCTGCCATGCTTGACAGGATCCTCCACGTTCCACACTCTCAGATCACGGGCCGTGCGAACGTTCAGCACGCGAACCGCCCGCGACTTCTCCCACGGCAGCAGTTTGCCCCAAAGCGTCGTCTTGAAGATGCGGTTCTGGCCCATTTCGATATAGGCCAAGGCTTCCGGGTCGGCCGAGATGATTCGCCTCATCAGCAGGTATTGGGATTTGATCGCGTCGCTTCGGGGCGGAAGGCTCTTGTTGAATTCGTCCAATTTGAGGATCGCGCCACGGATTCTCTCCGGTGTCTGATCGGCATGCGCCGCCCAGCCCGGCAGGTGGCCGTACACGTTGGCCTCGAGTGCGTCGGCATCACCGGGCCACAAAGTGCCGCGGCGGAGGTGGACCGATACGCGCAGGGCCGCCAGGTAGCGCTTGAGGGCCGCGTCGAGCTTGCCCTCCGACTGAAGTTGCCCGGCACTCCTGGACAGCAGAGGCCCCAAGTTGGAGGCACGCTCCATGTTCCGCTCGTAGGCATCCAGGGTCGAGGCGAAGAAGCTGCAATCCTCGCGTTGACTGGCCTTCAGCGCCACTGCGATCGCCTCTCGGTTGGCCGTCAGCCAGGCGTTTTCTTTCTTTTTCCGAGCCTCCTCCGTCTCGGCCGGCTCGTCATACTTCCACGGCACACGCAGATCCGATGCCCGCTGATACATTTCGACCGTGGCCCGTTGCTCGGCCGTAATCGGCCGCGCGTATGCCTCGGGCGAGAAACCCGGCGAGACCTCGGCAATCTGGTGGACCCGGTAGAGTGGGACTGCCGTCAGCAGGACGGCAGCGGGCACCAGCAGCGACACGCCGACGCGAAACCACGCCCGAAGACTGTTGCGTTCCAGGATCCAGTCCGGCGCCCGCAGCCAGGTCGCCAGCAATAAGACCAGGGGGATCGGCGCCAGCGACCAGCCCAAATTCACGCCGAGGGCGACCATCAGCGATGCCCAACCGCACAAGACGGCCGTCAAGACAAGACCAAAAACCGCCGCCAGGACCCCGCTTCGCAAGAGCATCGAACAGAGTTGGCCGCTTGCATAAGCCAGGCCGACGCACCCGAACAACATGGCGACCTGCGAGGAATCGCCGAGCAAGATGCCGGTTTCCGGGACATCACTTCGCCAGTATGCCCCTTCCCGAAGGCCCCGGCCCCACGCATAGAATAAGTCGTCGTTTCCGAAAAGAAAAAGCGGGAGCACCGCCGCGGTCAACAGCAGGACCGGCATGATACAGATCACCTGTCGGCTCAGCCAGACGTATCTCGGCCGCACGCCCTGCTCGGCGAAGAAACGAAAACGGCGTCGCTGCTGATCGCCCAGAAACACCGATGCGCCCAACAGACAGGCCATTACGGCGGCGAGGATCATGGCCACGGAAAGCCGCTCTTGACGGATGTGGGCTGGAGTCATCCAAACCCATACCCCCGCCAAAATCAGAGGAACCAGCAACGCGCCCAGCGAGGCCATTATCGAGGCCGACTGCCGCCACTGTTGCCAAACGAGTCGCCCCAGGATCGCCGTACGCGCTGGCAAGACGCCGGGACGCACCGCCGCGGTTTCATTGCCGGTCGGTTCACCACGGCGGAACTTCCCCACCCTGTCCGCGGCAACGATCCTCTCGCGGAACCAGCGGCATCCGAGCCAAACGTCTGCCAGGGCCACCAACCCGGCTATGCCCACTCGAAACGGCACGGCCTCGAGATAGGGCTGACCACCCAAATGCGGTCCCGGGCCGCCGGCCACAACGTGGACGCTCAGCGAGGCGGCCGTCACGGCCAGGATCGCGGCCAGCAGCGGCCGAGTGCACAACAAGGAAAAGAAGATCCCCCAAACGAGCAGCTCGACCGCGGCCAGGCCCCACAGACCCCAAATGACAAGATTGTCTCCCTCCCGTGGAAACTGCCAACCCGCCAGGATGGCCGACAGCAGCCACAGCAGTCCGATCAGCGCAATCGTGCTGATGCAGGCCAGCGCGACTTTACCGCCGAACAGCCGCAGGGCGGAGACGGGCAGTGCCCGCTGGAATCCGTAGGTCCCGGTCTCATGCTCCGTGGCAAACAGCGTCGCGCCGCAGCCCAGCGCGTAGAACGCCGGAAACCCTAAGCCGATCGCGAAGATGTAAGTGATCCTGTCTACGCCCGGCTGAACGAACACCAGCACGAGCAACTGCACCAGCACCGTCAGTACGGCCATCGAGATCCACAATGCCCGCTGAAGGCGATACTCCTTCCAGACCAGCCGCCAAAAGACGGATCTGTTCATTACGCCTGCACCTCCTCCGCGGTGTCCACCTCGCCGGGCTGCGGCCCGAGTTGCATGTAGGCCACGAAGATCTCCTCCAGGCTCGGCGGGCGGACCTCGACGGCAAGGACCGCCGGGTGGTTGCGCAAGGCCGCAATCTGGTCGTCGTCCACGCCGCGGAGGAGCACCTGCCACTGCCGCTGTTTGCGACGCTGGGAGAGAACTTCTGCCTGAAGTTCTGGCAGGGCCGCGACGTCATCTTCCAGCGTGACCGTCAGTTCGCACGTTTGATCCTTGAGTTGATCGAGCCGCTCGAGGAGCATCAGCTTGCCTCTTCGGATGATGGCCACGATGTCGGCTACCCGCTCGACCTCGGCGATCTGATGGCTCGACAACAGCACGGTCTGCCCGGCCGCCGCCCGGTCGACCATGCTTTCGAGAAACTCCCGGCGAACCATGGCGTCCAGCCCCGAGGTGGGCTCGTCGAGGACCAGCAACTCGGGGTCGTGAGCCATGGCCAGCGACAGCGAGACCTTGGCCCGCATGCCTCGGGAAAGCGCCTTGAGCTTTCGCCGTTGGGGCAAGGCGAACTGGGCGGCCAACTCCTTGTATCTGGGCAAGAAGCCGTCGCCGTAGAACCCGGCCGTGAACCAGCCGATCTCGGCCACGGTCATCCACTCGTAGAGCGTGGGTCGTTCGGGCACGTAGCCCACGCGGCGGCGAATCTCCAGCCCCTGCTCGGCACTGGCGAGGCCCAGCACTTCGGCCCGGCCGGAGTTGGCTTCGATCAGCCCCAGGAGGATGCGGATGGCGGTTGTCTTTCCGGCCCCGTTTTCCCCCAGCAGTGCGAACACCGTGCCGGGAGGAACCTCCAGCGAGACCTTGTCCAGGGCCGTATTCGCACCGAAACGCTTGGTCACCTCGCGAAGTCGAATCACCGGTTCCATGCTCATACCTCCCGTTGTTCGACGGCGGTCAACTCACGCTCGACCAGTGCCCGCAGTTCGCCGCCGTCGAGCCGGCTCTGCCTGGCCTCGAGGAGTACCTGCCGAAGCCGCTGGCGAATCAGCTCGACCCGCTCGCTGCGACACTGCCGGCCGGCCCCGTCGGCCACCTGTAGCCCCATGCCGCGGACCGACTCCAGCACGCCGTCGGCCTGCAACTGGCGATAGGCCCGGGCAACGGTGTTGGGATTGATCGTCAGCTCGCGGGCCAGTTCACGTACCGAAGGGATCAGTTCGCCCGCTTTGAGCGCACCCCCGGCCACGGCGAACTTGACCTGGCGTACAACCTGTCGGTAGATGGCCAAGCCGTCGGAAAAGACGATTTTGAAGAACATGCTGCGCCCTCTGTACTATCTACATAGTACAGTATACGCATGACGTGGGATCTGTCAAGCGGAAAAGTGCGGGCGGATTCTCAGGAGACGCAAATCACGCTTTGCACCCACCCTCCGGCGGCCGAAAAGGACGCGGCCGACGTGCTCACAGCCGCACGTGATGTACCCAGGCGGGGGGTACGTTGGGCCAGATCCAGTCGCGGTGGATCTCGCGCCCTCCCAGCAGAGACTCCAGGGCCGCGCCGACACCCCGCAGACGGGCCCGATCAGCAGCACCACTGACCAACGCCCGCAGGCGGCGGATCGCGATGTACTCGAAGAATGAGAGGGTTCCCCCGGGCTTCAACAGCCCGGTCATGGCCGCCAGGATCCGCTGCACGTCCGATACCGAGAAGTTGTTCAGCGGCAGGCCCGAGATGATCAGGTCGTAGGCGTCATTGCGGGGTAGGTCCTGGATGGCGCAGTGCAGCACTCGGGTGCGATTGGCCACCGGGCGGATCACCCGGTCGCTTACCAGGCGGCGACGCAGGCAGCGGACGAACTCCCCGTTCAACTCGACCAGATCGAGCCGATCTTCCGGGCCCATGACCTGGGCGATCCGGCGGGTGACCGAGCCGGTGCCCGGCCCTACCTCGAGGATTCGTCGTGGGCCGGCGTGTTCGTCGCGGACAAACCGGGCCATTGCGGAGGCCAGGAACCGCCCGCTGGGCAAGATCGCCCCGGTGGTGTGATAGTTCGTCAGGAACTGTCGGAAGAACAGGCGGTATTGGGAGGGTCTACGTCGCATGGCACCTATGTCAGCGGGTAGTGTACCAAATTGCGCGACACGGTCCCAGGGCCGGGACGGATTGGCAACGGCTTCTCCGACGACGCCCCAGCAGGCCGTGGTGCTGGTCCCACCGTCCCAGCCGCGGCGGTGGTAAATTGCCGCTGCGACCGTCCAGATCCAGCGGCCCCTTCAGCGCATCGACCGCGGTGTAGAAGTGGAGGTTCATAACGGGTTCGACGATTGTTTACCACCGGCGAGACGCCGGTGCCACTTCAGCGTGCTTGATCTTGTTCTCAATTGAACGGCACTCGGGCTAATAGTCGTACCACAGCCCCAGTCCGATCAGTTCCTCATGATCGGCGAAGAACTGTCGCTGGTCGCTCATGCCGTTGAAGTAGTAGACCCCGGCCCGGAACAAGTGTCCGGTCCGGCCGCGCCACTGCCAGCCGGTCTGCACGGTCAGGCCGCCGCCGAAGTCGACCTCCTCGCGGAGATGTCCGTTGACGGCGAAGAACGGCGCGCCCAAGATGCCGGACGGCTGAAGCGGACTGTAGTCGACGCCGAATTGGAATTCCCAGGGCTGGGCGCCGCCGTCGGAGTTGAACGCCCAGCCGGCCTCCGTATAGAGCCGCAAGTCGGGGTGCGGTCGCCAGGCAACGCCCAACACGGCGCAATCCCTGACGTAGTTGATCCTGGTGGCCAGAGGATGGGTCTCGATGAACTCGTCGCCCAGGTGCGAACTGAGGTGGTAGTAGGCCAGCTTGGCTTCCCACGGTCCCTGCCGAACGGTCCACGGGACGCCCACGCGGAAGTCGGCGGCGACCAATTCGCGGTCGTGCTCCAGCGTCAGGTCCAGACGCGGAAACACGGCCGCTTCCACGTCCAACTGCCACCCTTCCGGGTAGATTTCGTCGTCGGTGCCGTAGCGGATCAGGCCCACGCGCCCCCCCAGTGTTACGTCCCAAAGCCAGCCGAAGTCCTCCGAGTGGACCCAGTGGCTGGCAATTCTCGGCTCCTTGCCCCCGGCCAGGTACGACCTGTAGATCAGCCCCTCCGGCAGAAGCTGCCACCGATAGCAGCCGTTGCACGCCGGCGGCTCGAGCGAGAGCGGCTCCGGCGGCGGGGGGGCGTTTGACGGCCGGGGCTCGAACGACGGAGGATCCGGCCACGCGGTCTTGTCGAACAGTGACCCATCCGGAGGCCGACCGTCCGCCCGCACGTTCATGACGGACCGGCCAGCAGCGGCCGCGAAATCGGTCTCCCGGGGGGCCGTGCGATTGAGGTCCGCCGGTGGTGCCGGGGCGGTGATCGGAGGCAATCTCTCCACTTGGCCCCTGGCGGGCGACGGGAAGATCGCCCCCAGCAGCCAACCGGAAACCAGCCACACATTCAGCCCACCACGACGAAACATTGCCCAATTCTCCCGGAGGGTCGGGACGGCAGAGGGGGCG